>Ga0228710_1007826_pt1 | contig 15609 bp, 12 predicted proteins | sample MedpolnodulmetaG_FD_177995 | JGI IMG/M metagenome (GOLD analysis project Ga0228710, IMG submission 177995) | Root nodule microbial communities from Medicago polymorpha collected in Santa Monica, California, United States - pink nodules | ecosystem: Host-associated > Plants > Roots > Nodule... | reverse complement strand
TTGGACAATTAGTAAAAACTAAAATAAAAGTGATTAAAGTAAAAGAAGAAAAATGACTAATTAAAAATAAAAATTAAAACTAAAATTAAAATTAAAAATGAAAGAGAATTAATAAAAGATGGAATTTTAAAAGATATAAGTAAATAAAAAAAATAAAGATAAAGAGAGAAGAGGGTCCGAATCGGAACAAAAATGAGATATTTTAAAATACCTCTCTGTCGAATTTTTTCACTGAGAAGTCAGAGACTATTCAAGATCAAACAGTGTATGAATGTAAGACCTTAGGTCAAAAATTGGGGTATGACAGGGTGGTTACAACTATATATACTACTATAGAACTAATACTACTTGTAACTAAATTATATCTCTAATACCACAAACTGGCCCACTTTATTAAGAACGTATGGAATTTCGAGACTGGTTATGGTCACATACTGTCAGGGCCGTCTTAAACAATTTAAAGACCCCGTTAAATTTAAGATATTGGCCCCAACAAAAAGCACACAAAAAATTGATGGTCTAAAAAAATTGGGGTAAAAAAACAAAGAGTTTGGATTGGGTTAAATGTTGAAAAAAAAAATTAGCCAAGACTGCCGTATATGGGAAAATTTATATAAAAAAAAGAATAAATTTATTATCAAAAAGGTACCTGCCAGTCCCCTGTTCAAGGAGGCTACAGATCAAAGTGAAAACCGCTGGACCATCAAAATTCTTCTATCATTTCCTCAACACTGAACATATATAACTCATTTTTTTATGGTCTTGTATATAAAAAAAAATATTTTGGACCTCAAAAAAATTGAGGCCCAGTGTCATAGCCCAGCCTCGACGGCTATGGGCCGGCCCTACTCATCCCTCAAAGAGACCCCTTATCTCATAGTTGATAATTACTTGTCTTTAATATAACAAGGAAATAGAGGAGGATTACCTCTATGTTTTGCAATCAAAAACCGTTAAATCAAATCAAACTTCAACATCAAATATCAAGTGAAACCCAAATATATACTAATTCTATTGTCACTCGAGTGAAACCCAAATTCAAAAGTCATATAAGCTCTCGCCTTAGGCCCCATGCGTTTGCTTCTTGAAGAGTTGTTTGACCATTTTTCCACATTATTTGAGCACAAATTAAAAACACATTTTTCATCCTTAAAAGACACACACAACTTAACTTTCAGGATTTTTCATATAAATAATTGCACCCAAACTCTTGTATATCTTTCTTCACCGCCTGTCCTTGAAGCTGCATATCTCTTTTCCATTCCAGCATCATCGCATACCTTTAAGAAATAAAGGACATGTTACTTTTAAGAAATAAAGGTTTTCTTTTAATCCATATACTACCAAATATATACTATACTTTTTTAATGAAAAATCACACAATTTTGCCGTTGCAATTATGTGTTCCCATTTTATCCGTGAAAAAGGGATTCAAATGAAAACTTTTTTTTTAAGGAGATTCAAAGGAAAAGTTAAAACTACGAAGATCATTTTCTAATAAAATACAATAAACAAGTAATAGAACACTTTAATAAATAAAACACACTTTTTTCCCCTTTTATGAAAGAAATAGAATGAATAATTTTTATTTCTTACACTCTTAACTAGTGTTCAAATTAAAGTCACTAATTAGCATGACCCAAAAGAAAAAACAAGTGCAAACATGTTATTATGGGTAACACGCCGCACACATCGCAAAATCATTTGAGCTCAAAAGGAAGGGACAAACTTCACCCACTTCAACATGATTTCATATGCACATTTTAGAAAAGGGAAAAAACAGATATTGTGTCGTCTAGAAATACATTTGTAGACAAATTATGTCACACCAAAGTACATTTCCAAAGTCATGTGTGATTATTAGAAATGTCGAGGGGAGAAAGTTTCTCCCCATAAAGAATGAGAATTTAGCCGAAAAATAATATGTTTACCTCTAAGAAGGTTGATGACTTGATTCCTCCTACCCTCTTGGTTCTTGAATGAAAACATGCTTGATGTGTGCAATCATAGGCCAGTACTCACCGGCTTGTAGCTGACATTTTCTACACAATTCAGGACAACCTTCTATGTACAATTTTTCGATGGTAGTGAGTCGAAGCATGTCACTTGGAAGATTCAACAGATTAGGACAATTACCAATATGGAGCCTTTTAAGATGAGACATTGTTGTTAGACACTCAGGAAGCATCTCAAGATTTGGAAAATTATAAATTACCAAGGTCTCTAAAATGTCTGCAACACTTAAAACCCATCGAGGCAATGTTAGAAAACTTGGAAATTCCCAAATATACAAATGTTTCATCTTCAACCTTTGGATTGCACTATCATTCTTCAACGACAAGTTTAATTTTTCACAACCTCTAATGAACAGATTTTGTAATTTAGGAAAATTATCAAGAGTCAAGGAGTCGAAGCTCTTACATGAGTGAAGAGCCAATGTTTCAAGGGAAGTGAATTGTGGTTGTGCCCTGCTGAATAAATACTTCAAATTGTCACAAAAATGAAAACCCAAAGTATGAAGATTGTTCAAGCTTGCGAATTCATTATCTAAAAGAACAGATTGTTTTGTCGTTATCATTAGTTGCCGTAGGCTAATCAACTTCCCTAATCCTTTAGGCATTTCTTCAAGCTCTGTGCATCCGGTCAAAAGCAAAACTTGCAAATTTAGGAGTTTGCAAATTGAATTGGGAAGTCTTTTGATTTTTTTGCTATAAGAAAGATCAAGAAAACACATGTGCTCTAATTTAGCAATTGAATTTGGTAGATACTCAAACGAAGAATATCTTAAATTCAAAAGCCGCAAGAATCTGTATCTTGATATCCATGTATACAAAAGAGATTCACTATCAAGACCCACTCCATCAATGGGAAACAATATACTTCTCACATTTCTTGACTTGGGGAATAAAGTATGGCCAAGTGAATCATTTTCAATAATTGATAAATGTCGCACTTGCTCAGGTATATTTTGAATATGTGAGTCTACCACTAGAAACTCTGCTTTAGCAACATACAATGAAAGATTATGTACCAAATCATGTACTTTGAATACACAAATCCAGCCATTGTCTTCGAAATCCTGAAGAAATGAACGTGAATTTAACTCATCAATATATTCTCTTGCAATATCCTCTAGTTTTTCACTTCCGTTCCGGGGTTGAACTAATCCAAGGGCTACCCAAAGAGCAATAATATCCAAACTACAGAAAGTAATATCTTTAGGATAAAGGGAGAAATAAGCAAAACATTGCCTTAAATAGGATGGCATTTGGTCATAGCTCAATTTTAGTGCAGGTAAAATATCATCTTTTTGCTGTTTTAAATTCCACAGCTCAGAATCTCTTACAAATATCCATGTATTTAAATCAAATTTTGAGAATAGGGAACTTCCTAATGTTCTAACAGCTAGTGGAACCCCTTGGCATTTTTTCACAATCTCTTTTCCTATCTCTACTAGATTTGGATATTTTTCTTCTTCGCCTTCCTTGAATGCCCATTTGACAAATAGAGATAAACAATCCTTCAAAGAAAGACCTTGCAAAACATATGAGGGAACATTGCCCATCATCGAAGCAATTGAGTTATTACGTGTTGTCACCATAATTTTGCTTCCTCTTGTGCCAACTTTTATCAAATCTTTCAACTCGATCCACTTTGCACGATCATCATTCCATACATCATCTAACACAAGTAAAAACTTTTGACTTGAAAGTTTTTGTTTCAGAAGACTTACTAGTTGCACAATATCTAAGTTGATGATGTTTTCTTGGAGTGCAAGGCCACTCATATGAGCAGAAGCTGAATTAACGGCAGAGTTGATGATTTTAATGATTATTTGCCTGATGTCAAAATCATCAGAGACACACACCCACATCTTCAATTGAAAGAGTTCATCTATTCTCTTATCATTGAAAACAAGCTTTGCCAATGTGGTCTTCCCCAAGCCACCAATTCCCACCATGGGAATAACAGATAGACTTTTATCACCATCACCATCACCATGAGGATGTGCTTGCATCAAAAGCTTGATAATCTCTTCCCTGTCACTCTCTCTTCCTATTACACTCAAAGCATCAACATCAGGATAAGTCATTTCCCTCTTTTGCACAATGAGTCTGGGATCAACATTAATAGTTGCAAGTCCAAACTTAGTCCCATCGGTTGCTACCTTATCCAATCTATCCCTAATATCTTTAATTTGTTTTGCCATCCTAAGACGAAAAGCAAGTGAATTGGAGGAACAGAAGAAATGGCGTACCTTCATTCTATTACTACACGAAGCTTTCAGAACTTGCTTTCGCTTGTGTTGGAGCTCAAATTTTTCCAATACATCTTCAGCATCATAGCAGATGTTTTGTATCTGCCTCCGCCATTCACGGAACCCATGATATTGGATTTTTGTTTCCTCTGCGTCTAATAACATACCTCTAACAATTGACAAAGTGTCTTTGATACTTCGCAGATCTTCATAGAGACTATAGACTGGAGAAGCTTGTTCATAAGCATAAGAAGCAAGCTTGCCTAGAAGTGAATCAACAATATCGAAGACAAATGATTCAATCATGATAATTATGAAAGAGTAAAATAGTGGAGTTGGGATCTAAGTTTAGTTGTTGTGTTTATTGTGCCTTCACTCCCAATATACTTATTTGTATATATAACAAATAACAAACTATAATCAAGTGTTAGGAACCCGAATTAAAGAGAAACAAAAGAAATAGTATTATTGATTGAAAAGAAAATATTACAGAAGATTATCCATCTGTAATTCCAGAGCAAAAGCTCCCCAGAGAAGAGACATTTCTCTCTGCCCAAAACCAATAAGGTTCCTAATTTAATAATTCTGAATTCCCCCGACTGTTGTGGCCAAATGATCTTATTTATACAAACTAAGGGCATAAACTGCCTGTAACCGCTCCTAATCAATACAAATTACTGCATAAACTGTTTAACTGCTCCTAATCAACACAAATACTGCATATTATACAAAATGTTAATTGCTCCTAAATAACTATATATTAAAATAACTGACTGCATCAACAATTACCCTATCAATACCACCCGATACCTAACATCAAGTGTACCAATATTCTTTTGGTTCGAGTTCAAGTGGTTAGTCTCATAACGCCTATGAATGAACTAGCTTTGTATGGATCAAATAGAAAGTGAAAAGGAAAAAAGCAAGAGGAAAAAAATTAAGTGAAAAGTGAGATAATTATTTGGTTGTGCCGTAGAAATGAAAGTAGTAAGAAGGAAGAATATATATTTAATAAAGGGGGTTGCTAACTTACACCCACCTAAAAACACTAAGGTGTAAGTTAGGTGGGTGTAAGTTACAGCCCCCTTTAATAAAAAGGCTAAAATATCCCGATATGAATTAAACAGGAGCTTCAATTATTGACTTTCATGTAGAGATTGAAGGTCTTTCAAAAAAAAATGTAGAGATTGAAGGTCTTTTGTAATTTTGGTCAAAATAGTACTTGCTTCTCTATATTTTCCGTCCAATATGGAGCAGAACAATTTTATAGTGGGACCTAGCAATAAGTATCCTTCCTCATCTTTCTAAGGTGGTTACTTCCTCGATCTTTCCTTCCACTTTCATGCAAAACAAACAAGTCATAAATAAATAATATATAAGAGGTGGCTCATATATACATTGTCTTATGATTTTAGGTGGAGATGTATAATGTCAAGAAGATCTCTTCATGGTCTTGATCATTAATTATCCAGTCGTGTTTTTGACGCCCCGACTTTCCAACAAGTGGTATCGAAACCCTAATTCGTCATGGTGTGAATGATATATAAGAGTGTCTCGTATACTCAATGCTTCCCCTAAGGGTTGGGTTCCACAATACGTTTTACCTATTTTACGCCAACAATTATATAGTCAAATCCGGCATTTTTACTTATTTTGTGCCTTTTCGTACCTTCAGGTTCATGTACTGCATGAGCTATGTAGTGCATAAATGAAGAAATATATGTAGTGCAGCTCGGTGATAAAGACTATTGCCTAAATAATGTCGCGTTCTCTGAATTGTGAAAGCCTTTTTACAAAAATGCTTTGTATGTTTAGAACTTAAAATCAAAATACAATCATCTACCGTGTGTTCCTACCTAATTATATACATAAAGTAATTGGACTCAATAAATTATGGCAAATTTGTCCACACCGTCATGCGAAAAACATATTTAAATCTTTCGTGTCACTGACCAATTAGTATTGGTAGTATTTATAGGAAGTAAATAGGATTTTGGGGCACTTAACTTTCACCTGGACAGGGGTACACTTGTAATGATCTGGACTGGGTTTCAGTGGCAGTGGAATTTGATTTCTGCTCTTTCCCCTGCACAAAACACTCGTGCCCTGCAGCCTTTCCAAATATACCCCTTTGTGAGTTAAGTCTCACTGCGTGACTTAAGTCACGCACCACTGAGCCTTTGCGCAAGTTAACTCACGCAAGTTGACCGGTAATCAGAACTGAAGAGCAAACATTTTTTTTCACTTAGGTCAGGTTTTCAACATTCAATTTACACGTTTTTAACCACTTTTACACGTTTGTTATTACCACATTTATGGTAGATACAAACTAGGTTATCATTCCTACCTATAAATACCCTCACAAACTTCCTCATTTCATCACACCATCTCACATTATCTCCTCCCACTCTCTCCCCCTCTTTCTCTTCTTCTATTTTTCTTTTATAGTCTCTAGGCCCGTTTTACCCCTTTAGGTATATAGTGGTCGGTTCTTGGGGGAAATAGTGGTCAGTCGGGTTGGGAAAAAAGACATCATCCCTTGAGGTAAAATTAGGTTTGCTTTTTTTTACTCCCAAAATCTTTTTACCGTGGGTTAAAAGAATCATCCTGGGGGTATAAAAGGAACCAAATTTAAATTTACCTCAAGAGATCTTGATGTCTTTTTCCCAATAGGGTTGATCAATATTTCCCCCAAGAGCTATCACTATATACCCAAGAGGGTAAAAAGATATTAAGTAGATTAGTGAATTCAAATAAAATATATGTATTAATTATTGTAATGTTTGAATGACATTAATAAAACGAGAGTTATATTTATTAATTTTGTTTTTTATTTATATTTATATTTGCATTTATTTTATGTTTATGATTATGTATTGAATAAATAAATATTGAATAAATAAAATCGAATTTATTTTTTAATTTTGTATTTAATGAATAAATAAATTAAAATAAAATCGAATTTATTTTCTAATTATTTTATGTGCATAAATAAATTAGAATATAGCAAATAAATAATTTAGAATAAATTGAACAAATAATTTAGAAAATAAATAATTTAGAATAAAGTAAATAAAATAATTTAGAATATAATAAATAAATTAAAAAAAAGGAGTCACTATGCGCCACTTAACTCAACGTGAATTAGAATAAAAATTGCATATTGAATAAATTCGAATAAAGTTACGTATTAAAAAAAATTGAAAAAAGGTCTAATTAAACTCAGGGTGAATTCAAATAAAGTTGTGATGGTTCTAGTAAAAAGAAGGATTCGAAGGTGCCGGTGTACAATCAGTCGAGGTTGAGGAGGAGCGGGAGGACATGCTATTTTGGTCATCAACCAAAAGAAGGTGCCCCAGGGACTGTCGAGGACAACCCAATTGAGATAAGTGACGAGGGAGATGATTAAATAATGTAATGGCTTGTAATAATCTTGAATAATCTTGGAACATTTTGGAACATTTTGTTATTGAATAAAGTTGAAGATTTTGAATAAATTTGAAGCGAAATTGCGTATTGATTAAATTAAATTTGAAGCGAAATTGTGTATTGATTAAATTTGAAGCGAAATCGCATATTGAATAATTTCGATTAAAGTCGCATATTTCGATTAAAAATTGCATATTCGAATAAACACTAATTAAGTCCAACGTGAATTCGAATAAAAGTTGCGTAATGAATAAATAAATTCGAAAAGTGGTAAATTCATTAAATTACATTACATTCGAAAATATACCTTCTAACTACAACAATTATCTTACCCCTGAATGGGGTAAATTCAAACTTGCTAAGCAGCATGACTCCAGCATTGGTCCGGCATTTCTACTGTTCCATTCAAAAGATTAAATTCTTGTTAGTCTTGGTTTAAATGACGGTATTCAAGTGTCAAAAGAATGAGGTCCATCCCTTGACACTTCAATACCTTCGTTTAAACCAGCCTAACAAGAATTTAATCTTTTGAATGGAACAGTAGAAATGTCGGTCGAATGTTGGAGTCCTGCCGTTTAACAAGTTTGAATTACCCCATTCAGAGGAAGACAATTGTTGTAGTTGGAAGGTGTATTTCCCTACCTAATCACGATCTTCTGGTGAAATCAGACTGTTGATAATATCTTCAGTTGATCTCAGCAACGTTACCCGCATATCGATCCACTGGAACATGATGTGCTCCCAAAACATGTTCTTCATGTTTTCGTCGTTCGTTAATTCCACCCAAGTGAATGATATTCTGCCCTCGTCGAGCGTTGGACATTTATACCGAACGTATTCCACCCTCCTTGTGTCTCTGGGATTGACTCCTTGGTTGAATTCATTCAGTTGATCCTTGAGACCTCTTAACGTTACATCAAGGCACTGAACCTCCAACCTCTGAGATTCTCCGCCGTTGAATTGTCCATGAACGTCGATCCACCCGGCCATTGCTTCAAATCTACACAATAAGAAATTAAAAACAATCAATGAAAAACTCATTCATAAACTCTAAAACTCATAACTACAACACTAACATGCAACATGTAACATTGTATCATTTCTTGCAAGCAAAATTAAAATTTAAACAAACCCTAAATCTAAAAAAATTCTCTAAAACTCAAAACCTACAACTTAAACATGCAAACATCTAAACATTTAAGCAACACAAGTCATTTTCATGTAAACATTGTATGATTTCTTGCCAAAAAAACTAAAATTTAAACAAACCCTAAATCTAAAAAAATTCTAATTTAAGAGAAAAAATCTAACATATAAACATAAAAGGTTAATGGTGTTTGATTATGAAAACTTACTTGTTATTGGGGTGTTGTTTGATTTGAACTTGAAGGAATTTTGGTTTTGGGTGATTTGAGAGAGGTTTTTGAGATTTTTTGAGATTTTAGATGAGAAATGAGGAAATGAGGTGTTCTGCCTTGTTTAAGACAGCACGTAGCGTGAGTTAACTAACGTTGCGCTAGTTAACTAACGCAGAGTTTAACACTTCGTTACTTAACTAGCGCAAGGTCATTTTCGGAATGGCTGCAGGGCGCGAGTGTTTTGTGCTGGAGGAAGAGCAGAAATCGTGGGATTTAGGACGTGTCTACGATATGATCTGCTTTGCATTGGGTTTTATTTAGACTACTTGGATCCTAGCAGACTGGGTCTTGGCCCAGTACAGAACAAGTAGAAATGACACAGCCCTCTAAAAATAAAGTGATATACTGACTGATTCATAAACCATGTACCTCAGGAATAGAATGCAGTTCAATAAAAAAATTGACAAGAAAAACCATGATACAATACTAACAAATATCATATACAAGGACCTATAAACTCACTTGATTTGATTACTGTTATAGCATGACAACTTGCATCTATGCCAAAATCTTCTCATCTCATGTTTGAATCCGAGCTATTATAAAATTCAACACACTTCTCATCAATTTTCTCATCCAAAACTCAAAATGCACCAAAAAGAACAATGGCAACTAAGTTATTTCTCATCTTGATATTGCTCTCCCATGTAGCATCTTCTCTCTCAGAAGAATGCCACCCACAAGACAAAAAAGCCCTTCTCCAAATCAAGAAAGAACTCAACAACCCAACTCTTCTCTCTTCATGGAAACCACACACTAACTGTTGTGACTCTAGTTGGTATGGTGTTATTTGCGCGCCATCTAATAACCGTGTTTACTCTTTACTTATCGAAATGAACGAAGATCTTGCTTCTTCATTTCCACCCTCTATTGGTAACCTACCTTACTTGGAGAGCCTACTTCTATACCAGTTACCAAACCTCACTGGCTCAATCCCTCGGTCCATAACCAAACTCACCAATCTCAAATCCCTCACAATCAAGAAAACCGGTATATCAGGTCCGATACCTAACTTCATGGCCAAATTGAAAAGACTTACTTTCTTGGATCTCTCGGAGAACCACCTCTCTGGGACACTCCCTTCTAACCTCTTCCACTTGCCTAACATTGAAGCAATCCTCCTTCAAAACAATAACTTAAAAGGTTCAATCCCTCCTTCAATGGCAAGGTTGAACTCTTTGGTTGTCGACTTGTCTCATAACAGGTTTCAAGGCGATGCTTCCATGTTTTTTGGATTTGCGAAAAAGACAGAAACAATAGACCTTTCTTGGAACATGCTGGAATTTGATATGGCAAAATTAGAGTTTCCTAAGTCCTTGAAACATTTGGACGTGAGTCACAATCGGGTTTATGGGAAACTTCCTGAAGGCGTGAAGAATTTGGAGTGGTTGAATGTGAGTTACAATAGACTTTGTGGTGAGATTCCAACGGGCGGCATTATGCAGGCCTTGGATAGGAGTTCATTCTCTCATAACAAGTGCTTATGTGGTTCTCCTCTTCAGCGCTGCAAGTGAATAAAAACTTCATACAAAATGGAATAATTTCTGTTGCATTTCATTATTAATCATAGCAATAAATAAAGAAGGATACAGATGCCTTAGCTAAGTTGTGATCAACCAAATCAACTTGCCTTTTTCGGCATAATGCGTTGAAACTGTAATTGTTTAACATAAGAAAAGTCCATTAACATCAATTCACATATTGGCAATTGTTTCAGGGTCTTTATAGCCTAATTAATCAATAATCCCTAATAATCATCATCTAATAATATTCTGCAACCTTTTAGGCATACAACCAACTATGCAATTATTATCGTAACAAGTTGGAATTCATTATAGCAAGTTCACAATCACAATCTAATGCATCAGGGTCAACTCAACCACACATACCATATCAAATAACAATTCATTTGCTCAAATCATGGTTGATACTCAATACACTCCAATATATATATCATAGGCAAAAAAATCATATTATAGCATGTAATTCATAATAATCAATTAATACCACTATCTTATCGGGGCTGACAGGCATCAAACATAAGCAAGCAAGACTTATCCGTCTCTCAAACAATGGCCAGTAATAATTTAAATTGGCGCGCGCAATTAATGGTTGCTAAATTAGTATTTCGGCTTAGGTTCAAGCACCTTGTTCGTCCCGACAGAGATAAGTCGGATTAGGTCATTGCGCAACGACCAACAAGTCAAAAGTCAAAACTGACTAAAATTCGTTGTTTTAAACTGACACGGGGCACTCTGCGCAAACAAGCCAGCACCTTGCGCTAGGTGCCTAGGCCCCTGTTCCAGCAGGCATCCAACGCTTCAATCTTGGTGCGCATATCATGCGGTCCAAAATCAATCTCAAACATCAAAACATATATGGCAAACATATAACCACATAAGTACACAAATCCTAAGTCCTAAGAAACGAAACAGTGGTGTTACATATAAAAAAAAAACAATGAAACAGAACAAGAATGACAACACTTGAAAAGTTGTGGTGCATAGATGTAGTTGCAATGGTGCATGCCGCAAGGGAGCAGTACTCATGACACAATTAACTTATACTCATGACACAGTTGCAATCCTATTTGTCTATGTCTTTACTTCGCATAATTTGGTTAATTCATATAGCGCATAACAATTAACTTATATGTATTCAAATTAAATTATTTTATCAGGTACAAAATTGTGGAATTTTGAAGTTATACATAACGTGGATTTAAATCATACCCTGACAACACCAATACCACCATATCACACCTTTACAAGGTCTAAAAGTGACATAAAGACAAAAATACTTTTGAGAAAACACAATAAAAGGGGATCTAATATCAATTAGGGGCATATCAGGGACCTAATTGTTAATACAAGAATTGTTTTTTGAAGTTGATCTATGGAATAGAATATTTTTCAAGACCACTAAAACTGTGTATGTAGCTAACTGATTTCTCATCTTTATTTTGACTTTTATTTTATTCTACCTTTATTTTGCTTTTGACTCTACCAAAATCTAAAACCATGGTACTATACCAACAAATATCATCATATACAAGAACCAATAATCTCACCTGTTTTGATTATTATTGTAGTATAGTATGACAACTTGCATCTGTACCAGTGTGCCATATCTTCACAACTGCTACGTGAATCTTAGCTATTATATAAACCTACACACTTCTCATCCAATTTCTCATCCAAAACTCGAACACACCGAAAATGGCAACTATGTTGTTTCTCCTGTTGATATTACTCTCTCATGTAGCATCTTCTCTCTCAGAAGGGTGCCACCCACAAGACAAAAAAGCCCTACTCCAAATCAAGAAAGAACTAAACAACCCAACTCTTCTCTCTTCATGGAAACCACACACTGATTGTTGCAACTCTAGTTGGTACGGTGTTAATTGCTTACCTTCTAACCGTGTTTACTTTCTAATTATCGAAATCGATAATGACCTTAGGTCTTCATTTCCACCCTCAATCGGTAACTTACCTTACTTGGACAGCCTACTTATATACCAGTTACCGAACCTGACTGGCGCAATACCTCAGTCCATAACCAAACTTACTAAACTCAGATCCCTCACAATCAGCGCAACTGGCATATCAGGTCCAATACCAAACTTCATAGCCAAATTGAAAAGCCTAACTTACTTGGATCTCTCGGAGAATCACCTCTCCGGGACACTCCCTCATAACCTCTACCAGTTGCCTAATCTTGAAGCAATCATTCTTCAAAACAATAAATTAACAGGTCCAATCCCTCCTTCATACGGTTACATTAAAAACATAGCAAGTTTATTTCTCTCGCATAACAAACTTTCTGGGAAACTCCCAATGTCATTGGCAAGGTTGAACTCGTTAGTTGTCGACTTGTCTCATAACAGGCTTGAAGGTGATGCCTCGATGTTTTTTGGTTTCTCTAAGCAGACAGAAACAATAGACCTTTCATGGAACATGTTGTCGTTTGATATGGGAAGACTAGAGTTACCTGAGACCTTAAAACTTTTGGATGTGAGTCACAATCGAGTTTATGGAAAACTTCCCGAGGGTGTGAAGAATTTACAGTGGTTGAATGTGAGTTACAATAGACTCTGTGGTGAGATCCCAAAGGGAGGCAATATGCAGACCTTGAGTACGAATTCGTTCTCTCATAACAAGTGTTTGTGTGGCGCTCCTCTTCCAAGCTGCAAGGGAAAATAGTTTATGTAAAATGGAGTAATTTCCTATGTTTATATATGAGAATAAACTCATTGTATTTCATTAATAATAACCAAAACAGGAGGATATGGATGATGCCTTGGCTAAGTTGTGGGCAACCAAAATAACTTGTATTCGTGCATACTATATTGAAATTGTAATTCAATTATACTATTTTAGTTATTGATAGTTATGAAACATGTGGAAATCACCTGAAACATGCAATCAAGAAAAGTAGAAACTCAAGCCCGGTAAACAACATGTTGTGTTCATTCAGGAACTGTTGGACGCAAAAACAAATGCCAACATGTTTCTAGCTTGGTAAAACATATAGGAACCAGACCGTACAACTACAAGCCACAAATTTGTTTTTGTATTATGAAGTTTGTTCATGTTTATAATATATATGGTTATTGTTCTGATATCTAATTCCTTATTTTATTTTGCAACATGCAGATTTGGTGTTGGACGACCAACAGTTGCGAAGTTATGCATTGGCAAAAATTGAATTATTGTTGGATAGCCATGGTAAAAATATGTAAGATTATCCCATGATGCCTCAATATGATGTGTCCTTAATCCATCGAGCCCGCAATAGATTGATGTACAATGAGTTGAGGTACGACCAACATTCATTGGAAAATGAGAACTCCCGATTGATGTCGACGATGACAACCGAACAAAGAGGTGTATACGACACCATTATGTCCAGGCTCAATGCCAACCTACCTGGTCTATTTTTCACGTATGGCTACAGAGGTACAGGAAAAACATTTATATGGAGGGCTTTATCATCTGCACTACGATCGCGAGGGGATATTGTCTTGGCTATTGCTTCAAGTGGTATTGCAACCTTGCTCATACCCAGTGGAAGAACTGCACATTCCAGGTTCAATATTCCATTCACTATCGGTGAGTGCTCAACTTGCGGCATACATCCAAAAACACATTTAGCCGAGCTGATTATTAATGCAAAGCTTATAATATGGGATGAAACACATATGATGCACATATATTGTTTTGAAGCTCTTGATCGAACTTTAAGGGATATACTTAGACATCATAACAATGACAGGATGTATATTCCTTTTAGTGGAAAAGTCGTTGTGCTTGGTGGTGATTTTCGATAGATTCTTCCTGTTATACCCAAAGGAACCAGACATGAGGTTGTTCGCGCACGCATTAGTTCATCACCTCTTTGGCATTACTGTGAGGTATTGACTCTAACAACCAACATGAGGCTATTACATGAATGTTCAAGCAATGCACTTCTTAAAAGAAAGGAATTTAGCGAATGGGTTCTTGGAATTGGTGATGGGAGCATCAGAGAAGCCAATGATGAAGACATAAAGATGCAAATTCCAGATGATCTTCTTATTCAAGCTCAGATGATCATATTGCATCTATTGTTGATTGTATCTATCCATCTCTGTTGACAAACATGCATGATGAATCATTTTTCCAAAATATAGCTATATTAACACCCAAAAATTCTATTGTTGAGGAAATTAATGATTATATTTTGTCCATCATTCCCAGTGAAGAAAAGACATATTTGAGCTGTGATTCTCTGTTGAGTAAACCCTCTGTGGCAAATAGAACAGATGATGTCCACACACCGGAATTCTTGAATACAATTGATGAGTCAATAAATCAGTGTTTTTAATATATTATTTGAGTCTATTTTATTTAGATTTGATTTCGTTTTATTTAAATATTATTTCCTTTTTGAATTATTTTACTTCAATCGCAAGTTATTATATTTCAGGAACAAATATCTAAAGATTTAGTCTTGCAGCAAAAGAAAGAGGATTAGGAGCTGATTCGGGATGAAAATACGAAATATGGGACAAAAATATGTCACTCCCCAAGTCAGAGACTTGGCACGGCCCTTGCCTCCAGCAACACGGCCGTGCCAACCTTTAGAGTCCACTTTTGCTGCTTCTGCTTCATGGACAAGCTACCTATTAATTTACTTCTGACCTAAAAGTCTGTGGTTTCTTGTGGAACATTCTAGTGTTATATTTCTTAGGGCTTAAGTCATTGTAAACTATAAATAGAGTAGCTAGCTATCACAACAATTCATCTTTTGTTCTTGGAATTCAATAGTGACAATTGTCTTTCTTAATAAAAGTTCTTCTTTTACTTTCTTGTTATTTACTTTATGTTCTTCTTCTCCTCTTCTATGTCTACGATGATCATGAGTGAGTAGATTCTTCTTGTCTTGGGATTGTTGGATAAGTCTAATGACATAATCCTAATCAAACCAAGCCATAAACCCTAATTTTATATAAATCTACTTTCT
>Ga0228710_1007825_pt1 | contig 15610 bp, 9 predicted proteins | sample MedpolnodulmetaG_FD_177995 | JGI IMG/M metagenome (GOLD analysis project Ga0228710, IMG submission 177995) | Root nodule microbial communities from Medicago polymorpha collected in Santa Monica, California, United States - pink nodules | ecosystem: Host-associated > Plants > Roots > Nodule... | reverse complement strand
GGGATGTAAAATATGCAGCTAAATCATTATGTTTCACTTGGTATGCTGTTTCAATTTCATATAAGTAAATTGAGGCTAAACCAGAAACAGGTTTCATAAAAGATAAGTCATGTGCTAGTTGGCAGCAGCAGCAACAACCAAGTTTTCAACTTTCTAAAGAACACCATGGAATGAACACCAGAAAAGTATGACGAAGGCAAACTCTCCTTCTGACATAGCATCAAAGTTATATTATTTATTAAACAAAATAACTTTTTCAAAAAAGTCAGTTTTATGACTGCACTATAGAAGTGCCCTTATTTTATTTGTGCTTGTGTACTGCCACTTATTTTTAGTCATTTCTTCTAAGAGAAATGCTAATAAATGTACAACCATTTGGTGATCTAAGACCCGGATATTTTTTATCTTACCTAATATCTTAATTTGACATACAATAATTTATGTCCGAGAGTATTTAAGTGATAGCATCTCTTTATAATTTCTTTTGATATTTGGTCAAGTTAAAGCTACAAGTAATTTAACGGATGCCCTATTTTAGTTTAACGTATTTTGGAAACAGATAGGAATAATAATTTTCTTTCAAAAAAAAAAGTGTGAGCAATAAATGGTATGGTTATTTCAAAAAAAAAAGTGTGAGCATTAAATGGTATGGTTAAGATAATTAATTTTATTAGACAAGGAGAGGATGACACCTAGGTAACCAAGAGAATATTTATGTATCAGTTCTGTTATAGATTTTTAAGGCAATGACTATGATATGCAATGACTATGATGCCTATTGTTTAGGAAGAGATATTGACTTGTTTGTACCACGTACTAGTTCTTGATGTACATGCATATGGCTGATTTCCATTAAGCATTGTCATTATCCCTTTATCTAATAACAGGAAATTAAATGTTAGTAAAAGAAAATAAAAAGGGCACACGTTCTTGAGTTCAGAATAAGTAGTGCGTGTATTTGGAATAATTTGCAACTTCCATTCCTAGTTGACATAAAAAAAAAAACCCTCCTCCAATACAATTTTTTAGTTCCCGCAAATGAGGAGGGTTTAGTATTATGAAAAAAAGTTAACCCCTAAAACCCTCCCCTCCCATTTTCCTCTATTTCTTCCACTTGCTCATTCCTTTTTTCTCAAGCCTTCCCCTCCCTTCCCCTCCAAACTCGCAAACAAAGCCTTAGAGGGAGACTTGAAGGAGAAAGAAAGGAGAAGAAAGGATATTTTCAACCTTAAAGACTAGCAGTTGAGAATTCTTTTTCCTGCCCCTATCACCAAAAAAATTGATATGTCCGTCCGTAGTTCAATATTATTGATAGAAATGCCCCTGTTCTTCATTTTAGTTGCCGAACATAACCATTTATTCAACATTTTCTGCAAGTTCGCAGACCTTTTCTGAACATTCTGTGTGTTCTGCAAATGGAATGGCGAGCATGATTTATTTAAAGTTTTTTTCCTGTTCTTCATATGAAATGGCGAGCAAGCCAGTGGGCCAATAAATTTTCTCAACAGAAAACTGAACTAGTAAAGTAATTATGGAAATAGTTAATCTGGTCTACTGAAAAAGGACTTTAGACTTGGACTTTGGACAGATCGAATGGCTTTGGTGGGAAATCCTACTATAAACTGTATCGGCTAAGAAAACTTGGTCTAAAATATTTCACTTGCTTTAAATCTTATTCGAAAAATATGTGTTTGGTGGGACACTATTGCAGGATAGACCACCCACAAAACAAGAAGCTTTGAACAAAAGAGGTGTCTTCAACGATCTCCACGATCTCTCATGTATCTCTTGTTTTGAAATTTTAGAATATGCGAACCACATATTGTTTTCTTTTTTGAAGAGCCAAAAATATGAGAGAATTATTAGGTGGGGAAATGATGTGGGAGTTCAACACTTTATTATTTTTGGAGGGTAAATTTTATGGTGCATACGTGAGGTAAGTTCGGCATTATGCTCAAACTTATTTCTGAAGAATGCAGGAATTTAACAAACCATTGAACCATGGGGCTGAAGACCATGGAAAGGAGGAAATAGAAAGAAAACTGTCCTCATGCTTGAAGGCCTCTACAAACTGTCCTCATTGCCTTGTATTCTGATTGTCGTTTAATTAGCTTCAACCATGCAACTGCTGGTTTGAACTATCTTTGTCTTGTTGCACAAGTTCATGAAAAATGATCTTTAAATGATTTAGTTAGTACTGGTATGCTAAATTCTTATCTGATGCATAACCACAATGTAGGAGGCGTGTTCTTAGATTAACTAAGTAGTTGTTTTCTCAAAGGGAGTTTGTTTGTCTTTTGATAGCATATAATGTGTTGACTGTCTCACTGAAAACGACTTAGATCTAAATGATCTGTTTGAAGATTTGGTTTTGTGTTCATAGGTTACTAGGAAAGTTAAGCTGGGAAAGGAATAATAAGTTCTTATAAAGGGTGGTTTAGTAGGTAGGAAAAGGTGTGTAAATCTACTGCTTCATAAAATGCAGCACTCACATGATTTGTGATTCGAGAGAAGCTTGCAGACTGAATTTCAAAGGTCGGTGACCGCGAACTGTGCCACAACATCAAGGTCCTTTATGTCTCCGTTATGCCAAAATGTCCGTTATTGAGGCGAGACCATTTGGATTTGATCGTGATTCTCTGCGATATCAAAGATTGTGACGAAATCGTGACTGTTATCGCAATGACAATTAAAACCTTGTTAAGAACTAATGACTAGTCCTTGAACTCTTAAACACTTTCAAATTAGATAAAAAAAAGGAAAGAGATTGATTAAGGTTAATAGAAGCTTCTTCAAGATGAGAAGGGCTATTTTTAAAGCGCCTTCATTTTTATGTCGATTCTGGTACATATTTGGCTCTAATATTTTTTTGATTGTATTAAAAATGTGACAGCATGTTAATTTTTATACCAAGTCTGGCACATATTTGGCTCTAATATTTGCCTCCGGAGTTTTGATTGAAGAAAGAATTGGAAATTGTCCCTACTCCCTAGCTGTCAATAGCGATAAACAGTTTGGGAATTGCATGCTCTGTATGTGCTGTAAATGTAATGTTTAGTTTCTACTTTCTACCTAATTTTGTAGGTAAAGATTTGAAATATAACTTGGAAATATTCCTGATTGCTTGTTTGTCAGCTCCAAAAACTGCATTAGCTTGCCCTACCTTCTTCTCAACTGCCCAATGAAACCCTCCCTAATGAAACCTGATTCCATCACTTATAATTACCCCTCCCTAATGTCTCATTTCCCAAGCAAATCAATCCACTTTGTTTTCCCTCGCAATTACATCCCTACCTTCTTCTCTTTCCACCACGTCAGCATTACTCTTCAGTCTTCACCCTCCTCAAGAAAAGAACCGTTCTTGCAAATTATTTGAAGAACAAGAAATGGCGCAACGGAGAATTTCAAGATCAGCATCAGCGGTGGATAGAATCAGCAATTTATCGGACGATATTCTGATTCACATTCTCTCATTTCTCACAACCAAAGAATCAGTTGCAACAAGCATTCTTTCAAAGAGATGGATTCATCTATGGCATCATGTTTCCAATCTAATTTTCCCCGAAATCAATTTAAATGACATTCAATCCATTTACACTTTCAACAAGTTTGTGTTTTCTGTTTTAATCACTCGAGAAGCCTCCAATTTCATCAACACTTTCCACCTACACATTCATTACAGTAACTCTAATCTTGCTTATCATCTCAGCTTTCCCAATGTCACTAAATGGATCAACCTTGTTGTTCAACGCAAACTCAACCATCTTCTTCTCCATCTCGATACTGATAATAATTTTCTTCCCAAATTGCCCACTAGCATCTTTTTCTTGTGTTAGTCTCGCCCTCCGTCGGTTTCATGTGAAGGGTTTTTCTTTTTCTGAAAATGGAATTGAACTTCCATCGTTCAAATCACTTCATTTGGTATACATTAAGTTTTCAGAAGTTAATGATTTTGTCTATCTTCTAGCCGGATGTCCGATTCTTGAGGACCTTGAAGCGTCTGATATATACTTCCAAGATACGAGAGATTGTCTTACCATTCAAGAGTATAGAAACTTAAGCTTTCCCAAATTGACTAGAGCACATATCAGTGCATTTTGGTGTAATTTTTCGGCAAAAGCATTTACTAATTCGGAGTCTCTGAGCATCGATACAATATTGTACACAAATGAAGATGTACGTTTTAATGTGAATATGATGCATGCTACTTGATCTTTTTCATTGATTCCGTTTTTCAAATGATTTACACACATATAAGTGTTGTATCCGGTGTCCATGTTTCATAGACCGTAATTTTGAATACAATACATTGATGGAAAACACAGCAGAAATGTTAATCATATGCATTTTCTTTTGAGAACTTTGCCCTGATTTGATTGTGTGTCTTTTTAAATTATTTAGGTGAATCGGCTACAGCTCCCTTATGATGACATTTATATCTTTCATAATTTGACCCACTTGGAGGTTCACGATTATTGGTCTACCGTAATACATGTGCTCCACCTATGTCCTAAGCTTCAAAATTTCAAACTTTGTCAGGTTTGTTGAATTTTTAGAATCATATTCAGTTTATCTTTTCTTAGCACATCTTTATGTTTTGTTTTAATGTCTGTCTAATATTAACAGGGGTATAACGTGTTAATGTCGGAGGGAGAAGATGATCAAGAAAGTTGGGAGGAACCAGAAGTTGTTCCACAATGCCTTTCTTCATGCTTTACAACTTGCATTATTCAGGACTTTTTAGGCTGGAAACATGAACTTCTGTTGGCAGAATATATTTTGGGAAATGCACAAAATTTACAAACTATGACAATCGAGTGTGAATGTGAGCCGCTGAAAATCGAAAGAAAGTTGTCCCAATGCCTGAAGGCCTCTGCAACATGTCAATTTTCAGTTTTTGAAAACATATAGACTATGTAAGTAATAGTTTCTCTACCCTGCATCACTAAGTTAAGGAAAAACCATCTTTAAATGATTTAGTTAACACTTGTCTACTTTCTTATTTATATATATCTATTAAGCTGGTTTATGACTGTAATTAGATCAATGCTTATCTTATATTGCCACTTGTATGCTAAACTCAGATTTCATGCATAACCATAGGACAACAGGCGCATACCAAGGTTTTATAAGTAGTTGTTTTCTTAAAGGAATCATTGTCTGTCTTTTGATAGCATATGATATTTTGAGTGGCCCAACAACTCTTTGGTTTTGTTGATAACCATACAGTTAAACTGCACAAGGAATAATCTGTTTTGTTGACATAGTTTGTTGTCCTCATGTGACTCAAATCTTTTAAACTTTGTGGAGTGATTTCTCTGGTTTGCACTTCCCTGTCCATTTTTCTGTTTCTGTTAGCTTCAGATGTGTCTAATTTACAACAGATAGCATGTTTTACTTTTCTGGTAACAAGGACTCGATAGTTTATGGTATTACCTAATGGCTAATGCTAATATCTGCATTGTTCGCACCCTCAATGATCAATGGCCGTTTAATTTTATCTAATATATATGTAATATGTTATCAGGGCCCCATATAAGGTGTACCAAGAGAAAAAATGGTCCACCTTGTAAAGTTAGAGAAACAAGTATTATATTGTGCTTGTGTTGGATGTCAAGTTTATATGGGAAATTTAATATCAAAATTATTGAATTTCTGCAATTCAATTAACATCCAACATTTTTTATTTATTTTGCATGCAGATCTGGGCCTTTCGAAACAGTATAGTCTTTCTTGGTGGTTACTTGCTGAAAGGTGAAAGATAAGCTCTTGAGGATTTTGCACTGAAGCATGGTTTTATGGATGACTTTAGATATTTTAATCGAAACCTTGTCAAATGGAATAGGATTTGCCTATGAACTCTGTGTCAAATTTTGACACGTTTAATTTCATGAGTGACACGCTTTGTTTTCACTAATATAGCTTTTACAATACTTAACTTCTTAGGATCGTAAGCTGCAAGAGTGAATAATGGTTAGTAGTGTTTTTCACCCCTGTAATATATGTCATTTCCGGTTTTCGTCCCTATAAAATTTTCAGTTTGATTTGCATCCTCGTAATTTTTTTTTCCTTCCAGAATACCCCCTCCCCCATCCAACTCAGCAAATTTGCTTACGTGGCGCTGATTTGGTTTTTTTTTTAATTGGCCACGTGTAAAAAAACATTTCCACATCATATTTTTTTAAAAAATTATTTAAAAAAATAAAAAAATCCAAAAAATATTCAGATTTTTTTCCAAAAATTTAAAAATTCAGGAAAAACATTAAGATTTTTCCGAAATATAAAAAAACAGAAAAATAGTCAGAATTTTTTCCAAAAATTTTAAAAATCGAAAAAAATTAAGATAAATCAGAATTAAAATTTTAAAAAACATTGAAAAAATTTCTAGAAAAAATTTTAAAAAACTTTTTTCAAAAATTTGCTTTTTTTTGTATTTTAAAAATTAAATTCCAGAATTTTTTAAAATCTTTTTAATTTTGAAAAAAATATGATTATATTTTCTAATTTTTTTTAAAAAATCTTATAGTTTTTTTCTTATTTTTTTTTAATTTTTGAAAAAAAATTGGCAATAAATTTTTTTTCCAATTTATTTATTATTTACAAAGACATAGTGATTGGGGAGTAGAGGTACGACCAAGACAAGAAGGAGGAAGAGTTGGAACTCACCATTAATTTTCTTGCTTCCAAGGACTTGATAACAATTCACAAAGCTTCATATTAACATGGGAGGTTTATGTGTGCAAAGTTGGAGAAGGAAGGAAGGAACACGAGGGAGGGAGAAAGAAGAGATAAGGGGAAAGAAGGTTCTGTACGTGAGAAGAAAAGAGGAAAGTGAGGAGAGGAAGAAGAGTTTAGTCTTATATAAAAAAGGGTCTTGTTCACCAGTGCCCGGGGCACTGGTTAAGGAATTCAAAAGTAGAACAATTGTCTTGGAAATATAAACCGTTAGTTTTGACTAACTAATTATTACACCACTTTTTAATAAAATCTTACCCTTTTTAGTTGCTTAACCAATGCTCCGGGGACACTAGTTAACATTCTCCATAAAAAATATCCATAAGTGGAAAATACCTTTTTACCCTTTTTTTCTACACTCTTCCTCAATTCAGAATATCTAATAAAAATGTCGTAAAAGTTTTTGAGTGGCATATTTTATTTCCTGTAGTCCATTGAAATAATATAATTTGGTCCTTTAAAGTCCTATGCACAATTACCATTTTGTCATTCTCTTTAAAATTTGAAGGATAGAATGACCGATGCTGAATTTTTACATGGGGGGTATTACACTAAATGAAGGGCAAATTTGTCACATGAGCATGTAGATGTGTCATGAGTGCTTCAACTACTTTTGAAATCCCATTTTCAATGAGGTATTCTTCTATGATCACAAGACCAAATCAATATTGTTTAAACACACACATAAAAAGATTGTCCTTAAAATATTCAATCATTTTTTTTTATCAATTTCATCCTTATTATTAAAAAAAAGGTCTTGTTATCTTGTGCCCTTAGAGCACAAGTTAAGGTATCTAAAATTAGAAGTTTCTCATAGAAATGTACAAAATTTTGACTTTAAAAAGTTGAATGCACAACTTTTAAGACATTTATTTCTATTTTAAATTCTTTAACATATATTTTTTTATGTATGTGTGACCAAACACTTTTTATTTGGTCATGTGACCATATTAAAATTCTTCCATTTTCCTTTACTCATCTGTGCCATTTTATATGACCGACCATACATACAACAGAAAAGCTGAAGAGTTGAAATATGGCTCCCCTAATCAAAATCAACATCGAAATAACTTTGAAACAATTCCCAATTAATCATATTTAATTGACTTCAATATTACCAATGCTTAGCGCTTGCACATCTCCCAACTAATAATCTTCTCCTCCTTTTTCATTTATGTTTATTAAAAGTATGTCCTTTTTGGTTTCTTCACAATTTTTATCAGTGGATTATTTGGTAGGTTATTCTTCATCATCTTATGAACTTTTAATTTGTTGAGTTTTGATTTTGAGATTTTTCCTATTTATCTTTTTGGATTTTCTGTTGTTCTTCACCTTTGTTGATGGTTGCAGTGCGTGAAGAAGAAGGAGAAATGCAGCAATCAACATTAGGGTGAGCAGTATGCCGGATGAGATCCTTTGCCGCATTCTCTCTTTGGTCACAACCAAAGAAGCTGTTGCTACGCGTTTTATCGAAGCGTTGGATTCATCTATGGCTCTCTTTTCCCAATCAGAGTCAATGACATTGAATCTAACTCCCGTTTTATCGAATCTGTGTACTCCGTTTTGCTCTCTCGAGAAGCCAATGGTTCTAATTTCATCAACACTTTCAACCTATGCGTTCAATACGGTCATCCTCATCTTGCTTATAATTTTGGGTTTCCCAATATTACCAAATGGCTCAACTTTGTTGCTCAAACGCGAAAGAAGACTTAACCATCTTCATCTCCGTCTTGATGTTGACCATCACTATCACCTTGATGATGATAGTTACAGGAAATTTCCCAAATTGCCAACACCTATTCTCACATGCACAACTCTTGTTACTCTTGACCTCCACCGCTTCTCTGTCAAAGGCTTCTCTTTTTCTTCAGTTGGATTTGGATTTCCATCACTCAAAACTCTTTCGTTGCAACGCATTGAATTCAATGAACTTCGAGATTTCATGTTGATATTAGCCGGATCTCCAATTCTCAAGGATCTACGATTGTCTGATATATACATCCATACTCAGGAAGAGAGAAACTCTTGTACCATTCAAGAGTTTAAAAGGCTAAGTTTTCCCAAATTGACTAAAGCAGATATCTATCAATGTTTGTATTCCTGTTATATGGTGAAAGCAGTTTCTACCTCGGTTTCACTCTGCATAGGTACATCCACTTTGTATCACAATAAAGACTACAAAGTTCGTTTCATTACAGATAATTACATGTATCGACATCGACATGTCAACATGTGATTGTTCATTCAAATAACTTCAATTTCTCAAACTAATTCTAGTGTTTTTGTGTTGTATCATGTATTAGTACTTCATAGACCTCAATTGAATACTTGATTGTGATTGACAACAAACATAACACAAATGTGATAGAGTATTTTTTTGATGTTTTGCCTTGATTTGATTGTTTGTTTTTCTACCTAATTTAGGTGAATCAGCTGCAACAATGTTATGATGACATTGCTGTCTTTCATAATTTGACCTACGTGGAGCTCCACAATAGATGGGATTTGGTAGTACAAGTGCTTCACCAATGCCCTAACCTTCAAATTCTCGAACTTCATCTGGTTTGTGTAGTTTAAGAATCATATGGTCGGTTTATCTTTTATTAACGTTTTTATGTTTAATTTTATTACGTGTGCTATTTATAGGAGGAGTATGGGTTAAAGTGGAATGAAGAATATGGGCAAGATGATTGGTGGGACCCTTGGGCGGAACCAGAATTTGTTCCGCAATGCCTTCCATCATATCTCAGAACTTGCAACATTAAACGCTCTAATGGCTTTCACAGTGACTTTATGTTGGCAAAATATATTTTGAAAAATGCAACAAATTTACAAACCATGACAATCTGGAGTGAAGGGGGGTCGTCTGAAATAGCAAGAAAGTTGTCCCCAAGCCCGAAGGCCTCTCCAACATGTCAACTTCTAGTTCGTTGATAACATACAGACTATGTAAGTAGTAGTTTTTCTATCCCACCTGTCGTTTCGTAGCTTCTTCCATACAACTTGCTAGATTTTGTGGTTTGAACTATGGGCTATTACGAGATTATAACTAAGTCTCATAGCACAAGTTTACAAAAAGAGGTCTTTAAATGATTTAGTTAGTACTTGTTTTTGACTTCAATTAGATCAATGATTATCATATTTTATTGGCACTTTTATGCTAAATTGCGATTTGTTGTGATACCGCAAGGCAGGAATTGTGTACATAGATTAAACAACTAATTGTTTTCTCGAAGGGATTCGGGCCTGTCTTTTGATAGCATATAATGTTTTGACTGTCTCGCTGAATACAACTAAGATTTAAATGACCTTTTTGGAGATTTGGTTTTGTTGTCAGTAGGATACTAGGTAGTTAAGCTGGACAAGGAATAAAGAATAATTATAAAGGGTTATTTAGTAGGCAGAAAAAGGTTTTAAATCTACTGCTCCACAAAATGCAATAATCACATTCACATGTTTTATAATTAGGCAGAAGCTTGCAGTATGGGCATTAAGAACTGGGGTTTAAAATAATGGTCAGTTATTGTGATTTGAGCTACAACATCAAGGTTTGTTATGCATGTTAATTTATGGCTAATACACTGATTAACCTGGCAATCAGTTGCCTCCTTAGTCCTGTTTGAAGAAAGAATTTTAAGATGTGACCTATGATGCATTGTTTTACTTCCATGTCCCTGGTTTTCAATGGCAACCGATAATAATAGGGTAATAACCGGCTTGGAAATGCATGCTATATATGTATTGTAATCTGTGTGTGTGTGTGAATGTTGGAACGCATATGTATTATTGATATACATGGAATGTGTAAATATAGGCTAATTAGAATTTAGAGGCCATTCTTATGGTATTAGTTGGAACTCACAAAAATAAGTAGATCTCATCCTATGCAATTTGTTCTTTTTTCAGATAAGCAGGTGCAAAAAGATAAGGGCGTTGCAGACTGATTTGGAATGGATGACTAATTATTGAATCTTGCTATTTTGTTATGTGTTAAGTTTATGGATCTTTGTAATGATTACGAGGTTGAGCGTTTTATTTTGAATGAACCCAACTATGTGATTTTCCTTTTGAGGTCTTGAACTAAATTTTAGTCAAGGTTGTCGACTTTTGGTGTTAATCCTTGTTTGTGTCTTGGAACCAAATTGTATCTCTTTATCTAAATCTTAAACTATCTTTAGTCAAGTTTATTTTAATGCTCACAAGTTAGACGAAGTGTTATTTTTTGAAGTGGTTGAATTATGTAATGTTAATTTTCCATGCATTAGTGTAACATTCCGAAATAATAATTTTAGACCATTTTGTATTGGGTGGAACCAAAACTTGTTCCACAATGTCTTTTTATCAGACCTCAAAACTTGCACTATTCCGGACTTTTTAAACCTACGAAGTGAGCTTATGGTAGAAAAATATATTTTGAAGAATGCTAAAATTTTTAGAGACCATGACCATTTGGAGTGAAAGGGAACAATCTGAAATAGAAAGAAAATTGTCCAAGTGTCCAAAGGGCTCTCCAACATGTCAACTTTTAGTTAATGTAAGTAGTAGTTTCTCTATCTCTCTTCATAATTTACCATGAAACTTCTGGATTGGTGGTTTGAATTGAACTATGAGCTATTATGAACAAATGAAGTATAAAGATTAGAAATGTGTCTTGCTACTGTCCCAACTCTCTTTGATTCTCATTGGAGTGTTGACCGTTGAATTTTTCTTCGAAAATAGTTTGTAGTCCCACTGTGACTCAAATCCTAGTTTGATTTCAACTTCCCTGTCCAGTTTTTTTCTAAGTTCTCTTTAGTGATAAAGACATAATAGATTTATGACATTACCTAGTGCTAATCTATACATTGCTCTCACTCTCAATGATTAAATGGTCGTTTACTTCTTTTATCTACATTGATATGTTTCTACTTTTAAAACAAAACAATTTTTTTTTTTTTGAGAGATAGAGAAACAAGTATCAGATGGGGAACTTGAATTTAAAATTATTAGATTTATGCAATTCAATTAATCATATAACAATTTTTTTTACTGTGTGCAGACTTGGCCCTATTCAATTAGTTGAATACTTCTTGGTGATTACTTAAAGGTCAAAGACATATGTTTATCATTATATAGGGAGCTTCTCAGCGTTTCTTGCAAATTGTGGTTTATGAGTTTATCTGCTAGTTGTATAGAACGGATGCTTGATGTTGCACCTCTTTTTATTTCCTTTTCTTTGTCCGGAATTTTTCTAGCAATCTTTATTTGTTTCCTTCTTGACTTTTAGTGCTTCTTTTGGGCTTTATTTCCTTCTTAATCACCAAAAAAAGTTAATTGTACTAGAAAAACTATGACTTATAGTGTTTCTTTGTTTCCTTCATGACTTGTAAGTCCAAGACAACATTATTTTGAGAATTGTATTGATCAAATTACACAAGGAATCAATGCTAAAAATGGTGGGAGTCAGACAACAGACAATATTTCTTTATGCAAATTAGGTAAAAAAATGAGTTGTTATTTTTGCAATCATGCTGATTTAACATGCAAGTTTAAGAGCTTATATAAGTTTTTTCTACAATAAAAGAAAGGATATATGTAGTTATGTATAAGTTTTTATATCAGCTATCTTAAACATCTTATAAAAATAAACTAAAAACAACTTATAAGCATATCATAACCTAATTTTCTAAATTCTTCTTAACAATTACACAAATGTTTGTTTTATAAGGTAAGTCCAAAATATGATCTCTTCCCAACACACTTGAAATACAAAAGTTTGCTACTGTATCTCGCTCTTCAAATTTCACTGTTACGACTTTTCAGTGCTGACAATAGACTTTGCTATGTCCCATTCCATTTCATTCCACTACAACATTTATATAAGACAATACCTCATATTTTGAACACCAAAAAACCATTGCATAAACAAGAAATATAGAGCACTTTTTACTATGCGTTGAAATACTCTCATAATTCACTACTAAAAAAACAAAAATTAGTGAAGGATATTTAGTGAGGGAAAATGTGAAATCCCTCTCTAATTCCGTCACTAAATTTTACGACCAAGGAATTTGTGAGGAATTTCATTTTTTCCGTCACTAATTTCCCTCACTAATTTTGCTTTTTCTAGTAGTGATTAAAGCTATTCTCGCTACTGAGTTGGCGACTTAAAGGTTCAACGTTCCTCTTGAAATTAAATTTACATATACATATATACTTCTCTCATTTTATCTCCACGCTCTACTCTTTTCTAATCATTTTCTTCCAATGTCATCGAACCTGAACAGTCACTGTAACTCTGCCATAGGAACCACCATAGAAGGTCGTTGCTGCAAAGGAAAACTCCAGTTATGAGCTTTTCAGTCTTGTTTTCGATATAGTTTTATTTTTCCAAGCATAATGTTCAATTCTTAGGACATTGGCAATAAAAATTTTCTTATAAAGTATGTCACAATTTGGTATTATTGAGATTTTATTGAAGTCATTCCCTCTTTCATGTGCAATAGAGTTGAAAGTATCCTGTGTGATTTTTTTCCCATCTTTAAAGTACTTGAGTTTTGCTTGATATATATTCATTTGAATGAGGCTATCTTTGTTGGTTTTTTTTTTTTTGAACAAGTAACTTTATTGGAAGTTTATTTTGGGGGCGTAGAGGCTTCTAAGATGATGTCTAACACAAAACATAGACTTCACCCCTTCTTCCTCCAATGGTAGTTGCTGAAAGTAAGCTTCTAGTTTCAGCATCTCTTGAAAGTTGAAGCGATTGACATTGAAGTCTTGCCACTTTCTTCCCTTGTAGTATTGTTCTTCATGAACAAAGACAAAATTATTTCAGGGATCGTTTATCTTACTAATTTATAAAAATTTAGGTTTTTTCCTTAATTTTTTTTAGGTCTTTTATTTTATTTTTGTCAATTAAATATTTTATCTTATAAAATGTACACAAGGTTATCCCATTTTCTCCATTCTTTCCAAATGCTGACATGGTAGTTAAGTCATTAATTAATTAATTTTTTATTTAAAAAAGAGAATTTATGTGATACATTCGAAAATTTGAGTGTATCAAAACACCTGATCTTTAAATTAGTAGCTAAATAAGTTGTTTTTTATTTTTGAAAAAAGTGAATGATTTTCTATAATTTACAATTATAAATTTATAATAACTAAATGTTATTTGTCAAAAACTAGCGTCTCGGCACACACCCAAACACCAAAACTTTGCACTGAAGACCAGAACTACTGCAACCCAACAGGACAAGAACCACCCCCCCACCCCCCAACAGAACCCAAAATACGCATCCAACATCGAAGCCAAACAAAACAGGCACAACGCTGCTAGACCGGTTACAAGCCGATTATTTAGCCATACAATATATCGGACCCCACTCACAGAACATACAAAGAGTTGAATTACCACCTGCAAGGACTCAACGCCCACAACAACACCTAAAGGTTTTCCGGCACTTCTGGCGCAGTTATAAGAGCCTCCTGCTCTGTGGTTATGCATCAAATCTGAATTAAGCATACAACTATACAAGTTACCAGAAAATGGATAAGTATGGATCCAACTGAAGTCATAAGGAGATTTAATATAAATATTTATAAACGGGTAGACAAGTACTAACTAAATCATACATATATAATTTTTCCTTGCCTAGTGTAGCAAGACAAAGTTATGAACTTCATAATAAAGAGATATTTATTATTGTAGGAATGAGTTCACTCTACTTCCTTATTTCTCTTAAAATATGCACTAAATTGAGTAAATAATCTCTGCACAACTATTAAACTGTTTGTTTTTTGGTTGAATTTTATTCCCATCACAAAGAGGGAACATATTTAGTAACAGAAATAGGTGATATTTTGAATAATACATGGGATTGCAACCCTAATATTTTCCATTGTTTCTATTTTTTGCCCGTTGGTACTATCATATAAGTGGCACTAAGTTTGCTCAAAAAAAAAAAGTGGCATTAAGTATTATATTGTATGTGTTGGATGCCAAGTTTTTATGGAAAAATTCTCTCAAAAACAAGTTTATATGGAAAAATTGAATTAAAAATTATTGAGTGCGGATTTGGGTTATTAAAAATTAAGTGTTCACATGATTGATTAAATGAGCCACCTTTTAATTTTTGAAATAATCTATTATTTCTTCTCTTAGTTAATTACTTTCTAAAAACTCTATTATATATATCTCTCTCTCTTATTTGAAGGATTCTATATCTCTTATTATTATGGCTCCCTGCACAAGCTTCATTACTCCAATTAACCCTTATCTGTTGCTGCTCAACGCTAGCATGATGTAAAACACATAGACATATAATTGTTTAAACACATAAATGTTTAAATGAATTACCTCAAAAAGAAAATAGTTTGATCAATTGATTTCAATTTTTGTGAATGGAAGGACAACACTTGATGAAGGTGTTTGAGAACTTATCGAGCTATGGTGAGAGGGATATCACATGGAGATTAGTTACAAAGAGAGGATGTGGTCCCTGACTTTTCAATATATCTTCAGCAATAAAGGAAAAATTAAGTGCAAAAATAAAAAACATAATTACAATTAAGGAAGGAAATCACCCTTAAAAAAATAAGGAAGGAAATCATGTGAACACTGATGATTAATTTTGATCATTTGATTAAATCAAAATGGAGGGATAAGATTTGGTGTCAATTGATCCTATCCTTTTTTTTTTTTGCCACCTTAATGCCGCGTGAGTGTAACAATTCCTACTTCCTGGTTCATGTTTTCACTTAATTATTGGATAGGCTTTGCCATTGAGTGAATCAGCACCTTTAGTCACCTTTCCCTATGAAATCAACTTTGAATTTTTGCTTTATGCAAGGACGGTTACTAATTTGATAATCATTATTGAAAAATAGTAATGTT
>Ga0228710_1007823_pt1 | contig 15612 bp, 9 predicted proteins | sample MedpolnodulmetaG_FD_177995 | JGI IMG/M metagenome (GOLD analysis project Ga0228710, IMG submission 177995) | Root nodule microbial communities from Medicago polymorpha collected in Santa Monica, California, United States - pink nodules | ecosystem: Host-associated > Plants > Roots > Nodule... | reverse complement strand
AAAAAAAATCAATTCATTCACAAGTGAGATCCTAGCCTTTAAAAATAAGAGTTTTGAATTTATTTTTGTACAAAAGAGAGTTTTGAAAATATAAAAAGTGAGAGATTGAGTGTTTACAAGGAAATCAAGGTCATGTTTGGTAAAAAATTACGGATACCTGATAAGTTAGTTTATAATATATAATTTATAAATTATTTTATGGCTAATAAGAGATAAATTAGCTCATGAAATTTGTAGTGTTTAGTAAAATGAAACGTAGAAGTAATTTATAAATATAAAATGCATTTCAATTAAGATGTCAGAGATGAAATTGAGATAGAAAAACAATAATCTATAAGCTTTAATCTATAAACTATTATTTGAATTAGTTTATCAAAAACCATTATCTTATACTACATATAAAAGAAATACTTGGTTTTGAGCCGACTCTTTTTACTTCAGTTATAGTCTTAAACATTTTGTATTTTTTTTTGGTAGTGGTTAAACATTTTGTATATAAGAACGTTATATTATATTAATTATATTATTAAAAAATAAAAATTTATATTATATTAATTATGCTGTTGGTGTCATTGTAAAATATAAGTATAATATGTTATAATATAAAAAAGTTCAAAATATTTATACCTATGTTTTTAATCTAAATCAAAATTAAATATTTATTTTTGCAAAAGGAAAAACAAAATTTCATAAAAGCTTGTATTTTATACACATTAACGCGATAAATCTAGCGAACAGACAAAGAAACTAAAAAAACATTAGCTCGTGTAAAAAATAAGTTATTTGTTTTATAGAGGCTACAAGCTCATATTTTTGTCTTACTAAATTACCAAACAGAACCCAAAGTGAAATTTCCACTTGATTGAGAGTTGAGAGTTGAGACAATCCAAATCCAAACCCCACCCCCAAATGCGAGAAACTTGATTGTGCTGTTCTTAAAAAGGAACAACACAAGTCAACAGAGATCCATGTTTGAAACTTATTTTAGATGAGATAGAGAATGGTGGTCCTGCTGTAATGATGAGGTTTAAATACTATTTTTAAAATCATATTTTATTGTTTTGGCATTTCCATATTTTCACCATAAATTGTGAGAGACTCTGAGAAGTTAAGTGTGTTGTGATGGAGTTAAACACTATAGATACTAATTCTCTGCCCTTTATTGTTAAGTTGGGTTTTAATTTTCCGATAATTGTGTGTTTGTACATGCTTCTTTTGTTTTCAAAGGCTGAGAAAGAATGATCATTCAAATTCCTATGTGATTTTGGATCTAGATACAATGTGGTGACTGTGTTGACTATTAGAAACTAGAGCACATATTTAAGAATGTAGCTCTTGTTCCTTCATTCCATGTGATACATTAGTAGTTCATCTTTTTAATTCCATTTCTCTGCCGAGCAGGTAATACCTTGCATATTTTCTTTTTCTTTTGGAGGATGCAATGATCTTTCTTCGGAGTTGACTGTGTATTTGAGAGATTTTAGTTGATTTTCTAACATCATTAAGCAACCTGTTATTATTGTTGTTATTACTATTAGGATGAAATAAGTTTTTCGTCCCTAAAAATATATCGAATTTTGATTGTAGTCCCTAAAAAATAAAATTGAATGTTTTCATCCTCACAAAAAATTTCAATTTTGTTTTTGGTCCCTAATGGCCAATTTATGTTGTTATGAATGTCAAGATTATGATTCTTTTATGTTTAAGATGTGTCTCATGTTCTCATGTTCATATTATGTTTGAGACTAAAATCAAAATTTGCTATATTTACAAGGATGAAACACTTGTGTAACCCATTTTATTATCATTATTGGCGGTGGTGTTGTTATTTTGATCAACATCGTCAATTAAATTGTATAAGAGCTTTGTTCTTTCATACTAGTTGCGCTGTTGGAATTTGAAGGAACTAGCCAGCAACCGAGTGTCTCCCCAATCGTCATCAAAGTACAAATGCAAACAAATAGGTAACTCAAATCATCTCTTTTTAATTTCAACCAATTATATGTATGTTTTTATTCTAGATTGTCTTTGTTTAAGATTAGGCAACTTAAAGTGAAAGTAAGTTTGCTCAATGTTGTTCATGTTGAACTATTAATATACTGTATTTTCTGCAGTTGGTTGAATTAATTTGGGTTAACATGCACTCCATCTATCTTTCACGATTTAGATTTTGACTTTAACACCACATGAAGATGCAATCTATCTTTCTTTCTTGTTTTTATGAACATACAAGCTCTTGAGTATTGATGGTTGGGATTGTTTCTAGACTTGGGATATTGAGCCCATTTTGGTCATTATTATTTTAGTATATTGATGTTGTCCTATAGTGATTTGTGATTTCATTCTTTCTTATTTTGGCTAGAAAGCACACACGAAGAGCATTCTTTGGTTGTATTGATGCTCAAACTCAATCTAGTGGACATTCTCTTTAGACGCAAACCCCCCGTGCCTCTTCCTTATTATTGGGACGGCTATGTGAGGACTCATTTCGGCAATTCAGCTTCTACCCACAACCTACCTGATCAAGAAACCCAGGCAAGTTTTTTCTGCAAATGTTTACCAAAGTTTATGGGGCCGTTAGCAATGCTTTTGACTCAAGTTTCACAGTTTTCGTTTCATTGTGCATATTTTAAATCTTTAATATCAATTTCTAAACAGCAGGGGGCTGGGAGAGACGGGTTGCTTACTATCCTGACTAGAGTTATGAGTGAGGCTCCTTCCGCTCGATTTGTACAAGAATTTGGTCTAGTTCTCTTTCTGTATCATTGCCTTTGCACCATGCCCACTGACCAGTTTGATCAAGAAGACCTGACAAGTTTTGTTCTGAAAACCTTAACAAAGTTTATGCAGCCTTTAACAACGCTTTTGATTCAAGTTTCAAATTTTTTTCTTTCTCGATGCATATTTGAATTCTTTAATATTAGCAGGAAGACAAGGCAGCGGCATTCCTTGCTAGGGAAAAGGAATACTGGGATAGGATCGACTAATTGGAAAGAGAATGTTTAGAGGCTGAGTGAGATCAAGGATGTCAGAATGGTCAATTGATGGATCTTTTTGCCAATTGTCTTTACACTGGAGCCCCCACCTTGAACCTCCGTCAATACATTTTTAAAAATTTGGAGTAAACTTTTAATGGGTTGTTTGAAGCATATGCAGATCAATGGAACCCACAAAGAACCAACAAATAGAGATCACCATTAGAAATTTAGAAGTGTTCACATCGGAGTTCCATCTTAAAACCTGTCAATATATTTTTTAAAATTTATATAGATAAGAGCTTTGAAAATTATTAATAAAAAATGTATTTAGGGACCATAAGTTGACTATTATTATTTAAAAATACATTAAAAACACTTAATTTTATTTATTTATTGTCATTGGAATAGTTATTACTTTTTTTTGAGAGGTCATTTTTTTTAACAATTTTTTGAGAGGTCATTGGAATAGTTGTTACTAAATATTATAAAGTCGTAGGCTAAAAATATGTCAATATTACAAAATGATAAATATGATGTTAATGTGTCCAATTGTTTTTAGACTCTGTTATTCGATTCAATCTAATTTAATACTTACACATTTTTTTATTGAACTTGAGTTACATGAACGAGTCATTTTGTTTAGTGATATGGTTTAATCGGTGACCTAATTGTTCAATTAGTGATCTAGTGCTTTGATCTTGTTGATAACTAGTCTTGATTTTAAAACATGGGTTTGAATCATATTCAACCAACATGACCTCGAAATATATTTTTTTGTTGAGAAATAACCAATGATAAAATGTAATAAAAATAAATAATGTGTTAATTAGTATGTTAGTATGAATGTAAAATATGGAATGTTGAGCCAACCTGGTTTATTTATGGTAGAGGTGGGTGACCGTACAAAAGTAAAAGCGCTCTCTTCTCTCTCTACAAACTTCACAAAGCTCCGCCTCCCTCCTTCCGTTAAAATCCAAACCCCCCTCCTTGAAGATGTAGATCCCATACCTGGTGGTGCGTTGAGAGCTCTCCTTCGCACCACCGCCGCTTCCTCCTTCCTCTGACACCGTCATCATCCTGTGTCACTTGATCCGGTTTGTTCGCTTCTTCCGGTCTTCGGTTTCGTGGCTTTGTGGCTCGCCAGAAGTTTGAGGTTTGCGTGGGTCTTGCCTCCGCCTCTTTGGTGGGCGGGGTTGTTTTTCTTTTCTATGTTCCGTTTTTCAATGTTGCTGTTTTTTTCTTTCTTTTTCTCTGTTGTTGTGTCGCCGGTTTGCTATCAGCGTCGTCGGTTCGTTTATCGGTGGGCCAGTGGCTTTAGGAGGTTGTACCAACACATCTCACGGTGGTGATCCGGATCTGGTTGTTCTATGTTTTTTTGTTTTGGTGGCCAATGACATATGCTCTTTTGCTCTTGTTGGTGTTCTAGCGGTGTAAGCCTCGCCGGAGGTGGTGGTGTGTGTTCCTCCGGTCTTCGCCAGAGTTGAGCTGCCGTCAGTTCTGTTGTTGGCTGTCTTTTTTCTTTGTTTTGTGTGTCGTGTCCGTTTTCTTTGTTTTGTGTGTCGTGGGTGTGTCCTCGCCAGATATGTTGCTGGCTGCCGGAGTTGAGCGGTCGCCGGATCTGTTGCTGGATGTGGTGATCTCTTGATTTTCTGGATGATACTCGAAAGGGTTTGGTGCGTAGACGCTCCATGTTGGCGGTAGTAGTCATTCATGCACCTTTAGTTTTGTTGTGAGGGGTTGGTCGCTGTTGTTGTGTTGTTTGTTTGTTTGGGTCTTTTATTTTTGTTGTGTGTTTCTTACGTGGACTGGGGCTTGTGCCTTTTCCGTGCTAGTTTTGGTTACTGTTCCTTCCTTCTGGCCGTCCAAGCTTCTGTGCGTTTTCCCAACCTCTCCCTCGTCGTCGATCTTTGGTCGGCGGCGTCCCTTAGGTCTGCAAAGGGTCGTGCGGCGGCGGCGGTGGATCTAGTCTCTGGATGATTTGAGATTTTTCTCCTCCGCGAAGTTAGACGGTACAATAGTCCAGAGGGTGGCGTTGAAAAGGTGTCTGGGGCGGTGCTTGTGGTGGTTGTGTTAGTGGCTTGTTTTGATATGTTTAGGTTCGAGCTGGTTCGATTTGTGCTGTTGTTCCACCTGTTCTCCATCTTTGAATTTGGCATCGGGTTATTGGTGGGCCGAGTTTGGATAGGTTTAGGTGTCTACTCAGGTGGGTCGTGAGCTGAGGGGTGCCTTTTGATTTGTTTCGGGAGTCTGGTGGGACGATCGCTTTTGATTCGAGATCAGGAGCTGGTTTCTTTGACGCATGTTCTTCTAGGTTTGTTGATGTCTCCTCCGGCTTATCGGATGTTGAGTGGTGGGCGAATTTGATAGTTTGAAGCAACATATCGTCGTCGGCTACTTTCCAATCTCTGTTTGCGGTATTGGAAAATTGATTGTTGTTGATTTTCCAATGGGTGTTTTGGTGTATTTTTATTTTCTTTTTTGTGTAATACTTGGTGTAATATATTTTGTCATTAAAAAAAAATTATGGTAGAGGTATATGATTATTATTAAATTATTAACTAATTATTGATTGATTGTTCTTCATGCTCTCCAAGATTTCTTCGTTTAATAGAATTTTCAATTCCCTGATGTGCTATCTATACTTGTTAGCTTTCAACGAATGTTTAAAAGCTCCGATCAGAAAAGGACATCCCAAGTTATGGCCGTTTTAGTGCGAAAAATTTTGTAATCCCAAATAACCCAAAAAAAATAAAAATGAGTCTTTTGTTCTTTCTTAGCAAGTAACGTCTAATTTTTCAAGTATCATGCCTAAAATCCAAGAAACACACATAAGATTCCTTAATCTTTTATTTTTGAAAAAAAAAAATATTTTCTGGTTTTCTTGATTTCTTTTCCATTAAATTACTATGCAAAAGACAGAGCAAACCTTAATAATTCACTCGAAAACAAATTCTTTGGTTCTTTATCAACAAGGTATGTTGCTTTAAATTGACTTTTTTTAACACCGAGAGTTAATGTCGAACCTCGTAATATGAGAATAAACCATATCTAAAAAAGGTTTCACGCTAAATTTAATACAGCGGATGATTTAGAAAAAGAAATTCGCTCTCTCTTCATTGTCTGACCTGACGACTACCGTTGCATCGAGTCAACCTTCTCTCTCTTGCTGGAATTTCTTCTATTTTATTTTCATTTTTTCTTAGTACAATATTTGAAGCAACTATTTTTCAATTTTTGCATTGTTTTGTTTTGTTTTGTTGTTGGTGTTTCTCTCTCTTCTCTTCTTTCTCTCTCCTTCAACTCGAGTAATATCTTTCTTCCTTCCTTTCAGCTCCAATTCTACCATGCTGCCACCACAACAATTTCATCGCCCAATCAACTTTCCTTCAACCCTCTTTCTTTGATTCCCAAACTATATACTATTAACCAAAACTATATTTTTTTTTCTTCCTTTACACAGGTATTCTTTTTCTCGATTTGTTTTGTAATTAATACTCTTTATTCATTTTGTTTGTCTATTTTCCTTAACCATCACCTACCTAGTTTCTATTTTTGATCTAGTTTCTATTATTACTTAAAACACCCCCTTCCAATATTAGTAAGATACTAGTAGTAATTTTCATGAAAAATATGCTCAAGTAATTTTCGTAGGTCCCTGATTCTAAATTAAGATAATATATTCAATTCTGGTTAATCTTTATGATATGATTCTCAATTATTGATGCTTAGTCATTAACTGCATTTATTGTTTAATTTCTTACATATCATTGCATTGGATAAAATATTACTACTATTTACAACTCTCTTTTGCAATTCTCACATAGTTGTTTCTTAATGTTCCTAAAATACCATTTTGTTTATCAATGTTTTTAATCTTACAAGACACTTGGTAGTATAAGTATTAATTATGAGTATAATTGGATGAAACAGACTTATGTTTAAAGACAATTTTTGGTTTCTTATGAAAAGAGTCGTATAATTGGACCACTGCTTGAAGTTTTGAATCATTCTTGTGATCGATTCCTGAAACAATTTATTTATGTTTTTAATTTGAGTGACTAATAACTTAATCTCATTGTTATTTCTTTGTGGCTGTCGGTTAGATAAGTGGAAGTATGATGTCTTCTAGCTGGGATGGAAGTAATGACCCTGGCAGTCAGTCAGATGATAGTTTTCTGTTTGAGAGGATGCATATTGAGCCTATTTATGATGCTTTTGTATGTCCTTTGACGAAGCAAGTTATGCGTGATCCCGTTACTTTAGAAAACGGACAAACTTATGAACGTGAAGCAATTGAAAAATGGTTCAAGGAGTGCAGGGAGAGTGGACGGAAATTGGTTTGCCCATTGACTCTTCGAGAATTAAAAAGCACCGAAATGAATCCTAGTATGGCTTTGCGGAACACCATTGAAGAGTGGACTACCAGGAATGAAGCTGCACAGCTGGATATGGCTCGCCGGTCATTGAATACGGGCAGTCCCGAGAAGGAAACCCTTCAGGCCTTGAGGTATGTCCAGCACATCTGTCAAAGAAGTCGGTCGAATAAACATGTTGTCCGCAGTGCAGGGCTTATACAAATGATTGTTGATATGCTGAAGAGTAGCAGCCGTAAAGTTCGTTGTAGAGCTCTTGAAACCCTTAGAATTGTGGTCGAGGGAGACGATGAGAATAAGGTTGTTGCAGGTTTGCTAGTTATCATTTCATTTCCTTTACATTTTTTTGCTATTATCATTGTGCCTGCCTTTGGAGATTCATATTAACATCTCTTTGCTCAACAGGAACTGTTGGCTGAAGGAGACACTGTGCGTACGGTAGTAAAATTCCTCTCTCACGAGCTTTCTAAAGAAAGAGAGGAAGCTGTCTCTTTGCTTTATGAACTCTCGAAATCTGAAACCCTTTGTGAGAAGATTGGTTCAATCAACGGATCTATTCTCATATTAGTTGGAATGACAAGCAGCAAATCAGAAGACCTTTCCACCGTTGAGAAGGCTGATAAAACATTAGAGAATCTGGAGAAATATGAGAATAATGTGCGGCAGATGGCTGAAAATGGTAGATTGCAGCCTCTTCTAACCCATCTTCTTGAAGGTACTAGCACTTCTCTATATCTTATATCGCATCATATCAATGTTGTATGGTAAGTTTGGTCCCTGTTTTATGTTAATTCTCAAGAGAACATAAACTACTTGACTAGCATTCCAGCCATATTACACGTATATTATGGTAAAATGATGTGCATATGTTCCTCTTTTTGGAATTATGTGGAAGATTAAGACAAAAATTATATTTGTTGTATGAATATTCAAGGATCGAGTGAAATGAATAACACTTATGTGGAAGATGTTTTAAAGAAGCTCCCAACTTAAGATCGATACCATTTCTATGCATTAGGCAATATAATCTGGGTGAGTTTGGCTTCCCTCCATTTAGTGTCCATTTATGAGAGAGATAGACATATATGTAGATTAAAGATTAAGTGGATCCCACAAAACTATCATATGTGTCTATCTCTCTCATAAATAGACACTAAATGGAGAAAAGTAAATGGAGGAAAGCCAAACTCGGAAAAATAGCTTCTTAAAAAATATTTCTTACAACATCTTGTAGTTTGCTAATGTTCTAGAAAATCTCTCCCCCTTCTAAGGTGTGAGAAATTCAGTTCCCCCTCTTTACTAGGAGTTTAGTAGAATTCATATTTTTTAGGAGTTGGTAGAAATTATTCATTTAAACAACTACCACAGAAAACAGATCAACACCTTTCCCTGTTGCAACCAATGTAGAAGTGTTATCTGGAAAATATCTCTGTCCCCAAACATCAGAAATATGTTGATATTACAAGCAATTAGAAAATATACGATTACCAAAAGTTAGAAAATATATAATTACAAGGAAATATTAAAGAATTTAACACTAGAAACTTGAATTTGATGGAAATTAAGTGCATACAACTTAGTTTTGATTAATTTTGTTTACTTTAACATACCTGAACATGGCTATTGGTATCTGACTGAACATGTGAGTCCTATCTTGATTCGATACAAAACCAAACTCAATCAATGTAAACCCCTATGTGTATAACAATTCATTCTCATAAATCACAGCATGAACTTAGTATAGTCTGCTACTTTAGTCTTGCCAACTTTGAATAGTAAGCCACTTTTCTTTTGTCATTTGATTTAGGACTTGTATATGATATGTTAGCTTATATATTTGCTATGTCACTTGCTTTTACATGAAAATGACATGTTTTTATTGATCGTGTATCTTATAATCCATAATAATAGGTCTTCTGATTTATAATCCATAATATTTTTGTTAATTGTGTATCTTCTAAATATTTGGAATCAAGATGTGTCATTTGCTTGAAGAACTCTTTATTCCTTTGTAGATATTAATCTATTGTCTTGTTTTTCGTTGAAACTTTTGCAGGGCCACCAGAAACCAAACTGTCCATGGCTGGAATCCTTGGTGAGCTGGTTTTGGACAATGACGTTAAAGTCCTTGTTGCCAGAACTGTGGGCTCATCCTTGATCGATATCATGAAAAGTGGCAATATGCAGTCAAGAGAAGCTGCACTAAAGGCACTAAACCAGATATCATCGTGTGAGCCAAGCGCAAAGGTTTTAATAGAGGCTGGAATACTTTCCCCACTTGTCAACGACCTTTTTGCGGTGGGCCCTCATCTTCTTCCCACGCGACTAAAAGAGGTCTCTGCTACAATTCTTGCCAGTGTTGTGAATTCGGGAGAAGACTTTGATTCGATTCCACTTGGACCTGATCACCAAACTCTGGTCTCAGAGGATATAGTTCATAAGCTACTCCATCTTATAAGCAACACTGGTCCAGCAATTGAGTGCAAACTTCTACAAGTTCTTGTTGGACTTGCTAGTTCTCCAACTACAGTGCTGAGTCTAGTTTCTGCTATCAAAAGCTCTGGTGCCACTATCAGTCTAGTTCAATTCATTGAGGCACCACAGAAAGATCTTCGTTTAGCTTCCATAAAACTTCTTCAAAATTTGTCTCCTCACATGGGCCCGGAATTAGCCGATGCACTTCGTGGTTCTGTGGGACAGCTTAGTAGCCTAGTTAAAGTCATATCAGAAAATATCGGAATCACTGAAGAGCAGGCAGCTGCTGTTGGCCTCTTAGCTGATCTACCGGAGAGAGATTTAGGCCTCACGAGACAGCTGCTGGATGAAGGCGCTTTTTTTATGGCGATATCAAAAGTGATTGCCATCAGGCAAGGAGAGATTAGAGGCACTCGGTTCGTGACACCATTTCTTGAAGGGCTTATGAAGATTGTTGCAAGGATTACATATGTCTTGGCTGATGAGCCTGATGCTGTCGCGCTTTGCCGTGATCAAAATCTTGCTGCACTCTTCATTGAACTGCTTCAGACCAATGGACTTGATAATGTACAGATGGTTTCTGCTATAGCTTTGGAGAATTTATCTCTAGAATCAAAGAATTTAACCAAATTGCCTGAGACGCCAGAACCGGCTTTTTGTGTTTCATTCTTTTCGTGTTTCAGCAAACCGCCAGTGATTACCGGATTATGTAGGATCCACCGAGGGAAGTGTTCTTTAAAAGAAACATTTTGTCTCTACGAAGGACAGGCAGTCCTTAAATTAGTAGCTCTACTGGACCACACAAATGTGAATGTGGTTGAGGCAGCACTTGCAGCCTTATGTACTGTAATAGATGATGGAGTAGATATTGAGCAAGGTGTAATGGTTTTGTGCGAGGCAGAAGGAGTGAAGCCAATACTTGATGTGTTGCTCGAGAAACGGACAGACAATTTGAGGAGGAGGGCAGTTTGGGCAGTGGAGAGACTGTTGCGAACAGACGATATAGCCTACGAAGTGTCTGGAGATCAAAATGTGAGTACTGCACTTGTGGACGCTTTCCAACACGGTGACTATCGAACTAGGCAGATTGCTGAGCGTGCCCTCAAGCATGTTGATAAGATACCAAACTTCTCAGGAATCTTTCCAAACATGGGATGAGTGTAGGTTTGTTGTAAATGCTTCACTGTGATGTTTATGATAACAAAAATCTGTATGTAATTTTTATGCGTTTAAAAATCAGTTTTGGATTGTATCTATATTGTATGCTTTGTCTTGTATGCATTTATTTATCCAACTGTAGCCCCTGGGATTATTGTATACAAAATTACCCATTCTTTTAGAAGGTCTTCATTTGCTTTTATTGCTTTTTTAATTCTATTAAATGATCAGATTTTTGTTTCCTATAATCCCTATTTGACCTCTTGTTTGTACCTGTAGTTTCTTATTTGACCTCACAGGGACGGGAACTTTTTTCTGTTCAGAGAAGCATTTTATACCGAAAAATAAAATGTAAGAATAACATATTTTCTATCATTTTATTTTCATGAATCTATAAAGATAATTTGAAACAAAAATCAGTGACTTTCCGCCAATAAAGTCATTCGATCTAGATCATTTTTCGTAGTACTTTTCTCTTACCAAATAAAAAAAATTAAAAATCGTCTCAAATTATTATTATTCTTTTTAATTTTACTTCCTTAGATTGATAGACAACAGTGTGATTAAAAAAAAAGGAAAAGGAAAGAGGGAGAGAACAGGTTTTAGCTTTAATTTTAGCGTGAAAGAATCTTGTTGATTTGATCTCATTTTTATTTTGGTGATTCACAAGTCACAAGTATAAATAAGGAGCAGAAATTATTGTGATTGAATACTGTCTGTGTAATGCCTCAAGCACTATAAAAAAGACCAAACAACAATCAAAAGATCAATCATCTAATTCAGGTAGGTCAAAGTTTGCAATGTTGTTTGTCTTCTCTTCTAGTACATTATTTATCACACCTTCCCCAGCCCTTTTATTTTCTTACAGAATTCTTGTATTTGTGTGTATTGGATATATGCATATGCTCTTGCTCTACTAATCGTTACATTATTGATGATTCCATGCCGTGGTTGGTTGTATACTTCTTTGTAGTAAAGCTTTTTAGAATTGATCATTTTAATAACATTCAACAAAATTTATGTTTTTTTAGGATCATATAAAGAAATTGAGGTCGATAAACATTTACATTTGACACTTTTTCCTACAGGAAGATGGAAGAAGGCAAAAGGAGCCGTACGAGTTTCCAGAAAGGTTGGCCTTTGCTTAAGAAAGGTGTGAACAAATTCATAGACCTAATAGAAGGAGGTGTTGAGATTGACAATTCAAGTTTCACCGTGCAGGATTACATGTCCATTTATACGTATCCTTCGTTGCAAATCTCACCAAATCAGATACAGACTCTTGAGACTCTAGAATTTCTAAGATATGAAAGTTAAAAAGAAATTCTAAGTGAACTTTGATGTGGAACAATTTCAGCTGAGTTTTGGCACTTGTAAAATTGTTGTGAGTCTCATAAATATTCAAGTCTTCACTCATTTATATAGAGGTGTGAAAAAGACGTTGTTGATTTGCCAGTACATCAAAAAGAGTCGTTTGAAACTTGATCAGATCACCAATGATCTGTTGCTTGATTTAGTTATTGTCCTATGAGGGAACAATTTCAAATCTATTCCATGTATAGAGGAATACCAGCGTAGTCACAGCTGTTGTTCTTGAACTATTGCAGACACAAAACAGAGTAGTGGAGATAGTGGTTGTACAATTGTACTAATGTCCTTTTCCAACGTTCTACAAAGAATAGGCATCCAATGTTTTCCAATTCCTCTGAATTAGCCGTTGCTCTAGGCTCATATTCTTCTGCAATGATAGGTGTGATAATAACAACACTTGAACAATCTTTTGAAGCTTCTAGTCTTCACCTTTTGAACCTTCAGAACCTCTGATGTCCAGCTTCTGATGAGAGTGCTTCTGATGATGTCAGCTTCAGAACCTCTAGTCTTCAAAACCTCTTTTGATCAGAATGCTTTCTTACAACACAAGCTTCCATTTTGTAGATTCCATTGCTCTCATTTGTTCTTCAAAACCTATGCATTTAAAGACACTACATTTTTGTCTATGGTCCTGCACACTTGAACAAATATTAGAATATCCAATTGACAATTTTTTTAATACCTTGTTATTATAAAAACTCAAAGGGTAATATTAAACACATTTTGTTCCAACATTTTTTATACAAGTGAATGACACAATATCTTAGTTAAAATCAAATTTTATCAATCTCTTTATATTCTATATTCACTTGACGGGGAAAAATATCTAAAAATAATTTTAAAAGTTATTTTTTTTAAATCAAATAAGAATTCAATACACCTACAAAAATTGCTATTTGTGAAGAAAAAAAATTTTAAAAAAATTAATCAACCCGTGCAACGCACTTGCACGGGTTATATATCTAGTATGGGTTAAAAGGACCAACAACCGTTATAATTTTTCAAATATCACACAATGGAACAAGTCATAATAGTTTTTTTTCATTCTTCCTTCTCTTAATAGAGAACGTAAAAAGAAAAGGCATAGATCTTCTAACTTCTCATACAAGCACGTAAAGCCAGATTTACTTTTGGTAACAAAAATTCAGTTACTCATCAAACTTGATGTCAAAGAAACAATATTGTCAACTCCATCAATTTATTAGTACCAAGTGGAATTGTAAGTTGTAACTGTTGTATATTTTTAATTATTATATTTCAAAAGTTAAATAAAACCAATTCTCTCCAAAGTTATGTTTTTCACGTTTTTATCAGTTCTGAAGTTAGCTACTTAGTCAAAAGCCTTGTATATATTTCTCAACTGAAAAATAGTTTTATCATGTGACTATTTTTATGGAATATGTGGCACTAATTATATGCCTTTGACTTTGTCCATGATGGGAGGTTAATCAACTCTGTTTTTACCCACGTAACCTAGCCATCACTTCTATATACATAAGACAAAGCGTACCTGCTACAAAAAATATATCAACCTGCACATACTATACAGGCAAAAACTGTCTCACTTCATATTTTTCTGTACACAATTATTCTCTCTCATTTCTGGGTTCCAATTCAAAGAGAAGATTGTAGTTTGCGTTACTGACTTAAATATATGAATTGTCTCTTAAACGGAGATATGTAATAGATAGAAATAAGGTAAAGAAACGGAGATATACAAACCTTCGAAAGAATATTATTATCCAGCAAAAATTTGACCGAGGATTTGGATAAATCAGAAACTACTGTTGTGTCACTCTACAAAGGTACGCAAATTTTCTTATACTGATCAATTTGTGAACTAATTTAATGCAACTTGTGTATTCCATCATCGATGAATTTGTGTATTTAAAGGCAATTGTTTTAATGATCTACGGAGATACAATAGTTGTTAGAGTTGATTATTCACTAACCAAATGATAGCAATGATTGCACAAAGTAGGGAAATGAAATATAAGTCTGTCTCACAAAGAGCTATTATCAGAACATGTGAGTTTGGTTATTTTCGTAGGAATAGTTTCGTACTATACAACCATATGCTGAATAGTGTGGCTATACTTGCTATTTATCTTGTTAATTGAACCCTGTGAAAAATATCAATGAACATGTACCTTCAATTTTGACAGAAAAAAAAAATATGCATTATTATCATATATGTTGTTCATGATTTTGCTTTGAGTGGTTTATTTGTTTATTTTGAAAAGACTGTCTTTCTTCTTGGTTTAGAAACCAAGATCTTATGTGATGCTAAGTTAATTTCTCTTGAACTTCAAATTCAATTGCCTCTCTTGATGTACATGGTTTATGTGTCTATTTATAATATATATAGTGCTATTCTGTGAGGTTTTAATCTAACCGATTTGGAACATAATAAGACCTTAATTTAAATTGAGATGTGTGGAGTGATTATGGTTATGTGTATTTGACATTCTGATACATATATCATGTTAAATTAGAATTTAAAATGAACTTGAAAATTTGATCAATAGTTCAATAAAATTACGGAGAGGCTAATGTACAATGATGTCTCTTTTAATATAATATAGTCCAAGTTAATTCTCTATAAAATTGACTATATGTGATATATGTTTATATTGAGACCACTCCTTGAGATGTGTATGCATGAGTTTAGCGTTTTGAAAATTTTTCATTATAAAAGTCAATTGACATGAGATATTTTATTGAGAAAATCATGAAAAATGTTTATGGGTAATCCATTGTATTCAAATAATACAATGATGTTTAATGAAATTTGTTTAATCGAAAAATATATATTTATCGGATTTATTTTTTATTTTCTATCGGATTTATTCAAGTAGACTTGTATAATAAATCTATACATAGAGTTATATTTTTTCAATGTGGGGGTTTTGTCGCTTAGAATTTATCTAAGTAGACCTGATGAAGTATGTTAAGGATGTCAGTTTGACAATATATGAAATATTGTTTAGAGTTGATGAACCACTGCATCAAAATAATGCAATGATGTTAATTGAAATTGAAATTCAATGAGAATAAATCGAAATGTACTATTACTTTACTTATGATAGAGATGTTGTCGTTTGAAGTTATTCAAGCAGACCTGTAAAATAAATCTACAAATAGATTTATATTTATCCACATTGATAGTGATGTCGCTTAATAATAATGTAAGCAGACATGTATAAAAATAATTATAGAGATCAAGTTTATTGTTATAAACTTTGATGAATATATGA
>Ga0228710_1007820_pt1 | contig 15615 bp, 3 predicted proteins | sample MedpolnodulmetaG_FD_177995 | JGI IMG/M metagenome (GOLD analysis project Ga0228710, IMG submission 177995) | Root nodule microbial communities from Medicago polymorpha collected in Santa Monica, California, United States - pink nodules | ecosystem: Host-associated > Plants > Roots > Nodule... | reverse complement strand
ATACCCGTTCAAATTTGCGGGTAATTACCCGTACCCATGCCCATACCCAACAATGCGGGCATTTACCCGCCCATCATGGGTATTTTTTGCGGGTGCCCACTGGGCTTGGGTCCAATTGCCATCCCTAGTAGTGATACACGAGTGTAAAATCACTCATATAATAAAACACAAGAGAATGACCGTTTTTAAACCGCAAAAATTATAATTGCGAAAAGTTTATTTTATAATACATTTCAAGAAATGTCTTAAACTATGATCCGTGCGGCAGCACGGGTGAACGATCTAGTTGTGTTTAGTATATATATTTTTACACAGGCTTGTATATTTAAAGAGGAAGAAACAATGTTTTTCCATATATAAAGGAAATGAAATCCACAATGACCAACCATTCGTTTAAAAAATGGCTCTGCAAAAAAGCTTAGTCAACACAGTAATGCTCTGAAATATTACGAATTGAAACGTAAGATGCAATATAAAATGTGAAGACCTAATTTGGTCCCTCACAATTTTTTGACAAAAATAAACTCAAATTAGTATCTGACATTTTCATAATGGGAATAAATTAGTCCTAACTCGTTATTTCGGAGGGGTTAATTTGTCTTCGGAATGAAAATGCCTCAGCAAAATTTGGTTTACTTTATGTGACATTTTTACAATGTTAATCAATTGAATAATGTTATATATCACGACAAAAACAAAAATGAATTGAAAACATTTTTCGGTAGCAAACGGGAAGGGAAGCTTCACTTTAAGGGTGGATTGGAAAAAAAGTACAACTTATCTTCACTACAATAACAATGGTTCAGCAATAAACCAAAGTTAGAATTTTGAAAATGTTTGAAATCACAGTGGATTAGACAAAATCACGATCATACCTTGATTTTGTTGAATCTAAAAAGTGTAGTTTTTACAAAATCACGGTAGCTCGCCGTGTTTTAGTCCGATTCAGCACGATACCAAACAAGCACAAATGTCGCATCATAATCCAGTATCCACTTTGGTTTCAACTTGTTGCATTTATTTTTTCTGGTTTATAGCACCAATCTGGTATTTGGACTGATAGCAACTCACAAGAGTTGATGTCTTTTTAGGAGTTGCCTAAGGCAACCTCCAATTCCTCGATAGTTTTGGAAAGTCCTCCCATGGCTATTCTCCATGAAAGCATAAATGATAAGAAAAGGGAATAAACATATGGAATCATATTTGGTTAAGTAAATTGCATCATTATAGTAAGCTCTAATCAACTAGTGATTATGAAGGTACCAAACATGTTTACTCATACCGTTAAATTGAAAATTCAAGCATTAACAAAGGCAGAATGTAGGTCAATGTCTTATCTCACTAGTGAACTTCTCTTGATCCAACAACTTCTTTATCCTTCGAAATTTAATTTCTTCCACTATGGTGTTCTATGATAATAATTAAGCAATTTATATAGAAGATAATCTAACAGCCAATGAAATACCTAAACACATTGGACATTGATTGCATCTTCATCGGACAACATTTAAAATCAGAATACATTCTAACAGCTACCAACATGAAAAATATAATATTTCTTTATGCCTTCTAGCCAATAGTCCATTATAATTTCTCATCGACGTGCTTTCTTAACGATCATCAAGTTTGAAGATAGTCTTAGTCTAACATATAATACATAAGTGCTTATTTATTACCAGTTAGTGCATTCCATGTAAGTTATCAAATACCAAAACAACATATAGCATGCAACATCATGTTTCATCATCATCAACGTAGAGAGCATACATTTGTTAATCAAGATAATCAACCACACGAAACATTGTGACCTTAGGAACAATTGGCTTCTTTTTTATCAGCTCAAACACACAATAATCTCCACGCAACAGATTGTTGGCCCTTTGAAATTTAGGAAATCCCCGTGCAATTTGCATTGATAATGATTCGGCATTACAAAATACACAAGAAACTTCCCATTGTTGTCCATGAGAATTTTGGAGTTTGATAGGAACATTTGGCTTCAGGTACTTTTGAGCAAATTTAGAAGTAACACTCTGCAAAATGAAAGAGAGGACAATTTAAGTGGCAACATAAATAAGTCAACATTTACTTCAAACCAAAAACTCCAAAGTAAAATCCTCACCGTACGATTTGCCTTAGCAATTTTTGAACGAAAAAAAGGGTTTATTGGGTTGAATTCATTGGCAGCCTTCTCTGCTTTTTTAGAAGCACGCTTAAACATATTTTTGTCCCCATGGCTCTCACTAGTTTCAACCTTGGAGCTTTTCCTAGGACTAGGATACTTTGTGTTTGTTTCTCTATTAGTACTTGGAGTTTTGAAGTGATAGCAAATCTCAACAGAAGTTACATCAAATATAATAACACTAAACTTTGAATTTCCTTCATAATTGAAAGAAAGGTACCAACCATATCCTATTGAATAGTATTCCATGAACTCTTGCCATTTGTTACAAAAGAAAACGTCATTGCCGCATTTCTTCAGTTCCATTTCCCAAATACAACCATCCGGAACAGTAATTGTAGCAACATTCTTGAGTTCATTTCCAAATCTTGCGATAAACTCATTTGGAATTCTCTGCATTGATCAATGATAACACGCCATTTGATATACTAAAGACCAAATTTCAAAAGAGAATTGCCACAGCTAGTGCATATTTTGATTCACTTTTGTGGGTAGAAAAAGTGATTTAAGATGCATAAAATAATTTTGATACATTTAGAATTGCTTTTGACACTGTAATAATTTATAATTTGAAATTTAGATTTGAAGTTTCCTACTCCAAACATGATTTTTAGTAGCAAATTTACTATTGATTTCACTTTTAAGGTAATAAATCAAACATAAGTACACTTCGAACTCAACTAAGTGTGTACTCTGTAAATCACCTTAGATTCAACAGAGGGAATGCAATCAAACATAAGCAATGTTTAGGCAAAACCTCTGAATTTTAAGTTCAAATTAGAATCAATTATGAAGACAAAATCAATTACACTCGAGCATATTCCAAATATGTCAATTAATTATACACCTTTAAAATCAGTTTTGTCTCGTGCAAAAGTAAAACCAATCGTACATGTGTATATTGTTGGACAATAAGGAGAAGTCCCACTATGTTGGATCATCATCACATTGGATTAAAAACAACTAGACAAGTGAGTTGGACAGTACATGTTCACCCAAAATCTAAGGCATTAGATACCTATGTTGTTTAACCTTAACTCTTTTATCTAATGTGAAACTTTAACTCACACTTGCAAGATCATAACATATATTTTGTATCAGAATAGTTGTGCCAGAATCATAGCGAGCTAGCATGATTCTGACAAACTTAATATGATACCAAACATATCAAAGATTTGAAATCAATTATTACAAGCTTAGAACCGACCTTCAATGGAGTTAGTACTGAATGTTGAAACATGCACATAATGCATGCATGGATAAGAGCACAAAACAAGCGATAAAATTAAAGAGTCGTAAACTTAGCTACAAAGACCATACTCAAAAGAAAGATAGAAACCGAAACTTACTACTTGAGTGGCATGAATGGGTGAGGGAAGTATGGCTTTCATAAAATGTTTTGATACCTTCTCCGACGCCGATGACTGGACAGACCTTCTCCGGTGAGGCTGCATTGCAAATAAATATGTTACGAATTAAGTTTACTTCACAGTTCAGATTCTGATGGGGTTGTAATCCTCTTTTTGGACTTAGATCCTCTTTTATTAACAAAAAATTACCATTAAAATTGCCGTGCAAATAAAAATTAAATAGATATTTATCAAATTAATAAATATCTTTTTGTGCAAAAGTTCATTTTTATTTCTTAAACAAAATCATTAGTGGTGAATTTAAAAGAGTGTTCCGGAGGCACTCACCCACGTAAAATGGTAAGTTTAAGATCTTAAATGAATTTTTTTATAGAAAAATTGTGTTTAATGCAAAATGAAATTGTAGTATTTAAATTTTTGAAGAAATAATTTCTTAATTTAAAATTCTTAGAGTGTTGAAAGACATTTATTAGCAAAAGACTCATAAATTATACTCTCTTCATCCCTATATTTAAGTACATTTTGTTTTTTTCACATGTCTTAAGAAAAATAGTTAGTGCAATTAATGTTTTTATTTTATGTATTAATATTATCAAATTATCCTTTAATAAAGACTTATAAAAGGTTTTTAGGAATAAATCAACTTTGGCTTATGCGATAACAAATAAAGGTTTTTATGAATAAAATCAACTCTCGGAGAACACATGCATTTGATTTGTTTTGGGGCACCTTCTAGGATGGGAGAGAATATTTCATATCTCCCATGGTGGACGAGTGAGCTTACAATAGACATGTTTGTACTATATTTTTTTTTTTGAAGGAATGTTTGTACTATATTTATATTCCTCTTCAACTATAATTTTTTATTTTTTTTTACAAACCCTCTTCTTGAACTTGTATTTTGAAGCTTCGTTTTGTTTCTATTTACTAGCACCACCAAATTTAGAGAGAAATAACTAACGTAGAATCACGGTTTAATTATAGTTGTACAAAATTGATTGCTGAAATCAGAACTTTCTTATTTTCTAATATAAAATTAAATTGTTTAAATGTTCATATGATACAATCCTCAAGCTGAAGAAAAACGTTGCCTTTCATGCTATCTTCTTTCCATGTACAAAAGACTGCAGCTGACGAGAAGCAGATTCTAGAAGTCTGAATGATAGACACAGACTAAACTTGAGTGTGTTATAGGGGTGCGGCAAAGAGGGCACTCTGGCTTTTCGTTGCACCATTCTGTGATACAGTTCCTACAAGGATCACATCAAACAGACGAGATGCAGTTTGAATGGATAAGAGGCTTGAGACCGACAAACAAGCGGGGAACATAAAAAAAGCAGCAAGAATGCAGGAAGACAATACCAGCAAAATACATGGCCACATGAAGTAGCTGTTGGGTGTTGACGATTACTCAGGCAAAGCGTGCATTTGCTTACCCCATTAGTTGCATGATGCTGAAAAAAGAAAAATTATTCAGCAAAACACATAGTTCTCTTGAGGCTTTTTTTCGACTCTGCTATGATAAATAAACTTTCTTAAAAGAAACCAGCTTCCTGTGAAGCTCGTTAGATCAGAGCAACAGAGATACACAATATATGTTATGTTCTTTACATCACCCAAAATGGGAAGGTTTGGAACAGAGCCAAAGCACAAATACTTTGCTCATATAGAACCCATACAAGTTACAGACACAAGGGAGAAACATATACAAACCAGAAACAAATAAATTATAATTCAGTAACAACCAAAATTGCAAGAAACATATCTATAATCAAATTCCTCTCCAAAAAAAAAAATCTATAATCAAACAATACACTGTATTTTGTTATCTCTGCCCTTTTTACCGGTTTTCTAACGAGTGTTCTAAGAGTACTAGTGAAAGAGTATTTAATACTCTATGGAATGCTTCTTTTACTTAAATAATAAACAAAAATTATTTTTGTATTTCTAATAAAATGAATGTTGGACTATTCTTTGAATTATTTTTGTATTCCTAATAAAATGAATGTTGGACTATTCCAAAACTTTTCACTCTTTATTTCTTTAAAGAGTGTCCTAAAGGCACTTCATTACGAAAACCATATTTTTATATCCAAAAAGATCCTCATATTTCCAAAACATTGTCATTTTAAACCAGAACAGATCAACACAACTGTACAAGTCAACGGCAATATATTTATCCCACTGCTGATCTTAAATTTTCTAAGTGACTTATGTATGACACTTAAACTGCAAACTCTGTCAAAACAAAGCAACAAGCATGCACTAAATAGCATTAAAAGAAAAGGATAATTGGATGAGATAATTGAACCTCATAAGATGAGGATCCAGAGCCCCAACTTCCTTTGTCAGCTTCTGGAGATGCCAAATTACCTTCTTCATTTAGAACAGGCAAACCATGTCCTGTAATACATGGCAATGGAGTCAGGTAAAGACAATAACTAGAATCAACCCTCAACTTAGACGTTCAAAGATTAGGGTGCTGCCACATTAGTCGTCCAATTTTTTTTTGTACCAACTTAGTCCCTACAGGGAGTATTGTAACAATTAATCCCTCGAAGATACACCACCATCACCCAACTCTTATCTGAAAAGCATTAAATTGGTGACACAAAATGATGGACTTGGTGACAATCATGCATAATTGAGGGGCTAATATGATGACTGATGAATCGTTTGGAAGACTAATGTGATAACGCCCTAACCTTTGGAGGACTGGATTGAGGGCTTATTCCTAACCTTTGGAGGACTGGATTGAGGGCTTATTCTAAAACTAAATGCCAAAACAAGAAAACATCCAGAGCATACTAGACACGTAAATTAAGAAAACGGAAAATGAGAAAAATATCAAAAAAAATAATTAGTTAAAAATAGTTAGCTGAGAAACTTTTATAACCTGCTGATGTATGGTGGGTTGCAAAGGATGCCTGATGAACTGAAGCAGCAATCGATGAGAAATTTCTTCGACGCAACCCTTCAGCAGCTATTACACAAAGTTGAATCAGCAGAAATACTCCCAGTATTTGATATCTGCACAGAAGCCAGTGTTATAAAGAAATCAAAGTGGTTGAACAAAAACACAAACTGTCATGCGCAGTAAGAACTATAACAGAGCAATTTAATAGGGTCGCCTAACCCAAGATTTAGTACATGAAAGCTAGAGCTTATTAAAAATTGAAATTAAATAAAAAGAAAACATCATTATCAATAAATAACACAGTGATCGTAAAATGGAGTAAGACACAACAACTACTATTGTTTTTTGGAGAATGCTAACTAGTGCCCTAAGGGCAATGGTTAAGCATCTAAAACAAGTAAGTTTTCATGAAAAAATTATGTAATCATTACTTTATCAAAAGTAACGTCTTATATTTCCAAGACAAAATTTCTATTTGTAGATTTCTTAACCATTGCCCTCAGGGCACTGGTTAGCAAGACTCTTGTTTTTTCTACCAAGTGGGATTCATTGACTACACAAACTAAATGACACCATTATATTCTATCATGAATAATTTTTAAAGACACGCCACGCCATTTAATCCAAATCCTTTTTAATAGATAAACTTTAACCTATAGTTTTCTGTGGTCTCTCTCAATCTCAAACAATTTGGACTATCCTTCGTCTTATCTATCCTCCTTAGTAGTACGTACGTAAGTCTTCAAACATGCCCAAACCACCTAACACGAGATTCTACCATCTACTCACAACAGGTGCTAACTCAACTTTCTCTCTAATGCTTTCATTCCAAATCCTATCTTGTCTAGCATGACCACTTGATAAATCTACATCATGAATGTAGATTAAAATGGTTGACTTTGCTGTGAGTATATGTGAAGGAAATTAATTAGGACTTGGATAAATTTGATTTTGACTTGTTGAATTTATTCTCCTTATGGATTGTATAAGATTTTAAGAGCGTTCTTACACATCACCATCTTTGCAACTCAGTTTTTGTAGGAATTGAACAAGGCAAAGTAGCTAGTTACTTAACCAGCACCCAACATAACAGACTTAGCGGTTGGTCAGCATCGGTATACAGGAATTTTGCCATTGCCCATTGGATGCATAAAGGTAAGTATTGAAAAGCCACATTGATGGGCAAAAACTGCATTTGCTATGGGAAGAGTTGTTAATTGGCGAGCTGTGCCCAGTGGTCAACAAAGTAATTCAATACTGCTCTTCGCACATTCAGCGCCAGGGTTTAGAACTAAGCATTGGGAAGTCAGCACTCAGCACTGGTAGTTACATATTGGATGATATATATATCAAGTCTAATAATTCTTGGATGATCTTTGCAGGGAAGATCAAGGTGCAAAGATCAAGGAGCCCTGAGCATTTTTATAGCATGAATAGCTAAACACTTGAATGTCGATTCGGTGAATTCAACTGGAATTAAGGCTAGAATCAATCATTACTCAGAAGGGAAACTAAGGATAATCCAAATCTATCGCTTTAAGCAACTAAATTTTACTTTAGATATTGCTTTTGGTTCCTATTACTGCAAATTTTACTTGTCAGTCATTATCTAATTTGCAGTTGATGATAATTGAATCCAATTCTCATAGGGAAGGAGGTTTCACTCTCATTATGTTCCTTGTGGCAACCGATTTACTTGCCTAGTGGTTTTATAAACCAACTAACACCACTCATCCACTGCAACATTTCCATCTTTACAACATTTAACTTAATTTTTTGTTACCTTTTTCTATCCAGCATTCAATCTCATACAATATTGAATGTCTTGTATACATCCAAGCAAGAAAAAAAAAATCATTAAGTTTGACCGGTAATTTTATATCACAAAATACATAAGCATTTCTCTATTTCATTAATTTTGCTTGAATCATATGACTCACATTTCCCATTATTTTCCATCATTTAATATAAAGGATCCAAGATACTTCAACCGTGATATATGTGGCATGGTATGTTCTTCAATGTTTACATTTGAGATAGAACTGATGATGTACCCCTTGCTTGACTTATTCTCCACATGCTTTCTCTTACTTCTAACTAAACAAAAGCCATGTAATTCTACTTAAATGACTAGGAAAATTCCCCATTTGACTGCCCATCATACTTTTTGAAAATACTTTGTAAAGTTTCAAAACACGATACCTGGGTCTTTGATTTGATGCTTTTCCAATGAACACATAACGAATGCCTGCAGCACGTTTGGATATATGATAATATAGGCCTACAAAAGAAATAATGGCAAGATTTAGAAAACTTGTTTTTCCATGTCAAATAACTACAATAAGTGTTAAGCACAGGATCACCTTCAAAATAAAACAACATCAGGTTAGCACGAAGAAGCAACTGCAATAACTCGCGAACAAAAGGGAGCATCTGGTGGGGAGCATAGAAACTAGATTTAGCAACAAACAGAAACATTGCTTCCAACTAAACTGATTAAATGTAGTCAGATTATGTAATAAAGTACAGCTCTGAAGGGGATAAGACAAAAGTTGTTATACTGACAGAGTGGTCATTTACTGTGCAACTTGTATCTTCCATGTAATTAACAAAAAATAAAATAAAATAACAGTATATGGTTGAAACATTTTTGTAAAATATCACCAAGTGATTACGAAGGAGAATGTAGTAACTTCTTGATCATAGTTGAATGAGAAACATCAGCAGGAGTAATGTACCGTAGGCCATCTCTGAACCATATGCAACCAAAATCCACCGAGTTTATGCTTCAACCTCGTCAAAGTTGATGTAGACTGTCCTGAGGCAGATGCAGGAGAAATTTCAGAATCCCGAGAACTACTACTCCCATGGGCATTTTCACCGTAAATCTCAGCAGACTCATAGTCAGAAAGGATAATGCCTCGGGAAGCAATTCTAGAACTGTAAATATAACATTCAAATCATCATAAAAGTAGACGCGAATGCAAACACACACACATAAAGCTCAATCACATCAATGATTAATTAAAAGAGAGGAAAATCAACCTGATTCGTTCTGCAATATATGGAATCGCTGACTGATATACAATGAACAAAGCACGCCTGGCTGGTGTAGGAGGAAGTCCATAAGGTCCTGCAACCTAATAAACCAGTCAACAACTATCAGATATTTTTAAACAGTACATGAATCAAATTCATCTAATCATGCACACAAAAATCAAGTAGCAACAACAACGATGACCAAGCCTTATCCGAGTAAGTGGGATCGACTACATGGATCAAACGACGCCATAATGTTCTATCATAAACTGTATTTCTAAACAACTCATTAATCTCTAGATCTTTCTTAATAGTTTCTCTTAGGCTTTGTTTGCGAGTTTGGATGGGAAGGGAGGGTAAGGCTTGAGAAAAAATAGAGGAAAATGGGAGGGGAGGGAAATAGAGGAAAATGCCCAAACCACTTAAGTCTAGTTTCCACCATCTTTTCTACTATAGGTGCTACCTCAACTCTCTTATCGTTTCTAATCCTATCATGTCTAGTGTCTGGTCCTACCAAACATCCAACACAACATTCTCATCTCTACAAAATTAAACCTCCAATATCATTTAAAATTACAACAGCAGTGTAAAATCAACACAGAAATCAAATTCACCAAATCACGTACGCAAAAATCAATCAATAAAACAATATGTTAGAACTCCAATGTAAAATAAATTACTTGCAAAATTTAGACGAACAGTTAACAATGAAGGATGAAATTACCTGAGTGATATCACAGTATTCCTCACCAAGTGTCTGTTGTCCTGAGCCAGTTGTGAGAACATAGTAAAGCATTTGCCCTAAAAGCTTCGTCTGCAAAAAATTAACACTAAAGCGCGATTACACTTAGTGTAAGTTTGTTTCCACTTATAGAGCAAACAAAGTTGATTCTAGAGGTCCAAAATTGATTTTTGCATATTTGATTGCTTTCGAGTAGAATTGATTTTTAGTTTTGAATCAATCATTCAACTCACTATTCATTCAATTGAATGTATCCATATTTAAATCATTTTACATTCAACTCACTTTTAGCTAAATTCAATTTTACAAATTTTAGAATCAATTCATTCAAAATCAATTTAAGTCACCATGTAACCAAACACACGTTCAATTAGGAACACATAATCAAGGATATAAACAAAATAACGTGATTAATTATCCATTACCTCGTTTTGATAAGCCACCGCAACTCTAGTACCTACACCGAAAATTTCACATAACATTACATTACCGCAAATTGAGATTCGTAATTTGAAAGTTAGTTAAAAAGAGAGATACCGAAGAGATGGCGGAAAGCATCACGACAGGCTTCGTAAACGAAAGAGGCGTACTGATCGTCTTTTTCAGCTGCTCGCATCATTTCCGGTTGAGCAGCCGGAGGAAACCGCCGAGACTCCGGCGCCGTGCTGGTGCTCGGAGCTGCATCGGTAACGGAATCGGAGCCATTTCTTCCAAGGTGACCCCACCCCATGGATTTTTCTGTTAACGCAATTTTAATGAAGTTAGTGTTATCTTCAAACTCTTGCTTCTTAATCCTTCGTTATCATTTTCGCGAAAAAAAAAGTATCAAAAATATCGCCGTTGCCGGGGATCGAACCCGGGTCACCCGCGTGACAGGCGGGAATACTTACCACTATACTACAACGACTTGTTGCTTATTATTCATCGTAAAAGTATAAATACCTATTACTTAAAGAGCTATTTCGTTGTTGTGAAGACTAAAAAGACAGAGTATGCATTGTGGTATAATATGAGTTTTTATTTTCTTCTAAGGCCAGTTTATTAATGTTAAATTTCGTAATAAATTATATTTGATGTTTTAGACTTTAATTATGTTCATGTGTAAGCTATTTTCTAAAAATTGTTTTATAAATATGAAAGAGCTAGTTTGATTAGATTTTGAAGAAAACCGTTTAAATAGAAGAGAAAGAAAGATATAGATACTGACGATATTTGTCATTTGGACCGTTTACATCTTCTTCTTTTTTATTTTATTATAGGACCTTTTAGATCTTAACCACACACTTAATATCCTCTTTTTCCTTATAATTTAATATCACATTTTCTCTTTCATATTTAATTGTGTAGATGTAACAATGGTGACGATGGCAATTAGACGTTGAGTCGATGGATACTTGTAAAAAAAATACCTGCAATAGGGGTAAAATAAAAACCACACGTTCATGGGTTCGGGTTTGGTTCCGAGTAATTACAACAAATTTAAATGGGTATGGACGCGAGTAAGGGCATTATACTGTTCAGTCCCACAACTTGCATATTTTAGGTGCCTAATTTCTACCATTTAATCTGAGTAAGGGCATTATTTGTTTGTAAAATCACTTTTATTTTAGGTGCCTAATTTCTACCATTTAATCTTATCTGCCTTATTTCTACCATTCAATATCTTATATTTGAAAACGCAAATCTACTCATTTAATTAATTTTCAAATAATATCCTCCAACCATTACTTGGTTAAACCTAACATATTTTTATGTCGTATTCTATGGTAACAAATGAGATAAGTCTTGCATTATTTACATGATAGTTTTTACCATTAGATCGATAAATCACACAATTAAATTAAATGGATTATGATGTGACCTTTTTATCCAAATATGTAGAAGACACTTGTGCATGATGTAAAACCATTTTATTTGTAGACAAACCATACTCTAAAAAAAGTTATGCTAACAAGTGCACTTAAGACACTTCTTAAGGAAACTAAAAGTAGTATGCTTACATTGGATTCAACAATGTTTTGACGTTTAAATAGTTAAATTAGTCACTTTTTTACCATATCTCCATACAACATTTCTATTTTTATCATCTTAATCAATGCCCTAAGGACACTCTTTAGTATTTCTCATAAAAAAATAACAAGCCCGACAATTTAGTAACAGAAAATAGTCAAATGTTTTGATAGTTCAATGAGCTAAATCTAGTACTACATATTTTAAAATATGAACACCCATTCACATGCTTCGAACTCATATTGTATTAAAAATCATGGGAAAAAATGAAAATTTTATTTTGACACAAAAGTGGTTCGAAGTATTTCACGGTGTTGTTCGGATTCTATAATCCAAAATACTTACTCTTTTGGATTTCAATATCCAAATTGGAGAAGGAAAAAAAAAAAAGTTAGTCATGGTTGAAAATAGTGGAAAACCTCATTTTATACTTTGAAAATAGAGAAAAACCTCATTTTAGATTGCAAAATCCAAAAACCCAGACTGCAAAAAAAAAAATCACATCAAGTTTACATTCCAATGCTCTCTATTGTTCTTGACTGTCCATTTTAAGTATACTTATACTTAAAGTTAGGGGTGGGTAAAAAAACCAAAAATTGAATTGAATTGTTATGTAAAAGTTATGAACTAATCCATACTTAAAGGAGCAGTTATTAACCGAACCTTTTTGATAAAAAAAAAAACTGAACTTGAACCCAAATTGAACCAAAAACTTTGATTTGTTCACTATGTTTGCTTTGCTGAGTTCTTTTACTGTGTTTGTTTGCTAATTTGTTCATTGTATTTGCTAGTTTGTTTGCCAGATTGAACCAAAATTTCATATGGAGTTTCATCTTCACAATTGTTTAGTTACAATTAGTTCTTTCACTGTAGCTATAATTTGTTGTTTAGTTTTTGAATTTGTTATTGGCTCCATTGAATAGTGTGCTATGAATTGCAACAAGAGAATGTCTTAACATTGGACTTGCTTTAGCATAGGAATGGCAAGGTTTGACTTTTATCCTAATTTGTTAACCATTTTTGTGTGCAAATATATTATGTATAATTCAGAATATTCCACTGCTGTTACATAAAGAATCGAATTCAAGAGTGCAGTATCTAGAATTGAAATTAGTGAAAAAGAGAATTCAAACAATCAAATATGATAATTGATATCTCTCATAAGGCATTTACTTGTAGGTTTAATGCCGAGAATAATTCAGTTTTTTTTAAACTAAGCAATTCACCGGTTTGAAAAACAGATTCAATTCGATTCAAATTGATCTCTTACTTCTCGGTTCAGTTCGCACACAGTTTTGGTTCTAACTTTGTTCATTCCTACTTAAAGTATATCTATGTGCTCGAGATAGAAAAACTCATCTTATGGTTCCATGTTGACAATATATGTGCTCCAAGAATGACTCCATTTTTTGTTGGAGAAAGAAAATTTGGTAGAAAACCACTTCTTGTTGATTTTTTTTCTTCCATAAGCTTGGTCAACATGTGTTATCATTCATATTCCTCCTCTCTCTCTCTCTCTCATAAAAACATATTCCTATTCTAATGAATCATTTGATCAAGAACCTCAACATAAAGTTATGTGCCATTGTCACAAACAAACAAAAAATATTTCTATTGCATTGCCCCGCAAAGCAAAATAAATACGTGACCAATATAGCTTGGTGATTCCATGAACTAACCAATAAGCTACCTACAACATATGATGTTGTACATGAAAAAGTTTAGCAAAATGTCGACACCAAATCAAACAAAAAATGTACTATAGCTACTACCTCATTGCTGACAAAAGTGAAGGTCACTCAACTCAAACTCCTACTAATCATTCAACTTGGAGAAACAACGTAGTGTAACAGTAACATGAACGAAAGATATTGCCAATATGAATTCTATTATGACTATCTATAGTTATAAAAGTGATTATAATTGAAAACGATTGGTTCATTGAAAAATCAACCACTTTTCAATTTGATACCAATTATATCTTGAAACATGAATGGAAAAGAAGTGAAGTGTCTTAGTTAAGATTGAGTTTGCCTTTAATACCTCAAATTTGATTTATCCATTGGCCACTCCGATGGTGGGAATGATGAGTGGATAAGAATATCTCAGGAAAATGTCATTTAGCACTTATGGGCTGCTTGTCTTTTGGATTTGAACCGTCAAATATGCAAATAATGGTTCTTAAATTCAGGATTTTCATTTGACTCTGACCATACTTTTCTAGAGAGTCTATATTATCATGATTCGCACGTCGGATACCTAATCTAAGATAATATGATTATTGATAAAAAATTATAAAGAGAAGCATTTTTTAACTTACAATTCTATTTTGTAAAGATGAATTAAACTAAAATTTAATATGGTACCACCGCCTATAGATTCGAGTCACCCACCATTTATACATGCATTAAGCCTAATACTACCGAGTTTATAAAGAGATGCACTCATCACTTTACAGTTTGATTTTGTAATAAAAGATACTCACAATCTTATAAACCGGTTTTGTAAGGAGAAACAGTCATCATCTTACGATCAGTTGTGTACGTAAGGATAAGTTAGAACCAACTTCATCTTTTTCTTTTCTATGTTTTCCAAAATTTCTAAGCAAGAAAAAAATGATTTGGTGGTAAAAAAAATACATAAATCTCAACTAATTCTATCATTTTTAATGATATAATTTCTTAAAACACCCTTCAATTATTTTAGATTTCATTTTCTGTATCTTCAAACCTACATGTGAAACAAGTTTCGGTGAAAGGTTATCTTGTTTAGTAAAAAATTGAAGGTAATTTTGAAAATTCTATTTATTTATTGGTGGATTCTAAGGTGAGGGTGCAATCAAGTCCCTCACCCAAAATATAGATGGACCATCATTAAAAACCGTTAGATTAAGCAATTCACTATATCATATCATGTGGTAGCCACACTAGATTGAATTATTTTCTCTCCCTTTTTTCCTATTCTCATCTCGTTCCTTCCATCCGATTTCCATTGGTCCAGCCATTTCAGATCTTAGTACATGCAACCCACAATTTTTCTTTCCTTCTCCATGTAGATACTCATAACTAAGAAATTAGAAAGAAAAAAATAATAATAATTTAGTTTAAAAAATTGGACGCCGTTTTAATACACAGAAGCATGGTTTGATCTACACAGAGGAATAAAGTCTCATATTGTCTAACACAGTATCAATCTCCAAAATTGTACAATAAAGAATTAAATCAAATAAAATATGATTGGGATTTGCTTTGGTTTTCCTTTTTGGTTATTATGTTTTTTCTGTTAAAATTATATTTTCTCAAAATTGGTTGAGTTCAATGTGGTCGTGGTTCATTCGCCGTTGATTTCAACCATA
>Ga0228710_1007819_pt1 | contig 15616 bp, 5 predicted proteins | sample MedpolnodulmetaG_FD_177995 | JGI IMG/M metagenome (GOLD analysis project Ga0228710, IMG submission 177995) | Root nodule microbial communities from Medicago polymorpha collected in Santa Monica, California, United States - pink nodules | ecosystem: Host-associated > Plants > Roots > Nodule... | reverse complement strand
AAGGTTGTCGAATCCACAGAGACCAATGTCAAGTACCGTAATTAATTGTTACGTTGTTTATCTAAGGCGATTGTAAATGATATGGGTGAAAAACTAGGAAATTGAATTGTTTTGATTAATTAATTAAAAAAACGAGCGCCCAGAATATAGTTTATGTCGACTGTTGATATCAGCTGAGTAGCGTTTATTTTTATAACAGGAAAATATTTTCGCACGTAATAGGATTAAATTAAAAGGTGGTCGCCTCGCTTTCACGATCACGACACAGAATTTTGACCGTATAATCTATCCGACCGCTTTCGCGTGTACGTCTTATACATCAAAATTCCTTTAATTTCAAGATAATCAAGTTTTGTTTGAAAATTTATTTTTAGTATAATTTTAATTTAAAGAAAACAGTCTGCTTTCGCAGTACTAACTCCGTATTTTAAACTCACAGTCATCAGCTTTCGCGTGTACGACTTAGCGTTTAAAATAGCGTTTTTGAAAATTAAGAATGTCAAAATTATTTTAAGAAAACGCTATCGCTGAATTACTAAAATAATTCCTGATTATTCTACAGACAGATACAAGTTTCGTTCTTTCGATACGAAACAGATATCATGCTTCTTCAGTTTTCACTCTAAAAATTTATCGTTAAAAAAATCATAATACTCAGGCATAAAAATAATTCATGTTATAAATTTCAATCATACATTTCAGCTGCACATCATTAGTACGACAGTTTCTACATTCCGAACACTTTATAAAATTACTCAGACACGGTGCAATTAATTAACATGCTTTTCTTTACACTGTTTGACATTGTTTGAAAACAGGTAAGTAACAACAGAGGGCAGATTGAGGAAATAAGAAATCAAACCCGTTAGTGCTGGAAACTTTAATTGAGTATAATTTCAATTAATTCTTTCCTAACCAGCAGCCACGCAACAGTGCAATATTGAAGCCACAAAGTGAAAATACCCAGTAAAGAAAAAGGCAATTAAAATTGAAAAGTAATGACTATTGAATTAAAATTGCAATGGAACAAGGTTTCTTTGTGACAAACTTGAATCAAAAAACTAAAATTCAGATTACAAAATGCTTATGAATCACTAATGCTTGCCTAAAAACTCTTCAACCCCAAACTTCTCCTTTTTGGACCTATTTATAGGCCAAGCTTCTTTAACAACGTGTTCTGGTCGTGTGTCTCTACAAGTGGAGAGAGTGGGAGAGAAATCCGGAAAACCGTTTCTGGAAGTGGGGGAGACTGATTCTCCCGAACCCGTGACGGGCATCACAGGGTGTGACGGTCTGCTCGTCACGGGGTGGTGACAGTCTAGGGTGCTGGTGACAGCCAGGTCGAGTTGAAGGGTGACGGTCAACCCGTCACAGGGTGTGACGGCCGTCACTCTGAAGCTGAATTCTTTAGGACTTCTTCCTTTCTTTGTTTTCTCGCCGAATTTCGTCATTTTTGCGCATGGAGGCCTTTATTGTTGTGTACCTGAAACATAGCCATACAACCCAGCATAACATAGACAAAACAAGAGAATTTAGGCTTAAACTACACACAAAACGAGCTGAAATGATGTTGTATTTTACATGTTATCACACATCATAGCTTGACTCCGATTAATTCAAAAAAATTCCTAAGTTCGTCTAATTTTTTCCCATTTTTCAAAAGAAAGTTGTTTTTCAAAGTAAGACCAAGTTAAAGCTCATATACACTTTTCATAATCATTTTAAAATTATTGTTACAAAAAACAAACCTTAACCCTACCATTTTCCTTGAGAAAAACAAATTTCGGAAAATTTCCCGTTCTTGAACATTTTGCTACTAAGTTTCAATTCGATTCATAAAATCAATCTTAATTCAAACCATTTGATGTTACAGTAGGTTTCTAAGTGAAAACAACGATCAAACATATCAAAAAAAGCATTTAAAAGTTCGGATCGACCCCCGTTTGCCCGAAACATCCAAAAGCATGGGTGTTGCAGTGAGCAACTCGCCATTGCAAGCTCCAACCGCTTAGCGAGTTGAACCAGACATGTGCACCCAGTTTTTTGGTTTCCTCTCGGGAACCCATCCAATTTTCCCCTAAAAACCCCGATTTTGATTCTCTTGATCAAAATTCATCCCCTAAACTTTGTTATTAATTAACATACATCAAAAGACAATCAAAACACTTACAAACATTGAATCATAACTTCATTTTATATCAAAATCGTCGTCAATCTTATTTTTCACCAAAAACTCATATTTTCTCATTCTCATTCAAACTTCATAAATAACAGCAATAACATACAAACATATATCATCATATATCAAGTGAATTTAGACATGTTTCAACAATAATCACTCACCAATTCATGGTTTATACTTAATTGAGCAAAAATCATCAAAACAACTTATCATAAACATCAACTATGAACTTGAGCACATAAACACATCAATTCCATGAAATTTAACATACTCATAATTACACATAAATTAAGAACACGAAATTTAACATAAAAAATCACAAAAGTCATAATTCACACAAAAACACTTATGACCCATAAGCAAAAGATGAGATTATAACTTATTTGATGAAAATAGTCTATCCCTCTTGCCTTAAAGTTTCACAATCACTAGTTATGACTTCACTCTCCCTTCCAGCATGAGATCTCTAGCTTCCCTCATATCCAAGTTCTTCCTTTTCTCTTCTTATCTCTATTCTTCTAACTTTCTCTCGCTAGCCTCCCTTGATATGAAATGAAAATGTTCTAACCCTAATTTATCTTCATGAGTTAAGTATATATACTACTCTTCAATGGGTTAGGTATCTAATATTCATAATGGGCTTAACACTCTTGCTAACAAATTCTAAAAAGTTACTACTCTTTAATCCGCTAAAACACCGAATAATTATCATTTCGAAATAATTACCCTAACTCACTAGTAACTTAATAAAAATAATTATTCTTACTAAAACACCAAAAGTAACCTCCCTAATACATTTACTAATTTATCCTTACTCGTCAAATGACCAAAATACGCTTAGTCTAAAAATGACTAAAATACCCTTATAGGCCGAAAAATCCACTAATTCAAATCAAATACACACAAAAGCAAATAAGCACATATAAACACACATAAATACATATAATAAATAATTGAAATAATTCTAGTTAAAAACAGAAAGTTACAGACACTAATCAAAATAGTACCAAGACAATAAGATTATTATTTACAAAATAAATAATTACAAAATAAGATTATTATTCATGATCAGTGATGAGGGGAAGAGAGAGAGAAAGGGGGGATAGAGAGAGAGAGAGTTTGGTATGTGTTGAAACAAAAATCTTTTTGATGAATGTTTTAATGATAACAAACCTTATGGAATAAACACTAAGTTTTATGAATGGTGATCTACTGGTGTTTGCACTTGAGTCTTTTCACAAAAGTTGACAAGAAAGAAGTCTCTTACAAGTGCATGTATATACTCATTGAAAGAATACTAAAACGGTAGTATCACAAGCTCAAAGAAGATATAAAAAGAATATTGTTTGAATCAAATGAGTGTTGATTGAAGATTCAACAACAAGATGAATTTTATAATCAATTGACTCATCCTCGTCACCACATGGTTTTTAGCAAAGCCTTAAAGATTCGAGGAATAACGGGTTACTTTTTGAAAGAAATGATCTTCAAATAGCTTCTAAAAGAGTTTAAGGAAAAGGCACAAAAGTTTCATTCAAGAGAATGATTGAATGAACTTTCAAGATTACATGCATGCCTAAACTAAAACATCTCAAAGATACTCAATGGACAAGAAACATTGTGTGCAATCACCGAGAGGAATTATGAGATAAATTATATCATCAACAAAATAATTCAAGGTTCATTAACCGAGAAGGTATAGTCATATCATATAGAAGAGAACATCATCAACTCTGATGAAAGAATCTTCTCATGATAAGGATGCCTATTACACTCGAAATTATTCTCATTATTTCATCAAAATGATTAGAATCAACTTTAAAGAGAAACCAATTCATGAATGAATTATTTATTAATTCACTCATTAATGATATTAGTTGGAGAAATATCAAAGAAGAAATTTCATGATCATATGCTTGAAGATTCTATCATAAAAGACTTATGATGGTCCAAGAATCTTCCATCACTATTCAAGATATGATTTGGAGAATAGAAATCAATCAAAGGAATTTTGACTCTGAGAAAGGTTTATCATGTTCCTACAAATATCATTTTGTTCATACAGAGTGAAGAAAACATCCTCCTTTGATATTTTAAAAGATAACAAAAATATTACAATTATTATTTTGTTATCCACTAATGTGTTTTGTGAGAATGTTTCAGCGAGAACAATCTGAGAACGTTCTGGCAAATACGAAGAAAATAAAACAGTACATCGAAAGTATACAAGTCAGCACAAGAAGAAAGTATGACAAAATATTTAATTGAAAGTTGGTGTCTTGGGCCCAAAGAAAGGTTCAACCCATTTGGAGCAAAAAAGCTCATTAAGGAATATGTCTTCAAAGTTACTACCATGTGACATCATCAAAGACATCATCTTATGACATCACGCAATGACATCAAGATGATATCAACATATCTTATCAAGTGCCTAGCAAGCTTATACAACTCACTGACAGCTGGTTATCTCTCTTGCAAGCAAGCAAAAGTGCAAGCAAAGCAAGCTGTTCGTACAGAACATTCTGCAATTCATGCTTTCTCTCCAAGCAACTAAAGGAAGCACATGCTACATAGAAAAATGTGTCCCAACAGCTCTTTTATGTAGTGGGCAGCAAGTCTCTCATTCCGATAAATAGAGGAAGGCTTTGAAGATAAAAACCAAAAGTTTTTACAACAAAGAAATCATCTCTCAAGTGAAATCATCACTACTTTCAAAAACTCTTCACATACAAACAAACTCCAATTCTCTCTCTATATCTTTGATCAATATAAAGAGTTTGTTCATCTTAATCTCAAACATGAGTTGAGAAGCCTATGAGGCTAAATGATTGATTTTAACCATAATTCACTTTTAAGTGCAAATCTCATAATCTCTTCATCTATAACACACTCCAGCTCATAGCAGATTTGTGGATCACATACTGTGAGTGTGTTCATATCATCATACCTTCGATCTCAAACCCATCTCATCATACAAAGTGTTTTTGTACTTCTCAAGTCTATTGGGCTTAATAGTTTAAGATAGAAAATTCCAACCTTTCTTTTGCTAGTGTACAAAGAATTGTAGAAGCTTGCTGAGGTTGATAATACAGGTGTAATAGACTGATTTGGTGTGATCAAAAACTTATAGTGCTAGTTAGAAGTTTCTGTTAGCAGGATACTATAGTGGATAATCTCACACGAAGTGTGGGGACTGGAAGTAGCCGGGTTTGGTGAACCAGGATAATTATCCTGTGTTATTCTTCTTCCCTTTCTCTTTTATTTAAAGCTGCACAATATTCACACACTATCACACTCATATTAATGTTTATTAACCTCCAGAATACTCTGGTCCTAATTAATCACAATCAAATTAATCCAAAGTTCTCTGGTCCTAAATTAATCATTAATATTGTTGTATTATTTTATTCAATATTAACTGCCTCCAAAACATTCTGGTCCAAGATAAAACAACTGCATAAATATTTAACTAAAGTTTAAATTCAACTTATAATATTGTTTTATCATTCTGTCTTATATTAATCATTCTCCAGAACATTCTGGTCCGTGTTAAAATAACTTTATATTTTAACTTAATATTATTTTATCATTTTGCTTTTATATTAATCATTATCCATAACATTATGGTCATTGATAAAATAATTTTCACATTTTAGCTTAATATCATTTTTCTCATTCTCCTTATATAATCATTCTCCATAACATTCTGGTCCTTGTTAATACTATTTAATCATTTAAGGTTTATTTAACCCAAAACATTTTGGTTGTGTATAAATAAATTGTTATATATCTAATACTCTAATCTTGTTAGACTAACATTTACCAAGAACCTTCTTGAGTATATATACTTATTTAAGTTGCAGAACTAAATTTTAAAAGGGTCACAATTCAAACCCCCTCTTTCTTGTGACTATTTCTTCCACTTCAATTGGGACCAGAGTCTGCCTCTAAGGTTTGAGCATTTCACAGTGTAAGAGGAAAAGATTCGGGAAGAAGCGATGTCAAAACTTTCAAATCAAAGTTCATGTTGTAAATGGAACGAGCTCGTCCATTTCAACTTCTGTATGTTTCTGAGAGCGCGCATGTTTCTCTGATGCATTTTGACAAAATGAATAATTAAATAAATAATTTATAATAAAACAAATTATGGTCAAACAATAGATAGTAAGTTTGGAGTTTAATTGCAGCGCATTGACTGTAAAGATACTTTACACAATCAACCAATAACATTTTGCCACATCATCTCATTTAAAATTTGTTAATTGAATTAAAATATAACCTTATATTAAGTCTTAATTCAATTGCTTTCATCACCTTCTTTTCTGATGTCGTCTTCAGCCGCTTTAGCCACTGCATGTGCATGCAAACTGTCATCGCTTATGTATTAGAATATGAGGATTGCACCCACCACAAGGTTTATGTTGATTTATAGATATAATAAGACAATTAACTTTTTTCCATTTCAATGGTCAATCTAATAATACCTTTGATGGCTCTTTCGATTTTCTATTCTTCCCCGTGGTCAATCAACCATACCTTCATTCAATTAGTTTCCCTAATCCTACATCATTTTTATTTATTTTTAAAAAAAAAAGGTAATTAGATCTACGTAGATGAATAACAAAGCAACAACGACAGATAGGTGTCGGGGGTGGCAACGACGACATTCAAAGGTAGTAAGATATTCAGATTGTGAGAGACGTGCAGTGAAAGAGAGAGGAGAATACGATGTGGATTTTTTTGGGAACGATGTTGTTGTACTATGCGTCAATTTGTGTTTTTGTTTAATAAAAAAATCAATTTTAAATGAGATAATGACATGGAAGAATGTTATTGATTGACTGTATAAAGTATGTTTACATTGTCAGTGCAATGCACTACAATTAAACTCATAAGTTTGTTATTAATTACCATTAAGTTTTGTAGCAAATTAATGGCGGCGAATCTTGTATATTCTTATAGTGACACTTGGATAGAGATCATGGTCATGTTTTTACTACAACTCCAATAAATTATATATTACAAAGGCCAACATCATGAACTAATAAGTAACAAATTATTTATTTAACATATGTTTGGATATAATTATTTTCATTTCCAGCGCGTGATTAAAGGTCAATTTAACATAAAAACAAAAAATAACTAATTGAAGTTTACGTGTTGATGCGACAATTTGTGGTAATTTTACAAAATGTTATGCACATTCAAACACATATTTAGATACAAAATACATACGTACTTTGAATAGGATAATAACAATATCTCTTCAAATTATGCATATTAACCGAATCTCAATAAAGAAACAACATCAACGATAATGAATGTATAAGGACTTATAAATTTAAAGATCTATTACTTCAACATAATTTATCATCTCCAACGACAACAAACATAAACAAGCATGTACATTGAACATATAAACGATGAAGCAATTTATCCTAGTTTTCCAAAAGTTTATGCGCACCCAAACACATATTTAGATACAAAATATATATGTACTTTCAATAAAAAAAAAACAGTATCTCTTCAAACTATACATATTATGTACATTGAACATATAAATGATGAGGTAATTTATCCAAATTATCCAAAATTTTATGCGCACCCAAACACACATTTAGATACAAAATATATATGTACTTTCAATAAAAAAAAACAGTATCTCTTCAAACTATACATATTATGTACATTGAACATATAAATGATAAGGTAATTTATCCAAATTATCCAAAATTTTATGTGCACCCAGACACACATTTAGATACAAAATATATATGTACTTTCAATAGAAAAATAACAGTATCTCTTCAAACTATACATATTAACCAAAACTCAATAAAAAAACAACGTCAATGATAATTAATGTGTAAGAACTCATAAATTTAAATATTTAATTACTTCAACATAATTTATCATCATCAATGCTAACAAACATAAACAACTATGTACATTGGACATACAAATTAATTATTGCAACATGAACATTAATGATAATAGAAATAAGAACGCGTAAAAAATTTATACTAACTCAATAAACAATATTACAACAATATAATTGAAACTTGTGCTCGTGATTTTTGGATATCAAACCATTAATTGGTGTTGAATCGTAAATCTTTGAACTTTCTGTTTTTATTCTTGGGAAGGGGAAAAGAGAGAAAAACCCTTGAGAGGTTAAGGTTCCGAGGGTTGGTTTCGCAAAGGGAAGGTTTTACGCACCCTAAGCGACTTTGGTATTCCAAAGGAACCTCTTACCTACTTTATCTTGTGCTAAGTTATTTGCTTATTTTGTAAATAATGCCTAAGAGTCTAAGTGTGAAGAATGGGGGAAGAAGAAACATGTTTTTTTTGTTGTTTTTGTTGATTTGGAAAGACCAAGGTCTTTTGCCTACATACCTTCAAGGGGGATCAAAATCATGTAGTTCACTCTCAAAAGCGAGTAATGAGTTGGATTAATTTTAAGGTTTTTGAAAATGGTTTTAAGAGGGTAAGAGGCCGAGAAGGCATAGAAGAATAAAATTAAGTGAGGTTGATTAATTTTAATTAAAAGAAACCTAGTCTAATATGGTTTAAGACATTTTTAAAATTTGATAAAGAAATAAAAGGAAGAAGGAACCTCTTGGGTTAAAATCCAAGGAATTTTCTTAAGAAAAATATTTTTGGGGTTTGACATATTTGATTTTTTAAAAAATGATTTTTTCTAAGTTAAAAAGTAAGCTAAAAAAAATCTAAACGCAATAACGTAACGTAATAAAAATAAAGCCAGAAATTTACAAAGGACATTGGATCTCAAACAAATTCTCAAGTTTTAGAAATGAACTTAAAATTACTAATAGTTTGATTTTATAAAAAAAAGATTATTAGTCTAATAATTAATCCTAATTTGTCACTAATTCATTTTGGTCCCGATCGCGGTTATGACATAAAGCGGTAAAAATAAATCGTGCTATCGATGCATATTCTCATTTATATGATTACACGATTCCTAAATACATTCTAAAGTTTCAACAATAAAAATGACAAGAAAGTAAAAATGCATAAAATAAAATTACACAATTCCTAAGTACATTCTAAAATAAAATAAAAAGATGATAAAACAACAGATAACAAATTAACTACAAATGCATAAAAATAAAATAAAATAAAAAATGCATGAGTTTAGACCTAAATAAAATGTGCTAAAAATATAAAAAAAAAATAGCAAAAAAAAAATGAGTTTAAGAAAAAAGTTTCTAAAAGTATGTACAGGGGGTATAGTGAGCAGATATGAGGGTGTAAACAGAAACAAAATTATAGTAAAAAAGAACAAGAGGAAAACGAGCTGGGCCTGGAGCGGTTTGTTTCAAAAGAGAGTGAACCGGTTCACTTAAAAGAAAATCGGTTCACTGAGAGAGTATAAAAAGATGGGTATGGTTCTTTTGTTTCATTTATTTTGATTTCCTTCTCCCTAAAACGTGAAAACAAAATTCCCTCTCACTACAAGAACACAGAACCGCCGCCACTATCATCATCTTCTCCAGCCAAAATTGTTCACTCCGACGCGGTGGCCGGTGGTGGCCTTGCCGCGCTGGAGTTTTTAACTTCGCTTTTTTTAATTTTTTTTATGGATCTAACTCTTCTCACCTTTCTCTATTCGAAAAACAATTTTTAAAAAGGTGTAACAAAAGCTTCTAGATCTAACAACAACAAAAATTCGAAAAAAGAATAACTACCTCTTTGTCTTTCGATCTGGACTGGATCTGTTGCGTGGAGCAATTCAAACTCTCCTTCTCTAATCTCGTTCTTTCTCTGGTTCGAAACAGCTCAGATCCAGTTCGGATTTGTGTAGATTTGAGGTTGTAGGTGAGTGAAGGCCGAAAATCTTGTTGTTTATGATTGCTATGGTTATAAGCAAAAATGAGAGTTGTTGTTGAGAGATAGATTCGGATTCGAAAATTTGGTGGTTGTGAGTTGAACGGATTTGAAAAAGAAACGGTGTGTGATGATTATGGTTATGTGTTTGTGAGTGATTCTGGAAAGATTATGGTGAAATTGTTGTTGGTTATGTTACTGTTGAACCCGAAAATGGATTTGGAAGAGTTGTTTGGAGAGGAAAGTGGTGTTTACATGTTTGTATATTATGAATTTTTTGACTGGAAAAAAAAATGGTATGTTTGAGAAAGTTCTTGAGTATTGATGTGTTTGATCCAAAAAGAGATAGAAAAGATGAGCAAATAGTGTTTTTGGGCATGGCTGCCGATTTGAAAAGTTTTGTAATTGGGAATTGGTCAAATATTCAGTGCCAATGATTGGGCTGAATTTATAGTGCATAATTGGGTTTAGGCTGATACACAGATGGACCAAAATGCCCCCACAAAGGGATCCAATGTTTGGGACAACAAGATACTAGAGACTTGGAGAAAAAGTTTTGGACAAAGGACCAATGTATAAATGACACATGGACAATGGACTCAAGACTCTTGGACCAAAAATAAATTAAAAGACTTAAAAAGAATAAAACAAAATAAATAATAATAGAATAAAATATATAAAAAGCGAAAATAAAAAAATAAAAAAAACTAAAATGAATTAATAAAAAAAAGGAAATAATAAAAAGTAATTTAAACTGTCTCTTTTCAGTAATCAAATGAGGTATTTCATTCAAAATACATCTCTACCAAAATTTCGTCTGAGACGACGAAATTACTCGGCTTTTAAAATACGAATAAAACTTTTAACCGGTCAATCATAGCAAATTACGTACCAATCACCAGATTCAAGAACATAAAAGTGCAAATTACCAATCACCAACAAAGTGATAATACAAAAGATGAATACAATAATTTTCACTCAATCATAGCAAATAAAATATATGTACAACAATTACTACATATGATATGAGACTAATTCCATAAACATTACAACAGTTGTACACAAGCCATCATTTATATATATAGAGAGAGAGACACACACACACACACTAAATACTTCTCATTTTTTAATTTAATCGTGACAATGTTTACTTGTCTCATGTTTATTTATATTTACACACACGTCAGTGTTTAATACTTATCCCATGTTTTTTAATATATTTATTGGCAGCAAATATTTTTTTTATATTTATCGACGACAAATATGTTTTTTTAGAGAGCAAATATTTGTTTATTAACCATCTTACAACTTACTCTCTCATTTCTATCCATAACAACCATAACAATCTTACACATTCACTCTCTCATTTATCTCAATTATTTTCATTCTTTCTTTCTCCAAAGTTTTTCACTCTCATCTCTAATCCTCCGTCTCGAACCATTTTCACCTTCATCTCTCATCCTTGCATCTCAAACCATTTTTCGACCATGACTCATTTTTCACCTAACGACTCTTTTTCTCCTGTCGACGTTTGACTAATTTTCAGCGATCGAAAACATACTTACAGACCCTAACTTTGTTGCATTTTCTGTTGACTTTCGTGGACATAAACACGAAGTCATAGGAATAATTATCGCCGATTTCAATGTAACCGCAATCTGGTTGCGCCAAATCCTTCTAGATCCCGACGATAAAATAATAGGATTCACAACCTTAGTATTGGAATCTCGTTGGCAGGCTTATGTAATAGCTTTGCCTTATGGCAATAACGTGCTAATCTATAAAATTAAATAAGCTGAACTAATGAGGTTTGTACCACTTGAATTCAAGCCCTTGCTCAATGATGTTAACGTTAAGTTAGTTGGTTCAAATTGAGCGATCAACAAAATCTTACTCACTCAACTCGGTTACAAATATGAAACGGATATGATTTATAGTTTGGGTTCACAGAATTTTAATGTTACCAAGGATTTTGACAATGATTAGGGGAATCCGGTATTGACAAACGATAAATCATTGCAACAACCATGAAGGAAATAAGATCCATTGTGACGACCGACAAATATGGTGACCAAGTTTAAAGGTAAACTTAACATTTATAGAATTCGATATTTATTTGCCTTTATGTAGATTTTGAAAAGTTTTATATTTGTGTATCTGAGTGTTTTAAATCTTTATTCCTTAACTAGTGTGTGTTGTAGATTGATATATGACAAGTGAATTTGCCTTTTGGTGGAGTTGATAAATGCTATTTTTTTCTCTTCATAAAATAAAGATAATCTTGGGTTTAGTAAGCTTTTGTGATCAATGCGCGCTTCTGTCGAGTTTCTTTGTTAAATTATTTATTTATGATAAATACATATAAGAAGAATTCTCTCAACCCTCATTCCCTAAAAAAGAAAAAATCACGATGTAGGATATGTTAACATGCAGATATGTATTATGTTCTTCATGTTTAAGTTGTTTTAATTTTTCAAACTTTGAAGCTGAGAGAAACATGGAGTATGGCATACTTGGATCGATATTCCTGGCTATTGACATTGTTGCATGGGTAGTGGATGCAAAATATGGCTGGATATTTTATTTTGATGCTTTTCTTTATGATGATTATGCCATTTTTATAAAACAATCTTTAGGCATACTATTCAATGTTAAAACTTAATTTGATAAAAACTAGTTAAAACATGAGATTGTTAAGAGATTGAAAAGAAAAAAGAACATGGTAAGATGAGAATCCATGATTGTCATCAACTAATTAATTACGGTTCTGTAATCAGAAAAGGAAGGTAGAAAAAGATAGAAAGAGTCTATTTATATATCTCTATGCTGAGCTATAGAGAATGACAAATGAGACGTTGAATATGCTAATAAAAAACAAAACAATGTAAAATTTTATAGCTATCCATTCACTACAAATAAGTTGTGACATAGTTTTCTATCCATACAAGAGCTAAAAACTTACTTAGTCGACATTTACAAAGTTTATCTTGTAAAACAAAATCTTAAGAGAGAGGGGCGTGGGGATTTAAGGTAAACTTGTTTTTTGAAAAGATTAGAAGAGGGATTGGACATGAAGAATAAACATTAATTTTGGATGATTTAAGGCAAACTCTGATGTTAAATGATATGTATTTATTTTTACATGAAATACATAAATGCATTTGCCAAGGGTCTATTATCCTCAACAACTTATTTGTTGCATGACATAATTGTCACAAAAGTCATTCTTTTGTAGTTTAGTCACCAACAACTTATATAGTATTGCACAATACAATTAAAGTTGTGGAACAAAGTAGTCCCGTTGAAAATGGTAGTCTTGGCTTAGCGTAAAATTATTGTCTATGGAATAGTATTATAAATTTTTATGCTGAATTTTATTAAAAAATATTAATTCTACATATTATATTTGTATAGACTAAAAACATATTTAACCATAAATTAAAAGACTAAAATTAGAAATATGAATAAAAGAAGTAAGCTTGAACGATGGTATGAGTGATTTATTTTGATGATTTTCTTTAAGTTTTATATAAGACAATTTTAGTTGTAATAATTTACCCTCATGTAATTTCCGTATATTTGTCATTAGACAATCTTTATGATGATTATGTGATTTCTATAAGATAATCTTTAGGCCTACTACTCAATGTTAAAACTTGATTTGGTAAAAACTAGTTGAAAATATGATTTTGGACATAAAACAGTTTCGAAACTGGATTTTGAAAAAAATTGGTTTAATCAACAAACAAAAATGTTGGACTTATTCATATTGTTGCTATTTTTATGATCATTCCAAATAATATCATCTACTACATGAGACCCAAATTTGTTTACCATTGAAGCAAATTAAGGGAAGATTCATACAAAACCCTATTGACGTATCAGAAAATGACCATTCTAATTGAGTAAGAATCACAATACAATAAATGTTCGTTACTTGTTTCTTTTTCTTTTTTTATGTTTAAGGATTAAAGTCGCTTAGAAACTCTCAACCATGGATCATCCGAATATTTTCAATATCTTTGATAAATCAACATTTTGTAGATCATAGTTTATATGAATGTTCGTTTATTATTTATTTGACTTTAGTGCTAAAATATGATCATAGTTATTCAACATGTCTATGTACTTTACTTGATCAATACAAGAAAGTAAAGTTCATATCTTCGACCATTTGCCACACCTTGATGGTTCAACTATCCATCATCCGACTCAACGCCTATGTATCATGATCTGAAGCATGTTAAGACAAACAAAAAAAAGTTAAAGTTAACAACAACAAAAGAAGAAAAAATTGCAAATAGAAATAGTAGAAGAAATAGTCTCATGGAGATCATCGAGAAATAAAAATGATAGGAGGCTCACGAAAAAGGAAGCCAAGAGCACAAAACATCCTTTCATATGGTCACTATTTAATCTACACTACATCAACATGCATCCAACGATAACCATTAATCTACTTAGCATTAGTAACTCTTAACTTATTCATCTACCTTAATGTGTATACTTTTACTATTAGGAATGAAAAGTTATTGAAAAATCTCGAAATCAACATTACATCTTTTTTTTTCTTTTTAGTACCACGTATTCTCCAAAAGTCTGAAAGTAATGATGTATGAGTAATAAGAGGAGGTTACAAATAGCAATCCCTTTTCCAATCTAATAGGGCCGTACCGGGTCAATTTTTGAACCCGAATTTCATCCTTGTCCTTGATGCATAAACCTTGTTCTGCGTTACTCACCTTCTTTAAAACCCTAATTCTTCATAACACAAAAAACCAGTGCAGCTTTTCCGCTGCTCTGTATACGTTGCTGTAGCGGTCGAGCTCGGTCGGGATAATTCACCATAGCGGAGATCGCCACCAGAAACAGTCATAAATTCCGTTCAGGTTTTCCCTTTTCTTCATTTTTTTTCTTCTTCTATCGCTAGGATTCAAATCCAGCGCGATTTGCTGATGCTCGAGAACTGCGTCGTAGCTGAGTTGCTATGGCGGCGCGATTGCGATTATAGCTTCACACTAGATAATTGCTTATTGCTTAGTCAGTGCCTTTTGTTTTGTTTGTTTCCAACTAAGATTAAGGTTGTTTGTTTTAGATTTTTTTTTAATTCTTGAAATTGATTTTCTAGTTATGCTTATTTGTTAGATCATCGGCTTCAATTGCCCCCCGTATTTCCCTGATCGGTTTGTTCTTGGGTCGGTATTGTCGGATAAGAATAAAAAAAATGTTTTGTGTAGGTTATACTCAAATCTGGAAAAAATGATCTTTATTTTGAAAATGAAATTGCTATTTTGTAGTAGAATTGAGATAAAAGTATAGTTTATGTTTCTAAGCTTTTTCAACTATATTGTCAATGAAAAGCTAATTTAACATGCTTAGTTTTCAACTATGTTTTTTCAACGATGATTTATGCTTAGTTTTAAAATCTAGAGAATTCAACCCACCTGGGTTGGTATTAGCTAATGTATGTGTTTCTGTTACACCTTAGCAAATCAAATCATTTAGTTATATCAAGTTCTTTTCATATGGCACTGCATGTTTTATATGACTGCTTGATTTGAGAAAAAGTTAAATCCTAACACA
>Ga0228710_1007817_pt1 | contig 15626 bp, 8 predicted proteins | sample MedpolnodulmetaG_FD_177995 | JGI IMG/M metagenome (GOLD analysis project Ga0228710, IMG submission 177995) | Root nodule microbial communities from Medicago polymorpha collected in Santa Monica, California, United States - pink nodules | ecosystem: Host-associated > Plants > Roots > Nodule... | reverse complement strand
TTCCTTAATTTTATTTTAATACCAAAAAAGGCTATTAACGTGGGTTTGATTTTCACAAGAATGAGGACTATTAATCCCAGATCCAAAATTTGATGTTTGAGGTTCTTTACATACATTTTCAAGAGTTTGAAGTTTTCATTCTCCAATCCTTTTCCATTTTACACTTTTCGGAATTTTTTCAAAAGAAAACCACCAAAAGTTTAAAGTTTATTCAAATTCATTGTTCTTGAGTTTCCAAGAACATAGTCAAACCCAGAAAATCAAGCAAAAAAACCATAATTAAAAAAAGAGAAATGTTAACTTGTGCCCTGAAGGCACAAGTTATTGGAATATGTGCATTGCATTTAATATTTTACTTTTTAATCATTTAAATGCATAAAATTTTAGAGAAAATTTTTTCTTTTAGGTTTATTAACATATGCTCTAAAGACACAAGTTAACACTACCCTTCAAAAAATACCGAAAAAACATAATCTTTTTTTGCTAAGAATCATATTTGGTGTTGCCTCTGAAGACAGAGATCAACAACACCTACAAACCACACCTCATTTGACTAGCCCAAAACCATCTTGTAAAACTTGCTTGGTACACTTATCATCTTCAACTAACAACATGCAATACATAGATCTGTAGGTAAAATTCACAAAGAAGAAAAAAAATATGAAGAACAATAGGTACGCAAAGTCCATTGCTTCATCAATATTTCTCAGAAGCACTCTTAACATGTACTGTGATCATAGCCAACGATTAGTGTTAAAAAAATTTCTTACAGAAAGAAATGACAAATGCAAAAAAAGAATGGTGAGTTGGAGAGATATATCTGGGGAATCAGTGAAGAGGTGGAGATAAAGAGAGAGAGAGAGGTGGGTGGAGGAGAGAGAAACTGAAAAGTTATTAATTGGGTCATTACATAATATTTGAAATTTTGGGGTCAAGTGTGTATTAATTGTATTCCCGGATTACTTGCTATTGTGAGTAAAAATAACTTTTTGTATGATACACAAAAACATAAGCTTGTGTAGGTTAAATGCCACCAATTCAAAATACTTCCAAAGGAAAATAGTGGAGCTTATTCCTTTTTATTGTTTTAAGAGTTCTATATGATTATAAAAATCCACTTTAAATTAATTGATTCTAATTATAAATAAATTGAATGTAAAGTAATAAGTAATATATGATTAGACACATTCATATAAAAATAAAACTGAGACTAAAAATCAAGTCTAAAGGAAAAAATTATAAATTTTAGTTTTAAGTTAGGATCGCTTTTGAAGGTAAGGATAATTAATTCTACTTGAAAACATTGGAATATATAGATTAAAATCAACTAGCTTCAAGTTAAAATCATTTCTAAAAAGAAAAAAATATGTAATGGACAACACCTAATTATGTCAAGAGTAATTATTCTTAACACTTTTTTCTCATAGCCCCAATATACACCTCCATGTGGTATTTTATTTTAATTTTTTGTGACTCATCCGATCAAATCTCTCTCTCTCTCTCTCTCTCTCTCTCTCTCTCTCTCTCTCTCTCCAATCCTTCTATGCAACTCAATCTCTCTCACCTGAGTTCACGACCACTGACATCGACGTTGGATTCGTCGATCATGTTCAGTGACTAGTTGGTTCTCCTGCCTTTCTCGTTCGCGTTTGTTAAGATATGTTGTGAGAACGAATATGGGCTCAATGATGGTGCAGTGGTAGCGAGGACGGACATATTTCAATTGTGATGCAATGTGATGGTGGTAAGAACAGACGAATCTGAATGATGATGTGGTGGTGATCTGGGCAGATCCGACAGTATGAGGGAGAAGAGGAGGTTGTCAGAGATGAGGGTGGTGACTGGTGAGGAGGACAATGTTGATGGTGGTGGGAGAACAGTGGGATACGGTGGGCAGGAGGATGGTGGCGTTAAATTTGACGGTGATGGTGGTGGTGGTGAGATTTAAGGGTGAGGACGGCGGGCAACGGTGGTAGGTGGGTGTGGCATGTAACACCCCGAATTTTTAATATTAATTTATTAGTATTATTATTAGTAGTAAATAGTAGTATTATTATTTTTAGTACTTGATTTGTTTGATATTATTAAATTAATTATTCGTATTTATTGGGAGAATAGGTAACGAGGAATTAGATGGGTTAATTGGTTGGTCAATGAGTGGGGGGAAATAAGTTTTAGAAGTAAAATAATATTTTTAGCGAGAATAATGAAGTTTGGCACAAACAGTGGTGCATTTGTAAAATTGGTAGAAAATGAGGTGTAAACAGTAATTTGTGCAGTGTTTTAATGATTTAAGCAGAGGGAGGTGTAAACAGTTGACTGTGTAGTTACAAAAATATATATTAATCAAATTAGAGGTGCAGATAGTAAGTTTGTCAAAGATTAAGTGAGAAACTAACCCAATTGGTAATTATAAATGGAGGATAACAGTATATAATTAGTTTTACGAAGGAAAACGAGAAATGGATAGCAAAGGCAAAAGGAAAGCTTTGAGGTAAGGGGGAAGAGTCTTTTAACTTTGAGGTTTAGGAAAACGAGGAAAACTTTATTCAATATAAATGTTGTATATTCATATGGGTAGCGGAGAGTCTTTAACCTCTGATGTTTTTCTTATTTCTTTTAATGATTCTTTGTTAAATTCATGCATATGTTTGATTTTCATTTCTAGATTATGATGACTTCATGTTGAATTTGTGATTAAAATATGGTTATGTTGCGTTTTAGAACATATAAGCAAAAAATGAGTAACCATATGGTCATGTTGTGTTTTAGAACATAAAAGAAAAAAGAGAGAAACCGCAAATCTTCCAAAAAATTTATTTTGGCGCCCTGTGTTAAAAATTAAATTACGTGATGGCTTAATTGGTCTGTCAAATATAATGTTTTGCTGATAATGTTTTTTTATATATTAATTGGAGTAACAATTGATAATTTATTAGATAATTTGTTAAATATGTTTTCAAACGAGACTGAAGTATTAATTACGTATATTGCTACAAAGTTGTGACGAAATAGGTTGTACTTGCATTTATTTAGACCTTTCTAGCCTTAAGTTCAAATAGAACTCCTGTGGTTTCACTGCAATTTTGTAACTTTTTCATATGTAAGACGTATCACTATCATATCACTAAAATTAGCCGTGAGGTTAAATAGGAAGTGATAATGTCACCCTCTCAAGACCTTATAAAGTTTGTCAGCAATTGCAGGATCAATTAATGTCCCGCTTATGTCCCTATTTTGCTCTAGTTATGTTTTGGATTATTTGTGAAGTGTGTTTGAATAATATTAGGGTTAAAGGTAATATAATGACAATCAAGTGTCCCTTACTCAATTGGTTTAAATGCTTACCGTTATAGAGTTTATCCAAACTGTTGTTCTTAGACTTTCATGGCCATTAATATCATTGATTTTCTATGAAACTGTTGCTCATAGCTCTCTATTCTACTCTATATTATTATGGGCTTTGTTTGTGAAGCTCCATCGTGTTTGGCCTCGAGTGCACGGGTTCAGACATGCAGTTGTGTAAACCTTGGGGAGCAAAACCGGATATTGGGTTGCACCGGAAGTCCACCGAAAATTTGCTTTCAGACCAGTGGTTTCGGCCACTGCGCAACAAAAGTCTCTTCTTTCTTTCCTAACTATACAAATCCTAATTTACTCTTAATATTTCCAACAATCTGAAAGCAAACTTTTTTTTATTTAATTATATTTGGAAATATTAACTTTGTGATTTTTCTATGTATCATGTTGGTTCAAATTGCATGGAAAGGATCACTTGATACCTTCATCAAGTGGATGGTAAAGAACGTTGAGGATGAGAGTTCAAATGATCGTCGTATGATTTGAGGTAAAACAATGAGTTTCGAGTTCAAGTAAGCCTTAAACTCAAAGATGTTTATGCATATAAATGTTAAATCTAAAGGTGTGATATTTTCTATGTCCATAGTTGCGAGAAATTAATATTTTCTATTGGGGAAAATTTTATATGAAAATTCTACAAAGATAGTATAAATTATAAATTAATATCTTCATATAAAAGCTTGAAATGATGATGGTGATTCCAGTATTTGAGATATATAAACTGTGAAAAGTTGTGTGATGGTTTAAAAATTTACAGAACAACTTTTGTGGCATATATATAGAATAGAGTCACGAAATTGATGTTTTATCCGTTAAGAAAATTACGTTGATGCTTCATAATTTTCTATTGGTATTTCTATGCCTAAATATATCAATATTTGCAAGTTGTTTCATTTCTGAAAGTTTAAGAATGTTACGACTAATTTAATTATTCTATCCTATATGGTGATGGTTAAGATTAAAATAAAATAATGGATATGATTATGGATGTGTTGTTGTCTACCCATAAATATCTAGCAACCTTTGGAGTGTGTTTGCATGTAAGATAAAAGCTAAGCAGTAGGATTTTTCTATATAACAAATTAGAAAACTTTTGAGTAGAATTGTTGATGAATTTATAAGATCATATAATTCATGTTTAACTTTATGTTACATGCATGTTGGGTGAAGGATCTATCAAAAATAAAATAAAATTATAAGAGTAGAAAAATTCATTCTCTTAACCTATACTGCTTGAATGTGGGGGTTATGAGAAGTATAACAAAAATAATTTTGTGAATAATATTTATTCTACTTTTATTCTTGTTATTTTTAAATGTGTGTAAGGTATTGAAATTTTTGAAACAAGGGAAAGTAGAAGGATTAGAAGAAGAAGGAAAAAAAAATCTTGTGTGCATATAGGTTATATAATTTTCTTCTTTTGGTAGGAGTAGAAGATGTTGATAAACTATGAATGAAAGTATATGCTTAAGAAATTTTACGATCTATGAGGATGTAATGGAATTAAGAAATTCTATTTTATTTTTTAAAAAAAAGAAGAAGAAGGAAATTGCAGAGAACTACATTTCAAGATAAATATGGTTTGAAATGGATGCATTTGCCTTAAGATAATATAATCTCATAGATAGTAAGTGGAATTTCAAAAGATAACCTTTCAATTTGAGTGTGAGATAATTGATTGTGTTGTGTATTTTGTAAATTATATTAGATGTGACATTTCATGTGGTATAATGATTAGATTGAGTATATAGATAGACTCATGATTTCAATGGTGATTATTTGAATGGACAAAATATCTAAAAAGTAATTTGGATATTACATTTTGACGATTGTTTATCTTAGAAGGATTTTATATTGTAAATTGGATCTCCAATAAGGATGAGGTGAGTTCCATTGCGAAAAACTTATTTATTTCATGATGATGTGATAATTCTTGGAAATAAATAAGCAAACTATGCATGGTCAAATTTACTAATGGAATCAAAATTCTGAGCTCTTGAATTTGCAGGTCAAGAAGCATATATAGTAGATGAAAGACTTGGTGTTAATGAGATACCTTTGTTGAGGAGATCCACACCTTCTAAATATTTTGTATTCACAAGCTATAAGTTATGTGACTAATAATAGTGTCTATAAGAGACGATACAAATCCTTTTGTGAAAAGAATTAAAAATAATGTTATCTCACTGTATGAGAAGTGAGAAAAGAAAGAAAAAAAATTAAGATCCTTATGTGAAAGGATTACCCAGGAATGTTATCCTGGATACGTCGAGGGGAATGAATTTAGAGCCTTGAGTGGAGGAAAATATGGTGGATACCTAATTTGTGGTCAAACGAAGTCATATGAATACTCATGTATGCATTACATTTTCATCCTTATGGCGTGTGGTAGTGCTTAATGTGAGATTGAGCTTTTAGCTCTTAAATGAGTTTATAGCCCTAATTTTTTGGGTGGTCCTTATGAGACGGACTTGATGGACTCACCGTTTGTAAATTTGAGGTTGAACATTTTTTTTATGTTCTTAATAAATTCATAGCCTTTTATGGTGGTACTTTTGAGACGCACTTTATGAATTTACCTACTTGAGTGTGAAGGCTTAGACCACCTTCTATGAAAGACTTGTGCAATCTTTCTAAAGCACTCATGAGTGACCCAAGGTGATAAAGGTCTTGATTATAACAGAATTATAATTATCGCAGAGCTATCACAATTTTAAAGGTAAAAGTGTGTGATGTGGGGGTCTTATCTAAAATCTATTAAGTTCAAGAGTAATTTCACTTTATAGACTTAAGGTGTCGCCTCATTTCACTATGTGTTAATTCAATCTTTGCGACATTAACATTTAAGCATGAAAAAAACTTTCCTTGCCCAGAGTTGTATTATTTTCCATGTCCAAATTTCTATTCATTTTCATTGTCTTTCTTTGATTGCCATTAGTGGGGGATTGTAGAATATAATGACAATCAAGTGTCCTTTACTCAATTGGTTTAAATGCTTACCGTTATAGAGTTTATCCAAACCGTTGTTCTTAGACTTTCATGGCCATTAATATCATTGATTTTCTATGAAAATGTGGCAACGGTAAAGAAGAAATTGATTAAGCATTTAGCCACTTGCAAGATATATAAAGGACGCATGGAAACTATGGCAGTGTGGAAGTGATTGAAAATCATGCTCATAGCTCTCTATTATACTCTATATTATTCTGGGTATTGTTTGCGAAGCTCCATCGTGTTTGGTCTCGAGTGCACGGGTTCAGACACGCAGCTGTGTAAACCTTGAGGAGCAAAACAAGATATTGGGTTGCACCGGAGGTCCACCGAAAATTTTCTTTCAAGGCAGTGGTTTCGGCCACGGCACAACAAAAGTCTCTTCTTTCTTTCCTAACTATCCAAATCCTAATTTACTCTTAATATTTCCAACAATATAATGATGGCCTTAAGGAGATAACTTTTATAGTAAAGTAAGAATGAGTATCAAAACTTGACGTGTTTGAAAAAATAATAAGTTTTAGATGATGAATTGAATTGATTAGATTTTAATTAATGAGCAAAGATGATTTATTTGACGATGTGTAGTGATGAATTATTTGATGATGTGTATTTATATGTTATTTAACGATGTGTAATTGATGTGTTATTTAACGATGTGTAAATGATAAAATATTTAACAATGTGTTATCTAATGATGAGTTATTTAAAGATGTGTAATGTCAAGTCATCAAATGATGTGTATTAACGAGTAACTACTTGGCATTCATGCATTTCTGGTCGAGTCTATTTAACATGTGATTTAACGATGGGGATAAATCAGTAACATACATCTAATATCCAAAATATATGACGATGAGTAGATTTTGTACCAGATGCATATTCAGTCGAGTCTAGGCGCATTGCATGCATAAGTGTGTTTCATTGATAAGTTCTGAATTTCTTAATTGATAATTGATTTTGTTGAAGTGATAATTTTTCTTTTGTGATTATTAAATGATGTGAAAGTTGATTGATTAACGATGTGAAAGGTGATTACTAAATGATGTGAATATGTATATGTTTAATGATGTTTTATGTATTTAATCTCTTTGAGTCTATTTATACTCACCCCGGTTGCGGATTGGATCATCTACCCTTGTTTGGTACAAATACTCAAGACGAAGAACTTTAGATGATGTGAGCTTTGGAGGACAACGAGAAGTCTTTATCATAAATTTTCATCATGCTACGAGTTTATTTTGGGCCAATGCTATGATTTTGTAACACTATAGAATTAGGGTTTTTCTTTTATTTTTCAGACTTTGTCTTGGAATTCATGTTTGAATTCGGTTTAATTGTTATCATGATGTGACGATGTTTTTGAACTTAATTATGTTGCACTATTTTTATTAAAATTAGAGTACTTTTGAATGATGAGAATGTGTGACATCCTTGTGTAATTAAATTTTATTTGTATTTTAAATTAAAAAAATATCCGTTGGGGTTAGGGTGTTACATGGCCGACAAAAGAGAAAGGGTGAAGGAAGAGAGATAAGAAAGGGTGGGAAAGTTAGAAAAAAAACTGTCCCAATATGATTAAGAAAAATAATGTCACATGAAGATGTGGGATGGAGGGTTTATCACATGCGGGTGTCTATCTATCACTACGGGTTAGGGTAAGTCGTGGTTGACACCAACGACCTCTTTTAATAATAAAAACAAATTGAGGAATATTAAGATTTTATTAATCAAAGTGACATCAATGAACATTTTAAAATGATGAGGATTTGTTTCCAAAAAAAAAAATGACGAGGATTTTAAACTCATTTGTGTTGGATTAGTGGAGTTGATTTGGAATTTAGAGCGTGCTCCTCTTCAAGGTCTCAGATTCGATTATCTCTGATACCAATTTAGGTGGATTAATTTAACTTCTTATAAAAAATATGAGGATTTAAACACTAGACTTTAAAATTACAATATTAAACTCTTATCTATATCAAATGTAACCAACAACTTAATAAGACATTACTTAGTTAAAAGTGTAAAAAGTGAGAAGACATATTATATGTTGAAATATTTTTCGGTCTCAAAGTTTGCTTAACCTTGATAAAGTTATTTTTCATCATAGTTGTTCAAATCAATATATAATGAGAATGTGCTTAATAGTATGGATTGAAAGGCTATGGGACTTTAAAGACATTCAGTTTATGAAATCGCTCAGTTTATTTAACATATTGCATCATTTATTTGTTTATTTTAAGTGTCGTTTGGGTATGAATTTTTTACTTTTATTTAGATATCGTTTTGATAGCTTAAGTATATAATTTGATGCTTATATCATTTCTCTGTTACTCTATCTTTTTTTTTCAATAAAACTAATTAATATTGTTTATTTGAAAAGTTCAAATTTTTTCAAAACAGTTTTTTTTTGTCATTTGCGATCTAAACTTTCTTAAAATAAAATTTTGTTACCTATAATAATGGCTCCACAAGATGAGTGGCATGTTCAAAATTTCAAGTGCAATATTAAAGAACAATTCTTACGGAAAAATAAAAAACTCCATGAATGTTTAAAAAGAAGAAAGAGTTACGACAATCGACATGTTTTTATACCATTTATGTTTGACACTTTTGGCTTCCTAGCAGCAAATATTGTTGACCTTCTACATAAAATTTAAATGGTCATGCATATCAAGAGTATGTCTCTTAAGTCCATAAATGTTGTGTTTACGAGGATTAGTTTTGTGGTTGATTAAGAAAAAATTACTAAAATACCATTGAATTTGAAAATTAATTACATTATGACTAACACTTCTTCCACTTCTATGAGTCTATTATTGATAATTTCAAATCATCAAGCATAGTAAATTATTTTAAATTTTTAAAATATGTACTTTAATTTTTTTTTGATCAACTTTGTACTTAATATTTTTCGTCAAAAAAAATTGTACTTAATGTTGTAACCATTTTTTGTACTGACAACATAATCATTTTGTTTAGGTATCATAATTTTTTTTGCCCTTCTCAAATATTTTTCTAGCTCAATCATTATCCGAATTGTTGAAAGTGTGTCGCTAATGGATTGGACCGCAAATCTGATCGTTACTTTTTCCATCTCTCGCTTCTTAGAGGCTCTTTGTTTGTTTGAGTTTTAAATATTTGATTTTTAAAATTCGAACAAATGACAGATCTTTTAGAAGTATAGGATGGATAAAGAAATTCACCATATTTCTTGACAACACATAAAACCTTGACCCAACCAAAAATCCCCCTCTATCATTTCTTTCAAGAAAAAGCTTCATTAGTTTGAGTTAAGTTTTTTTTTTAAATAACCAATAGTAAATTTAATGGTTAGATTAGTTTGAATGAAGTTCACATAATTTCGGAAAAAAAACTATGGCAAATCAAGCGATTAAGTTTGATTAATGAACTTTATTTGATGACGAATCATTTAAAGGAATCCAAGTTTAATTTTTGATCAATTTATATTTACGACACAATCGAACTTATTACTAAAGTCTATTTTCCTAAAATTGGATGATTAATAAAAACAAAATCAGAGCAAAAAGACGAGCCTTTGCAACATTTTCTCCTTTTTTTTGTTTTCTTTCAAAAAGCCACTTAAATTAATTCATTAACTTTTTCATTTTTTATTGTAGTAGAAAGAAGCAATATTTTCAAATCTCAACAAAAATGCCAAACTTATCACTACACTCTGTCTGTCCTTTTACTCCCATAAAAACTCAACAGGCCCCACAAAAACAGCAAAGCATCCAGCTGTTTTCTCAAATCAACTTTCAAATTTCAAAAAAATCTCCAAATAAAGAATTAATAAAAAATAAAAAAACTCATTGCACCTCACTTTTTTCACATCACAACGTTCCATTAAAAAATCTAACCGTTGTAACAAAAAAACAAAAATAACCCAAATTTCAATACATTTTTTCCTATATAAAAAACTAACCTTCATTTTCTAACCCCACAAAACAAAAACTCTTTCCTTCTCTCTCTTCTCTCTCTTCAAATTCCCAATTTCTAGGGTTTCGATTTTCATCCCAAAATCAAAATGAGAGAAATTCTTCACATCCAAGGTGGTCAATGCGGTAACCAGATCGGAGCCAAATTCTGGGAAGTGGTTTGTGCCGAACACGGTATCGATCCAACCGGTCGTTACGTCGGTGATTCAGATCTGCAATTGGAACGGATCAATGTGTATTACAATGAAGCAAGTGGTGGAAGGTTCGTTCCTAGAGCGGTTCTGATGGATCTGGAACCGGGGACTATGGACAGTGTCCGGTCTGGACCGTACGGTCAGATCTTTAGACCGGATAATTTTGTGTTTGGTCAGAGTGGTGCTGGGAATAACTGGGCGAAAGGGCATTATACTGAAGGCGCTGAGCTTATTGATTCTGTTCTTGATGTTGTTAGGAAAGAAGCTGAAAACAGTGATTGCTTGCAAGGTATGATTTTTTGAACTTTTTTGAAATTTAGGGTTTTGTTGAAATTTAGTGTTTTTAGAGTGTTAATTTGTTATGTTTATGTGTTAATTTTGCCATAGGTAGTATCTTTTGCATGATTTTTAACTGGATCTGAAATTTATGAATATAGATCTGCAATTTTACTGTTTTTAATATGAGATTTTGTTGGAATTTTATACCATCTTGTGTGCTGGGAACTGTTATTTGCTTGCAGGGTAATTTATTTTGATATCATTGTAGTTGATTTTTGTGGGTGATTTTGTAATGGATATTTGTTGATTTATCCGAAGGTTGTATCTTTTGTATTCTTATTTGTTGGTTGTGAATTAGTGTTTTAAATTTTCATATGATCCTTATTGGAGCGATTACTTATATGAGTGATTTTGAAGTGTTGAAAGGGTTTCATGATAACTTGAATAAATTGATGGATTTGCTATTGAGTTTGAAATTTTGATGGGTTTTGTGGTGATTTTGTTTATGTGAAGGATATCCTATTATTATTTTGTGGCTGATTGATTATAAAATGGGTGTTTATGGTTGATGATGTTTGTTTTATATGTAATGTAAAGGGTATATTATTGTTGTTTTGTGGCTGATTATGAAATGGGTGTGTGATTGCAGGTTTTCAAGTATGCCATTCACTTGGTGGAGGAACTGGATCTGGAATGGGTACCCTTTTGATTTCAAAGATCAGGGAAGAATACCCAGACAGGATGATGCTTACTTTCTCTGTTTTCCCTTCCCCTAAGGTTTCTGACACTGTGGTTGAACCCTACAATGCTACTTTATCTGTTCACCAGCTTGTTGAAAACGCAGATGAATGTATGGTTCTTGATAATGAAGCCTTGTATGATATTTGCTTCCGTACCCTCAAGCTCACAACCCCAAGCTGTAAGCAATACCTCATTTTTGAACCACTTTTTTCATACATATGTTATAATTTTTGTTGCATTTGTTTAATATGGTTTCTGATATTTTTTTATTTTCTTGGTGCAGTTGGTGATCTTAACCATTTGATATCAGCAACTATGTCTGGTGTCACATGTTGTTTGAGGTTCCCTGGTCAGCTAAACTCCGATCTTAGGAAGCTTGCAGTGAATCTGGTTCCATTCCCTCGCCTCCACTTTTTCATGTTGGGGTTTGCACCTTTGACTTCAAGAGGTTCTCAGCAGTACAGGGCTTTGAGTGTTCCAGAGATCACACAGCAAATGTGGGATTCCAAGAACATGATGTGTGCTGCTGACCCTAGACACGGACGGTACCTCACTGCATCAGCCATCTTCAGAGGCAAGATGAGCACAAAGGAAGTTGATGAACAAATGATCAATGTTCAGAACAAGAACTCATCCTACTTCGTTGAATGGATTCCAAACAATGTTAAATCAACTGTTTGTGATATTCCACCAACAGGGTTGAAGATGGCTTCCACATTCATTGGAAACTCAACTTCAATTCAAGAAATGTTCCGAAGGGTGAGTGAGCAGTTTACTGCTATGTTCAGGAGAAAGGCTTTCTTGCATTGGTACACTGGTGAAGGGATGGATGAGATGGAGTTCACTGAGGCTGAGAGCAACATGAATGATCTTGTGTCGGAATATCAACAGTATCAAGATGCTACTGCAGAGGAGGATGAGTATGAAGATGAAGAGGAGGATTATCAGCAGGAACATGATGAGGCTTGAGGCTTGTGATCTTTTTGCGGTGGATTCCTACATGGAATATGTGTAACACTGCATGCCGCAACTTCCTGTTGCCGGTTCATAATCTCTTTGTTGTTGGGGGATGCTTATGTTCTGGCTGTTCTGAAATTGATTCTGATTTTATTTCTGTTTCTATGTGACATGTTTGTAGGGAATTACAGTATTATTGTTTAAACAGCAGTCTATTATTCTATTACATATAACAGCAATCTATGTTTGGGTTTGTTTACCTTGAAGAAGCTTTGATTGTTTAAACATATTCCAACACTTTTTAAGCAGCATTCTATATATGTTTATTTCAACACTTGAACTCCCGGAACAAGATAACTGAATCTTGGAACTTTTCATTTCAGTATACCTTAAAAAGCCACATTGAACTTGATTAACCAATGTTCTTTAGGCACTTAGCCACTCACTATTCTTGGCATTTATTAACATGCACAAGTGAGACATGTGATGCAAGATGCACAATATAAACTTTTAGGGAATAATCTACACACTATGATGAGCACTGAACACATTACCTTTCTTATTTCCACTCTCCTTCCTCTCAGATGGAACTCTTCTGTCAGAAGTCGTAACACTGCTCACGGGAAATGTTGCAATGGCTAAAATTGATGATATTAGATATTAACAATACTTTTGCTCTAATTATCTACTCTATAAGTCATATACACAATTGTTTGTATTAGTTGTTGACAAAGTGCATTAAAATTAATCTCATTTTGTGTAGAAATCGTCATTAAACTTGAAATTGTAACAATCGGTCAAATTCGTATTGAATCTTACGGATTAACAAATTTGTTGATATAAGATGAATTTAATTGCATTTTGTTAGATAACAACTTCAAGATTTACTTTTGTTTTTTCTTCAGTTTGATTCAATTTATAGATTCTAACAAAAAAAAAAAAAATACCAACATTACATCGACTCAAGTGAAACTAACTCATATCTCTCAAATAAGATATTATGTTCGAGCATTGTGGATGGAAAAAATGTTTTTGGTCGGTCAGATTCTCAAACTTTTCTATTAGGTGATATTGTTGGCTACTTTTTTTTTTGGTTAGTTTGACTCTTAAACTTCTTTTATATAAATCTGGTTCTTAAACCTTGCTAGTGGAGTGTTCGTTACACTGCACATGTTAGCATCAAGTGGTGAGTAAAATGAAAGCAATGACCAAGTGATCAACCACATGTAGGGTTTGACATAGGGCCAAGACTTTGTTGGTTGTACTTGCAGCATTATTGACAATATTTATATTTTAGTTATTAAAATAAATTATACGTTGCTGAATAATAATGTAAGTTCAATTGGATGGAATCTACCACCCTGCTGCTGGTATACCATCTAAATCAAAGTCCACTTGGCATAACCTTTAACAAAATGGAAAACTATATGATTAACGTGTTTCTTTCTGTCTGTTTTGGAGTTAATTCACAGGATTTTGGTTTCGTAGTGTTGTTTAACTTCAATAACAACAAAAAAGGAAACTTGTAATGTTGCTTACAAGTTAATCATTCTAAAAACAAAAGGTGTACTAGTTAATCATATAGGTTCAATGTCATGTCACTTTGGTTAAGTCTCTTTAGTGTGATCCATTATTAAATACAAGTAATCTTTAATGTGCAAGTTGAAGAGTATGCATCAAATTAAAACACACATTTAATATATATAAAGTTTGATACCAATTTACGTAAAAAAATTATTTTAGTTTGACACTAAATTCTATCTACCTAATTTTTAATCTTGCGGCTAACAATCATTTACATAATAACGTGAGTGACATCTCATTTGTGGACACATTCATGTGTTCTAAACTTGAAAATTTATAAGTGGACTCTCATCTGTCATCACATCACGTATTCTAAACGTGAGAATTTATAACAATAGCAAGACCGTAGTCAATATAAAATTGAAAGAGATAAATAAGTTAAACAATGTGATACCATTGTTCATCAAATGCAAAGCTTCCTTAAACTATGTAACACAAAATTACAATAAGCGCATCATCAATCACATAAGTCCACAACCATGCATAATAATAATTCAACTCATAGTCTTCAATGAGCAACACACCTTTACGAGAGGGTCTCATCTGATCCATAAAATAAATAAGAGTTTAATGGTGTTTTTCCTACCATTTGAGCGAATATCAATTTATCACAATAATTTATTTATTTTTAGATTTCAACTTTGTGTATGTTGAGTAGCAGCGGAAAATATAGACTTCTAATAGAATAATATAAATAGGTTTCACTAAAGTTGAACACAAAAATCACGTAGCTAGAACAATAAACTTGTATGAAAAATGTCTAAGAAGAAAGATGAACTTCTAATTAATAAACTCACTTTGTTACACTCTACTTGTTATGTTGTGATATCTAAATTACAAAACTTCTGAACATTTTATAGTAACGTACATGCTAAAAATACAAGGAACAATACTTCAAACAATTTTAAACCTCTCATGTACTCTCCTTCCTATTATTACTCTTATCTCAGAGTAAACATTCCTTTGCATCATTCTTTGCACTTTCCATCTTTAGATTATTTCATATTTAGTAAATACTAAATATTTCACTTTTTCTCACATTGTATCATAAAGATTCTTTGTTTTTAGACCTTGGTGAAATTGGACTTTACAAAATAGATGATATGGCAGGGGGTAAATCAGAATTCATTTAAATGTTAAAGAACGAAAATATTATTATTTTAAAATTTGATGTCATGAAGGCCTAAAAGAATAAATCTTTAAATTACAAAGATGGAATCTAAAAAAAACTATCACAAGGGTAAACTGGAATCCGCTCAAATGACATTGTAAACACTATTAAACCCAACAAATAATGTATTTTGCTACTCCCACAATGATCTATCAACAATTTATGGTTGTGTTAGACTAGAGATCACGAGGCATCCACATCGAAAGTAGGCACTCAATGAGCAACACACCAATACGAGATGGTTGATAAGTGTCAAAAAGGAATTAAATAGACTGTATATTTTAGGCACTTTGATTATTTGGTTTGCAACTTATCCTGCGAAAAGCTCACAAATACTGAAGAATTACTCAATTATGCTTTTCACATCTAATGCCAACTCTTTGTAGGAAA
>Ga0228710_1007816_pt1 | contig 15628 bp, 11 predicted proteins | sample MedpolnodulmetaG_FD_177995 | JGI IMG/M metagenome (GOLD analysis project Ga0228710, IMG submission 177995) | Root nodule microbial communities from Medicago polymorpha collected in Santa Monica, California, United States - pink nodules | ecosystem: Host-associated > Plants > Roots > Nodule... | reverse complement strand
TGAAGAGCTGGGGGTTACGCATCGCGCGGCGTGGCGGCTATCGAAAAGCTAAGGTAGCTGTAGCCCGAAAGCTGGCCGTGATCCTTCACGCAATGTGGATATCCGGTGAACCTTTCCGTTGGTCATCCCAGGAATGCGATGCTGTCTGATACAGGCAACCGCGAACACCACATTGGTCGACCGAGCCTATCCAACGCCATGATGAGGCGGCCAAAGTGCCGACCTCGAAGAGAACCATGAGCCTGACCTGTGACGCCCTCGGCGATCAACTTGACAACCGCGATTAGAGAACCTGATGGGACACGGCCAGGGACACCTGAAGGACCTGGATCCGCCCGCCCATCACCGGTCTCGATGTTGTTGCGCAGGAACACAGCAAAGCGGCTGACCCGCTCGACCAGTGACGTCACGTTGGCCTTGCCAAACTTGGTTCGTTTCTCATTTCACCCGCGGAACTTGAAGCGACCAACGCTGTACCGACCGTCGACACTGACGGGCACCTCGCCTTCGATGGTCGCGCGACGAACTACGCGGCGTTGGTCGCCGTAATCCTTGGTCGCACAATGCATCGTAGCACGGTTGTCCCACATAGCAACATCACCCTGCTTCCACTTCCAGCGAACCGTGTTTTCCTGCGCGGTGATATGAGACTCAAATAGATCAAAAAGCCTCTGGCTGTCCTGTTTCGAGACGCCAACGAACCGTGCCACATAAGAGCCGAGCACCAGCGTGCGCTCACCGGTCTCGGGGTGAACGCGCACAACGGGATGCTCGGTCTCGATTTTTGGTCCGACAAAATTCTCGACATAGCGCGAATTATAGGCTCCGGGGAAGCTGTGAACAGCCCAGAGGTCGTTGGCAAGCCGTTGCAGCGGCGCCGGCAAGTCGAGATACGCGGCTGCCGTGTTTGACCACACCGTGTCACCGCCGACAAGTGGGATCACAACGCCCCGCAGCACTGAAATCTTGGGATAGGCATCCATCTACACTCTGTTTTTGTGGTAGTTTTAGAGTCTCTTTATTTTCCGCCGCGCTTGTCTTGGGTCACCCAAGCGAAATCGGTGCGACGTTCGCTAACGGTTCGAGAATGGAGTGATTGACCAACTGACCAAGTCAACGGCATGCTGAAGTATCGCCGCGGTCCGGGCACCGCTGGGTGAAACGGCGATGACATGTCCGATACAGTCTCGGTAATCGCCTTTCAGTGTGATCGGCGTATTTGGCTGCTTATAAAATTTTACCTCAACGACACCTGGCACAGCCGCTGCCCGGCTGTCACTATTGGTCCACTCAAGGGTGCCATCGCGATCAGGAACTAGGAACCGTACGGCGGCAGTATGCGAGCGCGTTCTGCGCAAATTCCATTCATCGCCGATGGCAAGCTTGATGTGCTCACGGACGAGATCAACACCGTGCGCCAAATGAACCAGTTGAGGATCCCCCGCAAGACGGGGATTGACTTCAATGACAACTGGGCCACGCTTCGTCAACCGAACTTCAATGTTCGCTGGCCCCCAGCCAAGAGCCAGAGCTTGCAAAGATCTTAGCGAAATATCTGCAATACGCTTTTGCTCGTAATCAGACAGCACAGCCGGATAGGTGAACTCACGATAAACGAAATGCGGCGGGGGACCGAAGACATTGCCAGTGACACCAATCATCTCATTGCCCATCATCTGAGCAGAGTAACTATTGCCCTCTGCACATTCCTCGACAAGTATCCGAGGCGAGGACCGCCACCTGTGTGTCCCGCCTAACAGATAGGTGGTATGTTCCTTTACCTCTTCGACGTTGCGGCACATCCGGACACCACTACTGCCGCTGCCTATGGCCGGCTTGATGATCACCGGCAGGCCAATTTCAGCGGCAGCTTCTTCTATTTCGGTCGCATTGACTGCCAAACGGTAGGCAGGCATCTCAACGCCGCTCTCTGCAAGAAATTCACGTTGAATAAATTTGTCGCAGCAATGCTCAATCGACGCGGGATTTGGTCCGGGTAGGCCGAAGTACTGGCAGAGGTTAGCAACTGTCACATAAAGCGACTCGTCTAGGCCGGTAAAACCAGTGATGCCACTGATGTCATACATCGCCCGGATCTGGGCACAAATTTCGATCATCGCATCGTAACTGTCTGTATCGACGCGAATTGCTTCATGTTTTTCCGATACCAAATAGTCGTATTGAGTTGGATCTCTCGATAGGCTTATTGGATGAAGACCGAGACGCTTGGCTGCTTGGATGTATAGCGGGCCATTACTCCTATGACCTTCAACCAGGATGAGGGCTTTTCTTGCCATTGGCGGTGCTCCATTGAGTAGTGTGCGGCGGCAGAGGCGTGAAAATAAGCATCAGGCTCTTGAACGGCGCTTGATCTCAGCCTTGCGGTGAACTTCACATTCTGGGGCGTAAGTTCGCGTTTCTAAGCCGCAGTTCAACCTACCCGATCTGGTGGTGGCCCGAGCGCGGAACCACTAGTATACTGAGATCTCAACCTGGATATCATTGGTTGATGGCACACCGTCTCCAGGTCCCCTCTTATCTGCACGAGCTGGTGTGCCGAAGAGGATTATACTGACGCCAGGAGCCGTGGGAGGAGAAATTGCCAGAAGGGCAGGACCTATCTCGAGCGACCTGCATTCACACCCCACTTTCTCAAATGTGTTTACACGGAGAGCACCATGATTGTACGCAGCCTGCAAGATGTTGAAGCCACCGACCACTTCGTTGAGTGGGGTAATGGTACCAGCCACCGCCTCCTGACGGAAAAGGACGGAATGGGCTTTACCGTGTGTCACACGGTCGTGCGTGCCAACACCGTCTCACTGCTTCAATACCGGAACCATCTCGAAGCCTGCTACTGCGTGGGTGGGGAGGGCGAAGTCGAGGACATGGACGGCAATGTGTTTCCGATCCGCGCAGGCGACATCTACGTGCTCGACAAGCATGACAAGCATTTTTTGCGGGGAGGGCGAGACAAGGACCTAGTTCTCGTTAGCGTTTTTAATCCGCCATTAAAGGGCAGCGAGCGCCATACCCTCAATGATGCATCAGGCTCCGCCTATTGAGGTCCGAGCAATTCACTCTGTGGTAACTCCCTTCAAAACTCAGCCAGCGGGCGCCAATCTTCAATTGGTGCTCGCTGGCAAGCGAATAACTTTGACAAGGAATTTGCTTCAACCGGATCAGGGGATTGGCATAATTTCTTACTGATGTGCTTGCGGGTCGGTTGTCGAGGCGCACCTTGCCGGCACTCGCCGTGGATAGGATCGACTAAGTCGCACTGCCTGTGGGTGTATTGATTACTATCCCTGTGGCAGCAGCTGTCAGCGATGTGGACTATTTTCTACGAGGACTGCCGACTTGCAGTAAAAACTACACCGGTGCTCCGGCCAACCGAAGCCGTCTGAAGCACTCCGCTATGCATGGCGCGTCTCGCCATCACCGAAAGCTTTGCTGGCCAACGGCCGCAGAACTCGACACCAACATCGTTGAGCACGAAACAATCAGGCCCACGTTCAGGCAGAGATTAATTCGTTGTACGTGGCTTGCTCTCTCTCCATGAACCTTCCATGCGGCCTCCACCGATCCTGAACGCATTAGGTGCATATAGGCGCTAACAGCTGTCAGCGGGACAGCCCTCAGGTGCAAAATTATTGGGGTTAGAGAAGTGGAATTGAAAGCTACAGAACTTGCACTGAATTCATCGCAGGAACGAATGTGCTTTTTGAACGCGGTTGATCCGCGACGCAAGGATCTAAACATATGCTGCGCGGTGGAAATGGCAACCCGGATGTCGACTCGGCATCTGCATGAAGCGCTGCTAGCCATTCTGCCACAGCACGTCCTCCTGAATGCAAGGCTTGTCCGCCGAAAGGGGAATTATGTTTGGTCCCTTTCCGCAGGAACGGACTGCCTGAAAGAGGTACTTCTACCGGAGAAGACCTGCGAATCTGTGCAGCAGCTTCCGGGTCTGTATCAGGAGTTCGTAAGCCAGCCCTCTGAACTGATGGGGCGATGGCCCTGGCGAGTTCAACTTGTCCAGTGCGATGGTAAGAGCTACCTTTTTTGTCTGTTTCATCACATCATCTGCGACGGTGACCGATCATTACTGTCGTTTCTAGGAAGCCTGTCTGGCCGGGCCAAAACCGAAAGAGACGGCGGCACGTTGTTCGGGGCAGGAGAGCCTTTGCCAAAGAGCAGTTGGGGAGCGGTGTCCCGCCTTGCGCAGAACATTGATGATCTGGGCGATTTGCGCGCGCGCTTCCACCTCATGGGCACTCCGCGCCCGGCTGTGAGTGAGTTTTTCATCACACCTGAGGAGCAGATATGGGACCGTGACAATACGGAGGCAGCTCTTCTAGCCGCTTTGCAATTCGCAACTGCAAATCTGCTAAACGACGAGCAAATTGTCGTTGCTATCCCGCAGGATTGCGTTCCCAGCGACAGCCCTGAATTCGGCTATTTCGGAAGTCCGGGATTGGCATTGATACCGCCATTGGGTGACGGTTGCTGGTCTGTGAGCGATTTCGGCCAACTGCCTCAATGGGCCCTGACACAGGTAGAGCTCGCAGCGTGCATCGGGCGCGTACCTTATCAGGAAATCACTTCCTCGCCCGGCTTCGCGGAAATGGGCCAGGCTAACAATCTATTCGATGTCCTGATGGTGAGACGTCGCATTTTCGGTTTCTCAAGCCCGTCGGTCGTACGAGTCTTTGAACCGGCACCCTCTCTCACACCTTACCTGTTAGTGGCGAACTATTGGCATGACGCCTCGGGGCGGTTGATTTGCCGTCTGGAGGCTGGCAACGGTTTGATGGGACAGAGTTCTCTCGATTATCTGGCGGGCAGAATGAAAGCCTACCTGCTGCCGGGCCAGCCCGTAGCCCCACCCCGGAAGGACCTGATCGACTTCGCAACGTCTCCCGCCGCAGTGACGCCATTTTTTCTCGCCGCGTTGCGCCAGCAAGCGGGTGGCAATCCAGAGCGTGAGGCGATACGCGGTGAAACGGATAGCTACTCCTATCTGTCGCTAATCCGCATTGCAGACCAAGTGGCCAGCCATATTCAAGCATGGCTCGGTGAGGGTAATCCGACGATCGCCTATGCCGGTCCGCGCGAACCTAAGGAAATCGCGGCCCTTGTCGGGGTGAATATGGCGGGCGGGTGTTTTCTTCGGCTCGATGAAACCGACCTCCATTTGCATGCAGAGCAATTGGAGAGGACGGGTGCAGACGCAATACTAGTAACTGAAGAGGCTTTTCAGAGTTTCGATCAGCCACAGGGCTTTGCTCCGTGCCATACACCAGTCGGAGGTTTTCGTCTTCTGGTCGGGACACGAGAGCGGGCTCTGTCGCCAACGTTTGACGCCTATGTAGTCATGACTTCAGGATCCACCGGGGAACCGAAGGCAATCCGATTTCCGGCCGCACAATTGGACCAGCTGGTGAAATGGCATCTCGACAGTTTGCCTGAGGCACATCGCATGGCTCAACTATCGTCGCTTATGCACGATGTAGCCTTTCACGAAATCTATGCAACGTTGGCGGGAGGGCGCACTCTCGTCTTCGCGGAGCCGAATTTGAGGCGGAGCCCAGGCGCGCTCGCGTCGTTTGTAAATGAAATGGAGCTGGATAGAATTTATCTCCCGACGGTGCTGCTGGAAGGAGTGGCCGATGCAGCGTTGGTACAAAACCTGCCTTGCCGGGACTTGCGGATGGTCATTGTTGCCGGTGGAACACTAGAGATTACCGATAATATCAGGCGCTGGTTTCTAAAGACAGGCGCGACGCTCGTCAACCATTATGGCATGTCAGAAACTCAGGACATAACTGCCCATGTACTTGGTTGCGAACCGGATGCTTGGCCAGACCGCCCCCATATAGGGCGGCCGATCGCAGGAACAAAGGTTTCTGTACTGGGATGCCGGAATGAACCTCTTCCTCCGGGCGTGGCGGGCAATCTGGCGGTACAATTCCCAACTGGAACGGGGCTCTCAGCGCCGATGGTGTTGGGTGATGTTGGATTTGTGGACGACGACGGCAATATACATCTGGTGGGACGCAGCGACCGGATCGTGAAACTGCGTGGCAACCGAATTTCGTTGGAGTCAATAGAATCAGTGCTTCGTCAGCGCGAAGACATTCTGGATGCCGCCGCAATTGCTCCGCCCTCAACTGCGTTTGGACAGGAGCCTCGAGTCTTTATCACATGCGATCCGAAATATCCGGCGCTGCCGTCCACGGATCTGGTCGATTACATCGTAGCCAAACTCGGACGCAAGTTCCGTTGCCAGGTTTCCGAGTTGGCTGAGATGCCACGTCTGAAAAATGGCAAGATAGATTATCCGTCACTCGAACGCCGCGCTGCTGAGACAGGCGTAGGTGAGAAATCCGTGTCCTTCCTAGATCAAGAATTGGCACGGGATGACATGAAAGTAGCCTCGGCGATCCGAAAGCTGGTGCCCGACGCAAGGTTCACCCCGTCCAGCCGGTTCACCGACATCGGCTTCGATTCTCTTGGACTCATGACGCTCGAACTAGAGCTTAGCAGCATCTTTCCTGATTTGACCGTGGCCGATTTCTATCGCTTTCCCACCGTCGCCGCGCTGGAGGATCACCTGGCGAGAACTAAAAGTTCAGTCAAGCTCGATGAAACGCATCCAGTGCGGGTTGCCGGGCGAAACGAATACGTCAGCGTTGTCGGCATGGCATGCCGTTTCCCCGGCGCGCTAACGCCGATGGCGATGTGGGACAATCTGGTGGGCGGTAAGTGCCTTATAACAAAGGGAGACGACACAACCACGGAGGGAGCAAAAAAAGGTTCCGGATACTTTGTACCAAGCTTCGGACGCCTCGGAAATGTTGATTCATTTGACTACGAATTCTTTGGCCTCTCTCCGGCTGAAGCCTACAGGATGGATCCCCAAATACGGATTTTTCTTGAGCTATGCTGGACAGCGCTTGAACATTCTGGTGATGCGAGCTACGGGACCGATATCCGTATTGGCGTTTTCGCGGGGGCCGGGCTCAGTACATATTTGTTAAATGAACTGGAACCTTTGCGCAAAAGCAGGACCGATGCCTGTTTTCGCGAGGACAATACGCTGCAGCAGCGGCTTGGCAATGACCGGAACTACCTCACATCTACGGCTTCTTATCGCCTTGGCCTCACTGGACCGAGCATTACGATTCAGGCAGCATGCGCCACGTCATTAGCAGCTATTCATTACGCCATTCAGGCACTACAAAACGATGAATGCGATATCGCATTGGCTGGCGGCATTTCGGTGATTTACCCTCAGCCGAAAGGGTATGACTATGTCGAAGGTTCCGTGCGCAGCCCAAAGGGTCTTTGCCGCCCGTTCGATGCGGCAGCTGACGGGACGGTATTTGGAAACGGTGGGGGGCTCGTCGTTTTGAAAAGAAGCGGCGATGCTATCGCATGCGGTAACAGGATTTACGCAAACATCATCGGAAGCGCGGTCAACCACGATGGCGGGCGTAAGATGAACTTTGCCGCACCGAGCCCTCAGGGGCAGGCTGATGTGATCACGAAGGCTTTGCGCAACGCCGGCTTAGGCGCCGATGCGCTTAGCTTTGTGGAAGCACACGGTAGTGGCACAGTAGTCGGGGACGCCATTGAGTGGAGCTCAATGGGACAGGTCCTGAAGACAAGCAAACGCGATGCGCCGTGCCTCGTTGGGTCGGTCAAGGGTAACATTGGCCATCTTGACGAGGCGGCCGGCGTTGCCGGATTCATCAAGTCGTGCCTCAGTTTGTCGCACGCTGTGTTTCCGGGCACCTGCCATTTCCGAGAGTTAAACCCGCGGCTACGGCCAGATGAAAACATTCAAGTGACCAGCCAACCGGTGTCGCTCGACCTGTCGAGTTCCGTGTTTGGTGGTGTAAGTGCGTTTGGGATGGGGGGCACAAATGCGCACATCATTCTGCAACGTGTACAAAACCGAGGGGAAAAATGACATGACACAAGCAACAATCCTCCCCATATCCGCGAGGTCGGCCTCCGCCTTTAAGGCCAATGCTGCTGCACTACAAGAGTTCCTCTTGTCTGACATCAACTGCAGCAAGCCTGATGTGGTCGAGACCATGTCGCGTGGGCGGCGTCATTTCAGCACGTTCCGAGGCGTCGTCTATGAAAATCAGGGCTGCTATAGTGTCTACTACGGTGAGCCAATGGTGCAGCTCCCCGAGCGGCAAATGTCTACAAATCTCATCTGGACTTTTCCGGGACAGGGGATGCAACTGAACTGGGATATTATATCGCAGCTGAACGAAATTGAGGTATTCAGGAAGTGTTTTGCCGATATTCTCGACGGCATGCGGTCGCGCTTGGGCCATGTGCTCTTTGCCGAAAAAATTGGCTCCCTTCTCCCAACAACCGGCAAGAGCCGCTTCGTCGCTGGTCAATCCAATACGATCCATGATCAAGCGCTCGTTTTTGCCGTCGAACAATCGCTGAGCTCTTTGTGGTTGTCATTTGGAATTCGACCGGCGGGTGTGATTGGGCATAGCGTCGGCGAAATCGCTGCCGCAGTGTCTGCCGGCGTGCATACTTTGGACGAAGCACTGGATCTGATCGTCGCCCGCGCGGTGGAAATGGAACGGGTATCTGACAAAGGTTTCATGTGCCAAGTTGACGCCAATGCAGGGTCACTGCAGGCTTTGCTGAAGTTTGGGCTCGAAATCGCTTGTAAGAACTCGCCTGATCGGACAGTTGTGGCCGGTACGGAGGCAACATTTGAACGCCTTGAGAACTATTGTTCGGAAAATAAGCTGAGATTCCGCCGCCTCGAAGTGGCGAATGCATTTCACAGCGAGAGTATGGCCCCGGCGTCGCAAGCTCTGCGCGACAAAGGCCCTCTTCTGGCTCCCAAAACTCCGACAATTCCAATTTTCCCGACCTGCTCATCGCAAACGGTTGAGCCATTCACGCGAGACTACTGGGGCAAGCAAATGCGATCTTGCGTTGATTTTGTTGCGGCGGTGGAGCATGTGCTTGACCGAATTGAGGCACCAATTTTTCTTGAAGTCGGCCTCGGAGGAGCGCTGAGCACGTTTACTCGCGCCATAGCCGGGCATAAGGCCCGAACTGTGTTGGGTGTGGCTTCAGGTATTTGCCGTCCCGGCAATCTAGTTGCAGAGAAAATCGCTGATCTGTTTGCGGCGGGTTATGCTGTACCTTGGCACAAAGTTAACAAGACCGAGCGGGGCTCGCTCGCTCCGATGCCCACTTATCAGTTCAGTCAGTGCGAAATCGCCACCAAAGAGATTGGCGTGCAGGTTACCGGTCGGCACGCGATCTCGCTGCCACCCATCGGTGAAGGTACCATCAGTAAGACCACTATGTTCGACATATCGCCGCAGCAAACAAGTTGGCTTGAGGCGCACCGGGTAAAGGGTGACTATGTCGTCTCCGGAGCTGCAATGCTGGCGATGATTTTCGATTTTCTTCCGAACGTGGGCCACGCCACCGACAGGCAATTGAATGATGTGATTTTCGAAGCCCCTCTAGTTCTGAATGCGGCCGAGAGTTCATGTCAGATTGGTATTCAGATGGAATCTGGCGACCAGCCAAGGGTTGCGCTTTACTCACGGACGAGTGGGAAGGACCGAACTTGGACGCTGAATGCCATGGCCGTGGTAGACTCCATCGCTAATTGGCCCGACGAAGCGAAGCCTTTTGCAGAAGTTGGTGAAGCCGTCGACTCTGAAGCTCTCTATGCGCGACTCGCCCGGCAGGGGCAGGAATATGGACCAGAATACAAGAGGATTGATAGTGTTTGGCGTTCCGAAAACGCGTTCCAGGCGCGGCTGTGCTCCCTCTCCAACGCGACCGGGTTGACTGGGTTGATCACCGCACTGAATGCGATGTTTGAAGCGGCGAACTGTACGTTGAGTTCTAAAGAGCAGGATACAGCCTTTTTCACAGCCAGCATAGGATCGATCAGCTTACGCGATGGGGCAAATTCCGTGGGTGCTGGAACTATCTCGGCCTGGTTTGATGGCAAACCCCACGTCCTCCTGCGCGACGCAATGCAGAGGCCGATCTGCACGATGAGAGATGTCCGCGGCTCTAACAAAGGTGATGCTATAGCGCGCGGCATGGACGCTATAGCGGGGCCGACGGACAGGCCCGTTCTGTCGAGCGTAGCGCAGGTGCTGGGAGTAGATGCGGCCTCGCTAGATCCAAACGGTTCCTTGTCCGACAACGGCATCGATTCCTTGCAGTTGATCGAGTTGCGCTTGGCACTCGAGGAAATCAGCGGATCACAGTTACCGCTGAGCTTGCATTCCGAAGGCTCCAGTCTCGACGAAATGGAACGCAAGTTCGCCGCGATGAGCGGCGGGAGATTTCCTACGGTGTCGGCTGCCCCTGCTGCGCCGGAAACAGACGATCAACCCCGCCCAAAGATCTTTTTCGTCGAAGGGATTTTTGGTCAGGTTGGTGGTGAGGCCGGACTGCGCCACTCAGTGAGGGCCAGGATCGATGTGATTGGTCTCAGCGCGCCTGAGGCCGGCACTTCTGGCGACATTGTAGCAGCTGTTCACCAGATGGCCGATGAAGTCGAGCAACGGCAACCAAACGGGCCGCTGAGGCTAATAGGTCACTCATTCGGAGCAATGCTCGTATATTCCCTCGCTGTGGAACTCCGACGCCGAGGCCGGCAGATTGAGCGCATTGTCGCCGTCGATGGCCTCTTGGTGCCAGCACTGTCCCCGCACCATACGGCTCATCTGGATGACGACGATTTCGACCAACTTCTGCAAAAGAGCCGATCTACGTTAAAGGAGCCAAACTCCATGACATTGATTGCACATAGCCCAGCTGTCGCCAGATTGAAGCGGGTGTTTGACCAGAACTGCCGCCTCGCGGCTTCGCCTCAAATCTATGCGCCGGTCAACTATCACGTAACCCTGGTGCTCCCTACGCAGGACAATGTCACCGGCATAACCGAAGAGGTATTCTTGCAGAACTTGAGCGCGATCCAAGCAGCTACCGGTGCAGAAGAAATTCCGAACGTTAATGTCCTGTATGTCGATGGTGACCATTTCTCGATGATCCGCAGACCAGCCATCGATGCGGTTGGTCGGCTCTTTGTATCCGAGGCAGGCTTGTTCGCACCCGCGCCGTGAGCACATCCACGCTGTATGGCGTGCAAAAAAATGAGACTGCGATTACCACCATCCTTTAAGCGGCCCAAGATGCGGATAGGTGCGGGACAAGACCGGCCGGATCGAAGCGATCGTTCTGGCGCTATTTGCTGCCAGCGCCATCGTGGCGGAGGCTTTTTACGCAGTGCACGCGGTGAAAGGCTGCAACTGTTTGGTGAGCAGCCCAGCCATGCGGTACGGCATCATAGACGGGTGATGAACGTGTAGAATTTTTGCGCTGATCGGAAGGTGAGTCGTCAAAACTTGGTCGGTGGCTAGCCGGGCGCACCCGCTCATTCATAAACTTCCGCGATCAATTCATCACGCTTTTGCGCTTCTTATCCAAGGTCGAAGTGGACATTCTTGTCAAAAACCAGAGGATCTTCAATGACGACCATTACTGCTCAAGCAAAGAGCGCGGGCAAGGATCACTTCGACCCGGTACGATTCCTTCAGCAAGTCGTAGCAATAGATAGTTGCGATCCGCCCGGCGGGGAATTAGAGGTCGCACAGCTGGTGCATCGGGAACTCCTTGGGCTTGGTATCGAGTCGGAGCTGGACGAGTTTCTTCCTGGGCGGGCCAACGTTTTGGGTAGGATCCGTGGAACTGGTGAAAAACCCGCACTCGTACTGTCATCCCACATGGATACGGTCCCCGTTGGCACCGTGCCCTGGCAGCGAATGCCTTTCTCCGGCGAGATTGAAAATGGGCGCCTGTACGGGCGCGGCGCGACAGATATGAAGAGCGCATTGGCCGCAATGATCGCTGCCGCGGGAAGATTGGCCACTGCTGCCGGCAACAGGCTAAAGGGTGACGTAATTTTAGCGTTCACAGCAGGCGAAAGCGCAAATCTCTTGGGCGCGCGGCGTTTCGCAGAACGCGGACTTAAAAAGGAAATTGGGGCATTCCTGTGCGGAGAGCCAAGCGATCTAGATGTCGTGATCGTGGAGAAAGCTGCCCTGTGGCTTCGAGCCACCGCGACAGGGCGGCTCGGACATGTCTCCGGCGAGGCAGGTGTCAATGCGATTGAACTGATTCATTCCTTCCTTACGCGTCTTTACGACATGAAGCTTGCATTTCCTGCGCATCCGCTATTGGACGAACCGACAATCCGGGTAGGGCGTATTCAAGGTGGTTCGGCGGTGAATCTCACGCCAGACCATTGCGCGGTGGACATCGATATTCGATTACCCCCGGTCGCTGATCATGCTGCCGTTGTCGGCCAAGTCCGGGAGCTAGCGCAGGAAGGCGTTTCGATCGGCATCCTTGACTTCAAACCTGCGGTAGAAAGCCAACCCCAAGACGAGTTCGTCAAGCTCTGCGTCGACACATGTAGTCGCCATCTAATGCGCGCGCCGGAGATAAAGGGCGTTTCGTATTTCAGCGATGGCACTGTCCTTCTGGAAGGGCTCTCGGTTCCCTTTGCGATCGTTGGCCCGGGGTCCTTGGGCCTAAGCGGGCAGCCAGACGAGTCAGTTTCAGTCGATAATGTGCTGAAGGCGGTCAATATCTATGAAGATGTTGCCCGCGCTTGGCTATCACGAGGTACGCTATGATCGGTCTTCCTCGCGTAGGAATAACGCCGGATATCAATGAAATGGTAGCTCCAGAAACGGAGTACGTTCTTCGTATAAACTATGTCGATGCAGTGTCGAAGGCTGGCGGCCTTCCTCTCATTCTTCCCTACGGCGATCAAATTGAAGAATATCTTGCGGCCATTGATGGATTATTGATCACCGGTGGCATGTTCGACATCGACCCGGTGCTTTATGGTCAAACAGCGCGGAAATCGTATGTGATCAAGCCCGTTCGGACTGCCTTCGAACGCGACCTTATCCAGGGAGCGTTGACGCGGCACATCCCCATCCTTGGAATCTGCAATGGAATGCAGCTGCTAGCTGTGTGCCTTGATGGACAGTTAGTCCAAGACATACCGACTGAAATCGATGGCGCACTCGAACACAAGCCTGCGCAATCAGCCACCGTTGCTCAGCATGAAGTGGAGTTTTCAGGGGCATCCCGCCATTTGCGGATCCAGAATGGGCAGACCTTGCGCGTGAACAGCGTTCACCATCAGGCTGTTCTTCCCTCAGAGCGCTACGAAACGCTCGCCCGCGCGTCGGACGGCGTGGTGGAAGCGTTGGAGGCGAAGGAAGGGGGCTTTGCGGTTGGAGTTCAATGGCATCCCGAATACGGCGTTGCTGAAATCGACACCATTGTCTTTGATGACTTCTTGGCGAAGGCAAGAGAATATTCCCAAAGGAAAAAGTGTTCCAATGACTTCAACGCCTGAACAGCGCCTCGAGGCCCTTAATCTCGTACTGCCGAAGGTCACAAAACCAGCGGGAAATCTGCTTGGATTTAAGATTGACCGCGGCCAAGTCTACGTTTCAGGTCAACTGCCGCTAGAGGACGGCACTGTAAAATACGTCGGCCGCGTCGGCGACACAGTCTCTGAAGATGAAGCCTACATGGCTGCAAAACTGGCATGCCTTAACGTGATCAGCCAACTGTCGCTCGCTACCGATGGAAATCTTGGCAGGATCGAGCAGATAATCAAGGTGTCCGGATTCGTCAGTTGCACATCGGATTTCACAAACATCCCTTCGGTCGTGAACGGGGCGTCAGACCTGTTCGTTGAAGTGTTTGGCACGGCCGGGACCCACTCACGCTTCGCCATTGGCGTTGGCGCCCTCCCCAGAGGAGTGCCGGTCGAAATCGAGGTTATTGCTCGCCTCCGGGAAAATTAGCCTATGAACGAAATTCTAGTTCTTGGAGCCGGCGTTGTCGGCATGGCTACGGCCTATGCGCTCGCGCGAAAGGGCTTTAAAGTCACCGTCGTCGATGCCGCGTCTGGTCCTGCAGAAGCCGGTGCCAGCTTTGGCAACGGTGCACAGTTGAGCTACTTCTACACTGACGCAATGGCTTCACCTTCTCTGGTGGCCAATCTCCCAAAATACATGCTGGGGCTTGATCCAGCGTTTCGTGTCAGGATCTCGCTGTCGCCATCATTCATTGCCTGGGGAATGAGATTTCTAGCAAATTCGACGCAGCATGCGTTTGAGCGGAACACGATCGACATTTTGAAGCTTGCTTTGGAGAGTAGGTCGGCGATTTCGGAGTTCTCCGGAAAGATGGAGTTCGACTATACTAGAACGGGTAAGTTGACACTTTACTCCAATAATGAGGGCCTTGAAAAGGCAAGAGAACTCACTAGCCTTAAGAACCAGTTCGGCGCGCATCAGGCCGTCCTCACGCGAGATCAGGCTTTAGAAAGAGAGCCCGCTCTAGAAGGCTATGGCCACGAGTTCGCGGGGGCAGTGTGGTCCCCATTTGATGAAGCAGGCGACTCACGGCTATTTTGCAGAAACCTGCAAAAGTTGTTGGAGCGCGATTACGGAGTTATCTTCAGGTTCGATTCGCGAATTTGCCGACTTCTCACACGCGCAAATGCAATGGTCGGCGTCACAACAGAGATCGATCAGATTGAGTGTACGTGCGCGGTCATCTGCCTTGGCGCTTGGACAGCGACCATTGCGAAAACGGCGGGTCTTCGTTTACCGATATGGCCGGTTCAGGGATATTCATTGACCATTCCGGCGCTAGCGTCAGCGCCAACTGCGAGCATTACGGATACAGCGCGAAAGACTGTGTTCTGCCGTATTGGCGACAAACTGCGCATTGCCGGCCTGGCTGATATCGGTGATGCTCAAGGCGGCTTCCGCGAAGAGCGTTTTCGCGCACTACTCCAAACGGCGAAAGGTATCTTTCCAAGGGCGGGGATTTATGAGGGCGATGTCAACGCATGGACGGGCCTGAGGCCGGTGACGCCAGATAGCAGACCTATTGTCGGAAAGACTAAAATCAAAGGTCTCTTTTTAAATTGTGGGCATGGGTCGCTTGGTTGGACGCTCTCCATGGCGACCGCTAATAGACTTGCGGAATCACTTGCACCCTGAAAGAGATGTAAGCGGTCAGGCCAATAACATCAGGCTTGGACATCCAGGGCATGAGCGTCCTCGACGCCATCGCGCAGATAGATCGCCTCCTGCCGGTAAACGGCAGTCCGCTCTCGATAAGGTGTGCCGGTGCCAGTGCCTGAACCACGCCGTCGCTGCCTCGGAAAACGTATTTGGGGCCGCGCGTCACGAGGACCCGGAACTTCGGCGGCACCGCGTCGCGCCGCTGGGAGCGATCCCCGCCGATCAGATCCCTTTCCAGCCCCACGCAATCGGCCGGGATTTCCGGCTCGATGACTTCCTCGATCCGTTCGAGGTGAGCGGCAAATCCTTTGCGCGGACGCAGCGCACGCTTCGACTTGTCTTTGGCCGCGTGACCTGCCACTGAACTTTCATCCAGCGGCGATTAGAGCCTCGGCGGTTTTCATTACGCCACTTGGCGCGGTGGGAGCAACCGGCGGAAACGCGTAGCCTTCATCTTGCACAGCGTTGAAGCC
>Ga0228710_1007815_pt1 | contig 15629 bp, 10 predicted proteins | sample MedpolnodulmetaG_FD_177995 | JGI IMG/M metagenome (GOLD analysis project Ga0228710, IMG submission 177995) | Root nodule microbial communities from Medicago polymorpha collected in Santa Monica, California, United States - pink nodules | ecosystem: Host-associated > Plants > Roots > Nodule... | reverse complement strand
TCCTGGTTATCTGCACGTTACCCACGTAGAGGCAACATTCAAACAGAAGGGGTGAGATTTCACATTCAATAATAATAAGCATATAATTCATCAACAGAATTTAACAACCTAAACAACAATAATTGACAACAATAATAGTTCACACATACTTATTATCAATAATAATCCCCATATGCTTCATTTATTCCTACTTAGCATTTAGAATCAACGACAACAACTTGACTATGCAATATGCATGTGGTACTAATCAGGGCATCAAGCCCCCTACTTATAGAGCATAAACCCTCAACGTGGTATGAATGATCAAGCATTCAACAAGGCATCAAGCCCCCAACTTATATATATGAATGATTATACATTCAACAGGGCATCAAGCCCCCAACTTTATATGAATGATTATACATCCAACAGGGCATCAAGCCCCCAACTTTATATGAGTATGCATGGACTCAACAACTTAATCAACAACAACGTACGACATCGACGACTTGACAACTTCAACATTATAATCTCATAAATATTCATCATTTAATTGCAACATCATATAATCTTCAACATATATACATACCTTCATGTAAAAATTCATTAACAAAGTTATTCACATTATAATCATCAACATATATACATACCTTCATGTAATAATTTCATTAACAAAGTTATTCATACAAAACAAGGTCATTAGAACTGATAACATCATCCTAAGCTTTCAAGTACGCACTAAGGCTAATTCAAAACAGAAATGTCTGACTACAACACAAGAACATGAAAAAGGTACAACACTACTAGGTTACTCGCCGTGGCGAGCAAACATTGCTCTCTATTACACAGTTACTCGCCGTGGCGAGTGGGTAGCGAGCAATCACTGCTCTCTGTTACACCTAGCTCGCGGTGGCGAGCAGTCTACTCGCGGTGGCGAACGTAACAGGTTTTCTGTCAGGAAGTGTGATTTTTAACCTCAAAAACCCAATTTTCATCAACCCCAATTCCATAACTGATAGGAAACTCAACCTATGATCATTCTACAGTCTGAACATCAATTACCTATGAATTCTAAGGACTTTCTACACTCTTAACATCCAATTCTACAAGTTCTACCATCAATTCCGGTTTTAAACCCTAATTCTCAAATTCTCATGAACAACTATAATAACTACATGCTAAATTCAATTTCAGAATTATACCACTTAAGATTAGAGAATATTAGTCCCACCCTTACCTTAAATTGGTGATTGCAAGACTCTACAGGTTCTCTCTTCTCTAGGTTCTCCTCTTTCTCCCAAAGACTTATGTAAAACCTAATTTGTGTCTGTCTCTTGTTTTTCTTTATATACTCAACAAATTTTCTACTTGACACCACTTATTCTTGATTAATGCTAAACCAGCCCCTCCAAGTCTATTTATTCTAATTTCCAACATATTCTTCTAAATAATAATATAAAGCCACTTAATAAAATATTAATACACAACAACGCGTCATAAATCAACATAAATCACATAAGGCATATAAAAGACTCTAAACTCAACCAAAAATAATTAGATAAATAAATAGGGTGTTACAAGAGGTGCAACCCAAGATTAGGTACTTAGGTAGTGACAAGGCCTAATATTTTTATCACAAACTAGTTGCTTATATCTTGATATTTATGTCTTTTTACTGATAATTATCTGTCTAGGAAGTAAGTGATTATTAACTAGCCAAAGATACCATAGGAATTGCTGACCCTAGACGTAGGTACCCAGTGGCTAGAACCCTTTAGGTCGTGTAGTGCATTACCGAAGCTAGGAATTAACTTGTTAGTAATTAAGGAAACAAGCACTTAGCTGTCCGACTTAAGGTTATTACCTAATAAGACCATTCTCTTGAAACCCTTAGTAAGGGAGACGTAAATTAGGGTTGCCCGTTTGTAGAACTACTAAGTAAGCGTAGAGAGTGTGTTATAAGTGTCCTAAGATTCATAGATGGGCATACCTAAGGGAACCTTGGCCTTCATTGCCTTGGGAAACACTGGAAAGCCAATTTAAGTTTATGTTTCAATTACCTTTGAATTAGCAAGACCTCGCACGTAAGGATCACCATGCGATCATCAGGTGCAGTTAGCCATTGGAGGGAAAAGGCCTAATTAGGTACCTAGTGGCTAAAACTCATTGGGTCAGGTGGTGCCCTACCTATTTAGGAAACTCCCAACGACCTTATCACTTTTATAGTCACCAAGAGATTAATAAACGTGACATTTAGATTACGTATTATCCAACAACTAATATACAGAAGGGATTCGAAGAATCCTAACTGCTGCTTACTTTTCTGCAACCAAAATAGGTAAGTTCGCTCTGTTGCAAACAGATAAAAATTGCAACTTGCTTTTATACCGTCAAAACTTACAAAAATAAGTAACTAGAATTGTTCAAACGAAAGGATAATCAGTGTGGATACGATACTCTAACTATTACTTTATTACTTGATGAAAACGACTTGTACACTTGCCATTTTGCAATTACGGTAATCGAACGTACATAAGTGGAATGCTTCCATTGGCAACTGGAACGGGGGGGGCTGCTGGTGTACCTGTAACACCTTAAGCCCCATATACCATAAATCATGCAATTAGTTCAATAAATCAAAGATTTTATATGCTACATCTACATTTTTCCAAAACAAGCATAATTTAGTTTTCATAAAAATTCGCAACGGAATTTAATCTTATAATTTTGTCAAAAAGAAATTATCCTATGTTATTTTGAATGTACAAATAAATATGTTATCACCTAATTGTTGCATAATTTTTAACTCTACTTTTTTTAGCGTACATAAATCTTTTAATATTTTTCCATTGTCTATCATGAAAATCTAATGAATTTTTTGGAATTTAACAAAGCTGAGTGACCAATTAAGTGAGCTAAAGGGTAAAAACTTTGATTTATTAATGGTTTGTTACAGCACCTAAAGGGTAAAAACTATTAACTTGAAATTAACAAAGCGAATATTTTACCTATAAAGTGTTGAAATAAGTTTCAAGTTATTACTTGGAAAGGAGGAAAAATATGGATCAATTTTCCAAGTCTTTTTATGCTTTGGTTATATTTATTTCTCTGATTCTTGTTGTAACTGGTACAGGTAAGTGGTTTTGCGTTTTGTTCTTTATGTTTTACACAATCTTTCATTACCTTTTGATGTAATTGATTTATTGTTATTTTACTTTGCAGATATAACGTGCACCGTTGCCGGTGATTGTCCATCCTATTTTAGGTGTCCCCCTAATACATTTGTGAGGTGTATTAGTGATATTTGTCAATGCAGGTTAGTCTATTTGAATACCTTTTTAATAATTTTTTAAAAGTTTTTACTGATAAAGTTTTTATATTTTTAGAAAATATATTCAACTAATCCCTAATATTAGAGAAAGCAATAGTGTCAATAGAGAAAAAAAGGTAGGTAGATAATTAACACAACAAGGTAGTTGAAACAAGATGCAGAACTCAATCATAATGGTATAAGGATATGCAAGAAAATTGCTCCATTTTTGCTACAACTTCAAGATAATATTCTTACAATTGACCCATTTTGGGTTGGCCTAGTGGTTGGTTTGAGATCTTAGAGTGTGATCCCCTCAAGGTCTCAGGTTCGATTTGTTAAATATCTTGTTTGTTGGGAAGAGGCTGTTGTACTTGAAACCTAAAATGTTTTATGATTATGCATGTAAAACTCAAAGCGCATAGGGTTACCACACTAACCTTTATGTTCGATTCGCCTCCACAAATAACTGTATATTGGATGCAATAGGAATGACCGGCGAATCCCCTTCAGGATACTATGAGTTCCTTGACGTGTATTGCACAACCACACGAAATGTATCTCCTAACAGTATTTTACAGATTTATGGTTCCAACAATTCACTCATGCATTAGAGAATTGATGGATGATTTAGAGTAAGAGAATGATAAAGAATTATGTTGTTAATGTAACAAAATTCTGTCCAAAATTTTGTGTCAAATTAATGCCCAAATGCTAAGTATTTATAGTGCATTATATGACCCTTCACATGAGAGAAAGCACCCTTTTGACTTGAATCAATGTTATGGTTCATTAAGCACCCTTTTGCCAAAGGTTATGATCATATAGACTTGAATCAATGCGAAGGTTCATTAAACACCCCTTTGTCAAAGGTTATAATCATATAGACTTGAACCAATGCTAAGGTTCATTAAGCACCCCTTTGCCAAAGGTTCTAATGTATATGAAAGGTTCTCATGAAAAGTTACAACTCTTGATCTAAAGTGATTCCATTATTTTGGAAATCACCAACAATCCCCTGCCATTTTCAAAATAATAAATCTCATAAATCCAGAAATTTCATGCCTTCAGATAATGGTATCTCACGATTTGAATCATTACTTAGTAAGTTAACTTTTCGCACATTCCCAAATAGTATGTTAGGCAAGCTTTGAACCAATTATTCATTAGAACAAGTGTGCATAACTTACACATAGAATCTTGGTACCATTGATAAAGAAATTTGTAAAATGACACATTAAGAAGGCCTTGTGTCATATATCCCTTTTCATGAGAATTTAAGAGTCAAGCCCTTGAATTTCGTGAAGCGGCCAAACTTCATTCTCACATAGGTAGACTATATTGGGAATGCCCCATAAGTATGCATTCCAGCAAATATATGCTATATGTCCATTAAGAGGAAAACCTCATCCTACCCTTTTTTCTTTTTATGGTCCAACTACTTTTACCCTTGGGATGTATATATTATCAAGTACTACAATTACTCTAATAGTGTAGTTTCACCATTGAACCCAAGACTTGATGCTACTCAAGTGTGGGTTGAGTTTCCACTATTGGTAACCAATTAGATATGGGCTTGAGTTTCATCCCCAATGATGTCTTCAACACCATATCCTTTTTCAGACCTTTCGTCAAAGGATCTGCAAGATTCTTCTTTGTTCTTACGAACATGATGGAAATTACTCCATTTGAAATCAAGTCTCTTACATAACTATGTCTTAAACCAATATGCCTTGATTTCCCAATATAAACTTGGCTATAAGCTTTTGATAGTGTGGATTGACTATCACAATGTATGGATACTGGCGCCATTGGCTTTTGCCAAACTGGAATCTCATACAATAAATTAGCTATTCTGCCTCTTTACTCCCTGCAGCCAATGCAATAAATTCTGCAGCCATGGTGGAGTCGGCAATGCATGTATGTTTCTTTGAACGCCAAGAAACTGCACCTCCACCAAGGTTGAAGATCCATCCACTTGTGGAAGCATGATCTTCAACATATGTTACCCAACTAGCATCTGTGTATCCTTCTAAAACAGAAGGGTCTCCACTATATGTTAAATAATAGTTCATTGTTCCCTTTAAGTATTTTAATACTCGTTTCACAACATGCCAGTGTTCTTCGCTTCGATTGCTAGTATACTGACTTAACCTTCCAATAACATAAGCTATGTCAGGTCTAGTACAAGTCATAGCATACATCAAACATCCAATTACTTTAGCATATTCAAGTTGTGCCACCGGACAACCTTTGTTTAGTTGCAAACTGACACTTTGGTCAAATGGGGTAGAGATCGGTTTAAAATCTAAATGATTGAATTTCTGAAGCACCTTTTCTATGTAATGAGATTGGGATGAACCAATATGGTTACCATCTCTTATGATTTTAATTCCTAAAATCACATCAGCTTCTCCTAAATCTTTCATATCAAATTTTTTGGATAAGAAAGCTTTAGTTTCTTCTACCTCATTTGTACTTGTACCAAAGATCAACATGTCATCTACATATAAGCAAATCATGACACCTTTTCCATTTTGGACTTTACTATAAATACACTTGTCAGATTCATTTATAATATATCTGTTGGCCAACACAATTGGTCAAATTTTTGGTGCCATTGTTTGGGTGCTTGTTTCAACCCATATAGAGACTTAAGTTAGTTTACACACTTTATCCTCTTGACCTTTGATCACAAACACTTCATTTAGGAAAGCAGTTTTAACATCCATTTGATGGATTGCAAACTTATGGATGGATGCCAGTGCAATTAGCATTCTGATTGATGCAATTCTTGCAACAGGTGCATATGTATCAAAATAATCCATGCCTTCTTTTTGTGTAAACCCTTTATCCACTAGTCTAGCCTTGAATTTATCAATGGTACCATCCACTTTCGTTTTTCTTTTAAAGATCCATTTACAACCTATCGGTTTGGATCCGGGTGAGGGATCTACCACTTTCCAAGTTTTATTACCCATAATTGAATCCATTTCTTCTTGAATAGCTTATTTCCATAAGGCTAAATCTTGAGATTTTATAGCCTCTTCATATGTTACCGGATTACTCTCAAGGTTAAAGTAAATTGGTCCATAACTATTTATGGATTTACCTGTTCCTTCTACATGAAACATGAAGAAATCGGATCCTCTTACTTCTTCTAAGTTCTGAACCATCCAATGCATCTACATTAGATTCATTGTTTTCTAAATTTTGTACATTAGAATGAACAATATCCTTGGGATAAGAAATTGAGTTAAATGTATATTCTTGAAAAATTGCATCTATTGACTCAATTACTGTATTAACAGAATATGAGTCATTCGATTCAATAGTCAAGAATCTGTATGCTTTGCTATTTTCTACATAGCCTAAAAATACACCTTCAATTCCTCTTTCACCCAATTTCTTTCTTTTTGGTTCAGGCATTTTCACAATTGCTTTACAACCCCAAACTTTTAAATATTTAAGAGTCGGCTTCCATTGTTTCCAAAGTTCATATGGGGTTATTTTGTTCCTTTTGTTTGGACCTGCTATTCCATTTTGTTGTGGGGTGTATGGTGCTCTTACTTGATGCACAATACTAGTGGATTCAAAATAACTCAGATGATATAACTCTCCTCCCCTATCGCTTCTAAAGCATTTAATGAAAGTTTCATGTTGAAGTTCTACTTGTGCTTTAAACAATTTGAATTTATCTAAGACTTCATCTTTTGAATGCATTAAATAAACATAACAAAATCGAGTGCAATCATCAATGAAAGTAACAAAATACTTTTTACCACCAATATTGGGTCAACCATGTAAATCACATACATCTGAATGAATTAAATCTAGCACCCTGGAACTTCTTTTAACCCTTTTAAAATGTTGTCTTGTAATTTAAGTCAACATGCAAGTAGTACATGAATCAAAGTTTTTATCAAGATTAGGAATTAGATTTGATTTCATCATATCCTCCAATTTTCTAAAATTAACATGTCATAATCGCATATGCCATAAATCACAAGACTCAACAATATAAGCAGAAATCATATTATTATTATTATTAATATTTTCAACATTACATTTGAACATATTCTTACACAAATATCCCTTTCCTATAAACACACTCCCCTTTGAGAGGATAAATTTATCTCCCTCAAATACAGATTTGAACCCATTCTTATTAAGTAATTGTACAAAAATCAAGTTCTTCCTAACTTCAGGAACATAAAATACATCTTTAAGATTAAGTGTCTTTCCATAATTGAATTCAATCTCATGGTCCCTTTTCCTTGGAGTTGCATAATTGAAGCATTTCCTATGTACAAAACATTCCAATCTTCATTGATGGTCTTGAACATTTTCTTGTTTTTGCACATATGGCGAGTAGCAGCAGAGTCTATCCACCAAGAATCAACATCTTCAATCATGTTGATTTCAGAAATGACCGCAACAAGATCATCATTTGTTGCCCTTTAATTCTTTTCTTTGTTCTTCTTTTTAAGGAACCTTCACTCATTCTTAGAGTGTCCTTCTTTCCCACAAAAGTGATATTCACCTTTCCTTTTCTTTTTATTGTTATTACCATTGCGGTTTTGATGAGACTTATCATTTTCATGATTTCTCTTTTTGGAAGTTTTGCTTGAATTTCCTTCTTCCATAACATGAATTTTCTCTTGAGTAACATGATTCTTATTACCTTCTTGTTTTCGGTATTCTTCTTCTAAACGAAGGTGATTGCCAAGTTGTTCAAGAGAAATGTCTTCCTTCTTATGCTTCATGGTTCGTTTGAAATCTTTCCATGAAGGAGGATGTTTGTCAATTATGGATGATACAATAATTGTTTCATCCATATTCATGTTATGTTGTTTGTAGTTGTTAAGAATACGTTCAATCTCATATAATTGTCCCATAACAGACTTATTACCTACCATTTTGTAATTATTAAAATGAGAGACAAGGAATTTCTTACTTGTTGCGTCTTCACGCATGTATCTGGTTTACAATTTGTCCCACAAGTCTTTTGCAGAAGGGTTGCTCTGGTAGATATTGAAAACAGAGTCAGACATACCATTCATGATATGTCCCAAGAAGATGTAATCATCGTTGTCCTATTTCTATCTGTCTCTTGTCTCAGCAACGGTTTCATCATCCTTCTCCTCAGGCCTTGCCATGTTCAGAACGTATGCCACTTTCAATGTTGTAAAAAGAAACTTCATCTTCTTTTGCCAGCGGATGAAATTTCGCCAATCAAAATTTTCCAACTTAACAAAGTCAGAAGTCATTTCTTTCAATGAAGCAGCCATAGAAATCGAACCTAAAGATTGTTAAATATCTTGTTTGTTGGGAAGAAGCTGCTGCACTTGAAACCTGAAATCTTTAATGATTATGCATGTAAAACTCAAAGCGCATGGGGTTCCAACACTAACCTTTAGGTTCAATTCGCCCCCAAAAATAACTGTATATTGGATGAAATAGGAATGACCGGCGAATCCCCTTCAGATACTATGAGTTCCTTGACGTGTATTGCACAACCACACTAAACGTATCTCCTAACAAAATTTTACAAATTTATGGTTCCAGCAATTCACTCATGCATTAGAGAATTGATGGATGATTTAGAGTAAGAGAATGATGAAGAATTATGTTGTTAATGTAACAAAATTATCTCCAAAATTGTGTGTCAAATTTAATGCCCAAATGCCAAGTATTTATAATGCATTATATGACCCTTCACATGAGAGAAAGCACCCCTTTGACTTGAATCAATGTTATGGTTCATTAAGCACCCTTTTGCCAAAGGTTATGATCATATATACTTGAATCAATGCTAAGGTTCATTAAACACCCCTTTGTCAAAGGTTATAATCATATACACTTGAACCAATGCTAAGGTTCATTAAGCACCCCTTTGCCAAAGGTTCTAATGTATATGAAAGGTTCTCATGAAGAGTTACAACTCTTGATCTAAAGTCATTCCATTATTTTGGAAATCACCAACACGATTCTAATTGGTGCCAATTTCAGTGGGCAAGTCCATACAGAGCTTTGCTCTAGCTTTACATGGGGGCCCTGCTAGTGAACGGTGGGACTGGTCTCCTCGTATTACTCGGTCCTTGGATCATATACCGAGTTTTAAAATAAAATTCCTATGATTAATTTAGCAATTCAGGTCTGAATTTTCAATTTTTATAACCCTTCCATCTCCTCTCTTAAAATACCAACACTTCAATTGATTAGTTTCATTATTTTGTTGTAATCTTCGTCATTCGAATTATGATTTTCTTGAAATCAATGTGAAAATTATGTGTAATCCAAAGATATTATTATTATTATTAAAAATCAATAAAGTTGAGTCTGAACTCATGTGTAGCTATTAGCAGTACCCACATTAATGACTTGATGATGAACATGAATGAGTAGATATATTAATTTAATTGACAATATTTAACTCCTTAACCATGATTGCTATTGTGTATATGCGTTAAACTATAGTGAATCGTTTAAATTTGCAATATTTTTATTTTGTTATCATATTTTAATATATAAGTACCTGTAAATTGTTTACCGACTGCTAATATAAATTAACATCATTTGATTACTCACCTTCGTGATTTGTGTTAGGAGTTTGTCACATCAGCAACCTTAAACAACTTTCAGAGGAAGCCAGTGTGTTGGTGACTATCAAAGATATTTATCCAATTTAACTTGTATTAATAATGTTCTATTTTGGAGTCATTGTTCCTTGTAAAATCGCGCTTTGATAGGTGATATCTAGTTGAAAAATAATAATTTTATCCAAGTTATTGTTTTGATGGAATAAGTGTCTTGATTTATATGTTACATAACCATTAACATGAAAAAAATATTATATGTTAGTTATAAACGAATAATGTAATTCTATGTCAAAATTTTACGCACACTTTGAAATTCTAGCACACTAGTATTATGTTCTATGTAATGTTCCAACACCAGAACCAAAGAACACAGATGTTGCGTTTAATGTTCAAACATTATACTAACAATCATAAAATAAGCAAGAAAGTAAATGACAAGAAATTAAAAAGGCACAGAGAGTTTGTTGACCCAATTCAGTGACAAAAACACCTACTATGGGGGCTACCAAGCCAGGAAGGAGATTCACTAGTGTAGTCCTTATTCTAAAGTTCTCAGCAAACAACATTTACAACTTTAAGACCTAGGACCTACCCGTCTAGATTTCAATGTAGGAACTCCTAGATCTGAGATCCCATCTCACTATCCTACAATGAATCACAGCCCCTGTGATTATCATATTCAAACACAAAATGGTGAAGTTACCTTCAAACACAAACTACAACCTTGCTTCAAAGATTTGGTGTAGGACACGAGTTACAACTCAATAAACAGTCCTTAACAAGTATCAAGGTGATACAAGAAATGCTCACAAATAACAAACAGTCCTAGACTTGCATCAAAACGATACAAGATAAGAACACACAAAGGACACAACTCAAATCCCTAAAAAACTATTCTTTTAGAATAACGGCTTGAATACCTAATTAGGTCTTGAAGTCTTCCTTATATACTGAAGCAATATGGGATCAATAACCTTGTTGGGCTTCAGCACAATACGAATCGTTCAGCTGATCTACATAACACGAATCAGTAACATAAAGGGAAAGTCCTAATATGTAGGAACATCTTTCGGAACTTCCAAATATATCCACTTATTCCCTAACACATTGTTACTCCTTTAGGAGTAAAAGCACAACTGATTCTGTAAAGATATGCGCATTGCTTGGTCAACGAGATATGAGGACGTGGATTCCTTAATAAGATAAAGCGTGCCTACAATCAGGCATAAAACAAGGCACACTGAACCGTGCCAGGAAGTTGGAACATCGTATCCAACATCTTACAGAAATGCCTAAAACATGATGGAACAAAGTATCCAACATCACAAACATGGATATTTGCTTTAGCAATAATGCAGCCAATACAAATACCCAACAATCTCTCCCTTTGGAAAAATTTTGGCTTCAAATAAAGGCTAATTACAAAAAGCAAAGGGATACAAAACTTCCATTTCTTCAAACAACATGAGCACAGACCTATGAAGAAACATCCATCACATAATGTCTAAAGAGATACCTTAGATAAACTTCTTCAAATCATCATAAACACACAGCCATGAAGAAGAAAACAACTTTGCAAATAATATTTCCAGAGAAAACATCCAATGAGAAGAAGTAGGAAACTAGCATCACTAAGGAGATTCAGAAATGTGCACAAACACCAAATGACTACCTTACATAGTCTTCAGTCAAAGTTTGAACCAAACAAACATGAAGAGAGACAAACTCTTAACAGAATCTAGGTTAAGAGAGAAACATGTATTACGTACATCAGAGACATGTAGCAGCGGATAAGATAGTAGCAATGTCTCACAAGAACAATACAAGCAAAGGAAAAATAAATTCATAAGCAACAATCAGCAAGTCAGGGAAAATTAAATTCCCACACAGGATAGGTTGTTCCAACATTCTATACCACATCAGTCAGGAACACTTATCACACATATCAATAAGGAAAAAAAATTCCCATACCTACAATGTAGTGACATCTAGATGTTTAAACATCCTACTCCACATCCTGTCTAACAACATGATCATTTTCAAGCACACATCATAGTATCACTCCCCCTCAATATTACAACCTATGAGTGACTACTAACATTAATATTCCACTACTCCCCTTGAACACATGCATATTAAGGAAATTTGAAACAGAAAACTCCTAATGCATAAATAAGGAAATACTTCAGAGTCAGACATTAGGAGACTATACAGTCACACAGACATGTTCCAACACAACATTAGGCAGAGAACATGCACAAAATAAAAATACTGAGAAACTATTTCCCAGAAAATCAAGATGTTGCAACATTAGTGACAACATGAACAATCATGCCAGAATAATAGCAAAATAATTGCAATAACAGAGGAAATAGGCACAACGGGCATAACCACTAGCACATGCATAACCACAAGCATAGGAGAATAATAAGCATATCATTTACTCCCCCCTTTTTAGCCACAAAATATGCCAACAGAAAAACTTCATTAAAATATCACTAGAAGCATATTGTGCATAAATTCAGAAAGTAAAAAGTAGTGTATCAGAATTACAGACCAAAATAGGCACACTAGGTGCACAAAAATATTCAGGGCTTAGCCCACACGTAAACCAAAATCATAGTTTACAAAAACAACAAGAATCATTCAGCATCTGAGCTGCTTCCAGAGGCTTCCTCATCCTCTTGTCAATGTTCCTAGCTTCATCTGTGTGATCATCCTCACTTTCTGCTTGCTCATCCACTGCACCAGCATCCTCTTTTTGAAGAGCATGGATCATCAACTCAAATTGAGCCTTCCTTTTATCCGACATAACACAAGTTTCGTTGAGGGCAGCCATTATTTCTTGTTTTGTCATCAGCTCTGCAGTAGGTACAGTCCTAGATGTTCCAACAATGTCTGGAACATGGCTTTCTCCAAAAATCTTATGATGTATAGTAAGAGGAGATTCCCTCTTCTTTGGAAGGTCAGCAATAATGATAAGACCAAGGTGTCGGTCTAACATAATAATACACAGCAAGGTGGGGAAAGCTACGGGAAACTTAATAGCATCAGTCTTGGCATGCTTCAAAGTCTGATAAAACAATGTACCTACCAAAATCCATATTGGTTTTAGTTCCTACAACATAGATAAATTTAGCCAAACTTGTTGCAATGTCAGACGAATGGGTAGTAGGAATCCAGTTTGCTGCCCCAATCCTATTGAGGATGGCATATTTCATGCTAAGCTTCCAAGAAGAAATCTTCCCCTTCTTTGGCCAAGCTTTCACCTTATTAGCAGTAACCTCCTTGCTTACTTGGTTGTCAGTTACTTCCAGCTAAGCTACACATCCTTCATCAGTCCCTAAGAATCTGTTGATGATGTTGGGGGAAAAGTTAACACATTCTCCTCTGACATACACTTTCTGATACTCCCTACTCAGAGGGTTGTCACAGTCTTCAGGGATATTTACCATAAACTCTTTCACCAACTTTTCATCGAAATCACCAAGATTGCACACAATCTTCATGTGTCCTGCTTCTTTGATAAGCTCCATCACAACTTTTATTTTCACAACCTCCTCACTCGGTTCTCTTTCCAAAGCCAGCCTCCTATGATAGATGAATTTCCACCTTTGTGGAAATTCAGGGAGGTGAAATGAAACTTTGTCAATGGGCACATTTTCTATAGTCTGCATATTCTTTTTCCCAGCAGACCTTTTTGCGACATAAGTGATGATGTTTGGAACATCCTCCTCAACATCATACTCAGACTCACTTGAAGAGATAAACTTCATCTTCTTTGAACTTACAGCAACAGTCTTCACCTTCACATTGCTCCACCCTTTCTTTGGTCTTACAACAACAAACTTGGTCCTAGTCTTGGGGCTTTCAGTAACAGAGGGAGTCTTAGAAGCAGTTTTCTTGAGGGTTCTAGTAACAGAAGTAACAACTTTCTCTTTGTTACTTCTTAACCTCTTGGCCACACTTTCACCAAGATTATTTACCAGAGGGATTTCATCTGAGTCCTAGTTGTCAACATCAACTACATCTTGATCTTTCTCTTTGTCCACAGAATAGTCTTCCTCTTGATTTTCCTTGGGATCTTCTTCAGACTCTTCATTCTCTTCAAAATGAGAGTTCACATCTATATTTTCAAATCCTTCTCTGGAGCAGTCTCAAAGCTAGAGTCCTTTTCACCACTAACAGTAGCTTTAACATCAACATGGTTGTCAGGTTGTCCTAGGGATGTTCCAACATCCGGCCCAACATCCTCTTGAGCATCACTTTTCTCAAGATCTTTTTCAACCGAGACGTCAACTTTAGTCTCATTACCAGCAGTAGGAATATCTGCATCCATGTATTCAGTACTATCTATAGCATCTTTCAAATCTTTTAACCCTAGTTTTCTACCGGATTCTGGCACATCAGACATTAAGATAGCATCAAGGTTACCTTTTTCACGATTAGGTGTTGCAACATCATGAGAGATGTTGGAAGTTTCTTCAACCTTAACCTTCTTGGATGCTTGTCCAGTGGTGTCACCCTCAGAAGCTTTAACGGGGTTCTGCTTCACATATTGGTCAGACATGGAGATAGCAACTTTTGATTCACACTTCGTTAACAGTTTCTTCTTCTTAGCCATAGACTTGGAAGCGATTTTATTTTTAGGTTTAGTGGGAGGAACGATAGTGAGTGCTTCGATCATCTTAGGAGCACGGGCATCTGTATTTTATTTTTCAGTAGTGTTCTTTTCTTTAGAAACAGGGATGTCAGATTTAAATTTCATGATGAAGTGATGTTGCTGGTAATGTTCAATGATGGGAGGAAGATGATGACGCTTGGTTACAAAGAAGTGAATGCGAACCATTTTGGCAAGTTTTGAGAAGGAGAGAGCATGATTAGGGGTTAGAGTGAGATGATTATGTTTAGTTGGGAGTTGAGTGAAGATTTGGAGAAAAAAAATCTGAATTAGCGTGCACCAATTAGAGGAGAGAGATAACTAAAGTCTTTGCACGCCTATCATACATTGACTGTCGTAACCCTTTATTTTGAGAAATAACCAATTTGTCCCTTAACTCCTCTAACTGCCTCATATCTAAGACTTTTGTATTTTTGTCAACCAATAGGTCTCCTGAAGATCTAATTTTCTCTTCAACAAGATCCCTACTAGAGGAATGTTTAACAATAATCTGACTCTTTCCCAAGGAAAAACATTTTCCAGAGGTACCTTAGGGGTCTCTTGATGTTCAAACATTGTATGCAACATTCTAGATTGTTCACCATTCAGTCCTTTTTGTTGTGGAACCCACATTTTGCTATTATTTTTAGATCAACTACCTTTTATTAACACTTCTCCTTTCTCATTAGTTACAAGACATTCAAAAAATTTGAAGTTAACATCCCGCCTTTGGTCACACAACTGACTTCTGCTAATCAAGTTGGAGATTAGCTCTTTAACAAACTAGACATTCTCAAGCTTTGGTAATTCACCACCGAGCAAATTGCCAATACCCTGAGTGAGTAGACCTCTCTTGTCTTGGGATTGTTGGATAAGTCTAATGACGTAATCTCAATCAAACCAAGCCATAAACCCTAATTTTATATAAATCTACTTTCTAATCTAATTCATCGTTTTTATAATGAATTAACAAATGCCAAACTCATAAAGCGAGAGTGGAGGGTTAGTATTTGTTAATTCATCATCTCAAATATCAATTCATAAAGCGAGAGCGGAGCTTTGATATTGGAACAAGTGA
>Ga0228710_1007814_pt1 | contig 15631 bp, 6 predicted proteins | sample MedpolnodulmetaG_FD_177995 | JGI IMG/M metagenome (GOLD analysis project Ga0228710, IMG submission 177995) | Root nodule microbial communities from Medicago polymorpha collected in Santa Monica, California, United States - pink nodules | ecosystem: Host-associated > Plants > Roots > Nodule... | reverse complement strand
CGCATGATAGTTGAAGGGAAGAGAAGGGTATTTCTCCTTCAACCACATGAATGCGAGCGACTTAATTTTGTCTACAACATTAGGAATTGAGCTCTGCTTGCCGTTAAATAACCTGTTATTTCTTTCTTTCCAAATTTCCCACGTAATTGCAAACCAGATAGCATGTAAAATTGCACCACGTGCCTTCACGTTACCACCATCTAAGAAAAACTGATTAAAATGGTCGACCACACCAAGAGGAATGGCTGTTGAGAAGCCGAGCCACCTGAATAATAAATACCAAACTACGCCAAACATAGGCCAGTGTAAAACAAATGAGTGCTTCCTGAAATTAAGAAACTTTTGTCTCCTGGTTGTCAAAGATTAAGATGATAATTTAAAATAAGGAACGACTAATTACTGGTTAGCATCTTAGACTATTTAACTACTTAATTCTCACCAAAAGAGATAGAATCACACTTTGCTAACCCCTAAACAGATTGTTCAGATTTCATTGCATTGTATTTTGATGTTAAAATTTTCCAAAGGTAGATATACCATGTGTTTCCAAAACATAGACACCCACCAGATACAATTTTTTTAATAGGAAAATGCTAAAGATTTTCTTTAATACATTGGTTAAGAGGATAAATTTAGAAATATTGTATTGAAAAATGGTGAAAAGTGATAGATTTGATTTTTTAAAAGTTCAAAAATTGCTGAATTTAATACAAACTTACCATTTTTTGTTTCTTTAACTAATGCCCTCATGACACTGGTTAGCATAACCCATTTTAATATTTTATATATCTCCATACTAACAAAATTTTAATTTGCTTTTCCAGTTCCACGCGTTATCTCCAAGAGATGTATCATATACGAGACATAATCGAACACTAAAATTTGACTATGTGTAGATTGACCCTTTCTGATGTATCTAATTGAGATTAGTTGGTGCTAACAATGTTTTTTTTTTTTACAAAATTTTAGATAAGTTAGGTCCACAAGTGTGTTAAAGTTAGGTAAGCATCAACTAAATGTTCTCACGTTAACAACGAAAGTTGAATTCGCGTTCTTCTTAATTACCATGCACATAAATTCTCTCCCTCTCTCTTGGACCGTCACTTACAAATCTAGTTTCTTCTACTTCATTTGTCTAAGAGAGGTGAATTATGGTCAATTTTGACTAGAAATCATCTCTCTAAATCATTTTTATTCTCCCATTTTCTTTAAATAAGTTATTTTCAAGTATACTTGATTTTTCTTTGGTGATTTCTTCATTTTAGTGCGATGTTATTTTGTTCGTCGGCTTTGTGCAGTGTTGTTTGTCTTTTCCGTCTTGTTACCGTGTTTGTTTGATTCAGATTGTCATATCAGCTTTGGTCTAGTGTTGTTTGTGTTTTCCGTCCGGTTACTGTGTTTGTTTGGTTCAGATTGTCATATCAACTTTGATCTAGTGCAGATTCAACTACAATTTAAGTGTCGTCAACGTTACATATCTAGATACATAAATATTTATGACACTTAAATATAGTCATATTTGTAGACTTATATTTTACCGTTTAATGTTTGTGAGTTTGTTCAGAGATTTATCCATTTTATTTTTTGTTTTTTATTTGTTGTATCAATTTGAATGATTAATATAGTTTATTTTTAGTAAAAGAAAAACTATGCACGTAAAATATTAATACTTTTTTTCCTAAATTTTCAACCAAGGCCCACAATTATTAATTTATTAACAAAATTTAATCTCACTCCTTTACCATACTTAAGGTCACAGTAGAGCCACGTAGTATATTTTTATAAATAGTAATAAAAAAGCGGGAAGATAACGAAGGATGAAGTGGAAACATGAGGTCCTCCAAAAGGATCTAAAAGAAATTAAACAAAGTAACAAATATTCAAATAGATGAATATTAGATACCAAATATAGACACCAAAGTTATACTATTAGTGTGTGTGAAAATATAGAAAACTTTCCTTTTAGAATATTTCTCAAACAATCTTTTTATTCCAAATCAATATTATATTAAATATCTTCACTATTATTTTTTTTTTTGTGGGGAAGATTATTTTGTTTTGTACTCTTGTTTCATTTTATTATTTATATATATATATATATATATATATATATATATTTGTATTTATGTATATTATAATGTTTGGAAATTTATGAGGCTGTGAAGCTTCAGTGTAGTTGTGAGAACTAAACTTTTGTTGTGTGGTTCTGTATTGAGTTTGGCCTAAGCAGGAACAGGAGATCCTTTTATGGTGACACTGGTACACATCTCTTATCTCTCTCTCTCTTTGGTACTTTCTCTTTGTCTCTCTACATGTTTCTATCTCCTCATTTATTAACTTTGATGATGTGTGGTGGTGGCAAATTCTGATCAATTTGGATAAACTTTAGTCCTCTGTGGAGGTTATGTTTTTCTGTTGTTTTTATTTTTCTTACTTGTGTTTTACTTTTTAAGTTGAAAATATTGTTTTTTTAATTATATTTTTTAGTTTGGTCTTTTCAGTTTCATCTTTGTCTTGCTTAAAGATTTGTTGTTTAAGCTACCCTTTATTGTTTTTTATTTAAAAATTGCATTCTGAATAAAGTTTTTGAATTCAGGTTGTTAACTTTGACTGGAAGTTGTGACTTGTGAATTGTGATCAAGAGAGATTGGTCTTGATATTGATTTTTTGTTGGTTTTTTTCGTGATCAATGAAATGAGTTTTGTGTTAACAAGGTGATGATGGAATTGCATGAGTGTGAAAGAATTTGGAAGAGTTTTCTATTTGTTGGATTTGTTGTGTTTAATCTACATGCAAGTATTTTAAGTGGATAAAGATGGAGGAGAATTCTGAGAGTTCTAGGGCTTTGAATAGTTCTGGAGTCTCAGATAGGAACCAAAGGGAAAACCCTTTCTCCGGCGAGGGATCACAAGATTCTAGGTTTAGAAGAGAAAGGGATTGGATTCATGGTGCACAAGGTGATCAAAACAAAAACCTAGGTGGGTTTTGTGAGGGTGAAGAAGTAGAGAATGATCCTTTCTTTTGTTCAGTTGAATGGGGTGATATTAGTTTGAGGCAATGGTTGGATAAACCGGATCGATCGGTGGATTTCTTTGAATGCTTGCACATATTTAGACAAATAGTTGAGATTGTTAATGCAGCACACTGTCAAGGTGTTGTTGTTCATAATGTGAGGCCTTCCTGCTTTGTCATGTCGTCTTTCAACCATATCTCGTTTATTGAATCGGCTTCTTGTTCGGATACCAGTTCAGATTCTTTAGGAGATGGAGTGAACAACGACCAAGGTGTCGAGGTTAAAACTCCGACATCTCACTGTCCTCGCGATATTATGCATCAGCAGAGTTTCGGAAGTGAAGATTTTTTGCCTGCCAAGATTTCAACGGATGCTCGGTCTGATTCTAGTTGCATGCTGTCAAGTGCAGTGTACGCAGCTCGTGCGTCATTAATAGAAGAAACAGAAGAAAATAAAATGAAAGATAGGAGGAAGGATGAAGAAGTGGAAGGTAAGAAGCAATCGTTTCCGATGAAACAGATACTTCTAATGGAGATGAGTTGGTACACTAGTCCTGAAGAGGTTGCTGGTACTCCTAGTTCATGTGCTTCGGATGTTTACCGATTGGGGATTCTCCTTTTCGAGGTTCATAACATAATTTGTGCAATTCTTAAGTTTTTTATATTTCATTTCGATACTCTGGCTCTGTTTGGATTTTTTTATTTGAGCTTTATTGGCACAAGTACTTCTGAGAATTTTTGGGAGAGCTTATGGAAACAGTTTATGACATGTTCATAAGCTGTTTTCAGCTTATTCTCATAAGGTCTTCAGGATAGCTTATGAAAACTGCCCAACAGTTTGACTTTATTTTATCTATTGTTAAAGAAATAGTCTATAAGCGCAAAATTAAGTCGTTTATCCAAACAAAGCCTTTGTATGTTTTATCTTCTCCATTTTGTTGTGTTAGAACTTAGAAGTAGTCTTTGAAAGAGAAGTTATTATTGTTTCAATGTAGCCTAACTTCGTTATCCTACATTTGAACAGCTATTCTGTCCACTGAGCTCAAGAGAAGAGAAAAGTAGAACAATGTCTAGTCTTAGACATAGAGTTCTTCCTCCACAGTTACTTCTAAAGTGGCCTAAGGAAGCTTCATTTTGCTTATGGTTACTACATCCTGACCCTAGCAGTCGTCCAACACTAGGGTAATTTATCATCATCACATTAACTTAACATATCAAGTATCCATTTAAAAGGATTGTTTTCTTTTTCCCTTTTGTGTTTGAATTCTTAAATTTTCAAATTAGTTCCTTACAAGCTGTTTCGCATTGAATTCCTGAGATTGAACTATTTGTCTGGTGAGTTATGCATGTCTTTCTTTGTTGAATCATGAGTTTTGAATCATTTTCTCAATTTATTATCGGTGTCAATGTGTTAGTATCAGTATTGTGTCCGCGTCTTTGTCTGTGCTTCAAAGGTGTTTGGAAGCAGTTGTTCATTAAGCTCATATGATTTTTACCTAGTTCTTTGTTTTTGCTTTCAATTAGAGACCTAATCATAATAAACTTCTTCATATAGAAGTAAAGAATCAAAACCTTGACTGATTAGACTATTTCCAATCCCGTCATTAATACTGCTTATAAGTTATAAATCGTTTATTTTCTTGTGTATCAGGGAGTTGTTGCAGAGCGAGTTCCTCAACGAACAAAGAGATGATATGGAAGAGCGTGAAGCAGCAATAGAGCTTAGACAGAAGATAGAAGATGAGGAGTTGTTGCTAGAATTCCTTTCATTACTTAAACAAAGAAAACAAGAAGTTGCTGAAAAGTTGCAACATACTATCTCTTTTCTATGTTCAGATATTGAAGAAGTGACCAAGAAGCAAACTAGATTTAAAGAGATTGCTGGCATTGAACTAGGGAGTGACGACCGTTCAGCATCAACTTTTCCATCCACGACAGTCATTGATAGCGAGGATTCTGCTTGTTTAGGAACTAGAAAACGAGTCAGACTAGGGATGCATCTCGATGAATGTGATGATAACATGGAGAGTGATCAGAAAAATCATGGAAGTTTTCTTTCAAAAAATTCGCGACTAATGAAAAACTTTAAGAAGCTTGAGTCAGCGTACTTTTTAACACGATGCAAACCATCCTATTCCTCAGGAAGACCGGGGGTTAGACATTCACATATGGCAAATGGTGGGAGAGGGTCTGTCGTCATGAGTGAAAGAAGTTGCATCAATAACTTGGCGTTGAAAGACCAAGGAAGGGACAGCGCAAGTGCTTGGATAAATCCTTTTCTTGAGGGTTTGTGCAAGTACTTATCTTTTAGTAAGCTTAAAGTTAAGGCTGACCTGAAGCAAGGAGATCTTTTGCATTCTTCCAACCTAGTATGCTCACTCAGTTTCGACCGTGATGGAGAATTTTTCGCAACCGCTGGTGTGAATAAGAAAATCAAAATATTTGAATGTGATACAATCATAAAAGAGGATCGTGATATCCACTATCCGGTAGTGGAGATGGCTTGCAGGTCAAAGCTGAGCAGTTTATGTTGGAATACATACATTAAAAGTCAAATTGCTTCAAGTAATTTTGAAGGTGTTGTACAGGTAAGTCAAATGCCATTGACAAAGTTGTTTTTGGTTTCTATAACTATAATGTTGTTGGCTATGAATCATAGTTTACTGATAGGTTGGCACGTCGCTAAATTGGGGGTAGTATTGTAAACTGTACCATAGTATTTAAACACAATTTGTACTATGTAAACCCTAAGCTTTCAGGAATGATAGAATGGCACTGCAACCGCTGTGCATTCTGAGATGTAGCCACAATTGGGCTAACTCTGTGATCAAATACTATGTGTTCTTTGTTTGCGTTTTTCGTACTTGTTTTCTTTTGAACTGGGGTCGCTGTTCTAACAAATATTGTAACTTGTATCTTATTCAGTTATGGGATGTTACAAGAAGTCAAATACTATCTGAAATGAGGGAGCACGAGCGGCGAGTGTGGTCGATTGATTTCTCATCAGCAGATCCAACAATGTTGGCGAGTGGCAGCGATGACGGTTCAGTTAAGCTATGGAGTATCAATCAGGCAAAATTCCATTTTCGCACTTGGTGGATGTCAGCTTTGAAAACTAAACGTACTGCAGTTATAATGCATTTTGTATATATATTAATGCTGGATGTATGATGAGTTGTTTCTCTCACCTGGGCTGTTATTGCAGGGAGTTAGTATTGGTACCATCAAAACGAAGGCAAATGTATGCTGTGTTCAGTTTCCTCTGGATTCCGCTAGATACCTCGCATTTGGTTCGGCAGATCACCGGATATATTACTATGATCTACGCAACTTAAGAGTGCCGCTTTGCACTTTAGTTGGACATAATAAGACTGTGAGCTACATCAAGTTTGTAGACAATGTCAACCTTGTCTCTGCATCCACGGACAACACTTTGAAGCTTTGGGATTTGTCTACATGTACATCTCGAGTTATTGACTCGCCGATTCAATCGTTCACTGGTCACACAAATGTTAAGGTACACAAACAATAACTTGTAACTTTATCATAACACATGCGGTTATATTCAAGTAAGTTTACTTTCTAAAATTAATACTTTTGTCTACTCGTTAGAATATAATCTTGATGATCCATTTTTCTTTTGTTTCAGAACTTTGTGGGATTATCAGTATCTGATGGTTATATTGCTACTGGTTCAGAGACAAATGAGGTATATTTCACATGTCCTTCGGTATAAACTTGTGTTTTCCTATTTATTTTGAAGTACCAGTAAAGTTATTTTATGTTTGTTTACCGAAAATATATCTGTAGCAAACGGATGAAAACTTCAAAAAATGATTATATTGTTTAAAAAAAGGTTGTTACAAATGGACTCTAAATATCTTCTATGTGCATTAGGTGTTTGTATACCACAAGGCCTTCCCTATGCCAGCATTACAATTCAAGTTTCAGAACACAGATCCAATTTCTGGTAACGAAGTGGACGATGCTGCACAGTTTGTCTCCTCGGTTTGCTGGCGTGGTCAATCACCAACCCTAATCGCCGCAAATTCCACAGGGAATGTCAAGATTCTCGAGATGGTTTGAGTTAGCCTCCACACAGCAATCTATAAATGATTCATATAGTTCGATGTGAATGAGAGGACATATTCAATTGTTATATATAGAGGGGTATACAAGTTCCTTCATTATTACTTGCAAGCTGTAACATAACAAATTTTTGCATTATTATTGTTAGATTATAGCGGAAACAGGTAAAAGAGAAGAGTGAGATTTGATAAGGAAGAAAAAAAGTGTTGTAGATAAAGTGCCACATGGAAAAATGTTAAAAGAGGTCAAAATCTATATAAGATTTTACTATTATAGTTTCGATCCATATTAAATTTTACATAGTCCTTTCCCTACATGGAAGCTACTCATTTTTATGTAGAATTCAATGATATTTAGATATAAATGTTGCTTTTATTGTGGCAAGCTTTGATTCCTTGATATTTTTTGTTACCATGCAATGTTGATCAGCTCCCCCACTGTATATATTTATCTATGTATGGAGGTATGTAAGCTGCTGAAGAGATTTTCTGATAAAGAGGAGTTTGTGATAGCTGAGATGGTGCTTGACAATACACTGGTTGGAGGATAAGGAATGAAATGGGAACATGAACAATAAAATTACCTGGCATAGCCAACAGCAACAGTAATTGCAGTAAAAAGAGTGAAAGCTATAAACAAGGACACCTCGAATTTTAATGTGGAAAACTTCTCCCAATGTTAGAGAATAAAAATCACGAGACATAGTCTAGCCAAAAACGTCGACTATATAAATAATTGGTACAACCGTCATCTTCCTACTACCACTAGGAATTGACAAAGAATCAAAATAATCACCAACTATGATGAAACTAATTAAGTAACAAGAGAGTAAACCTCACAAACAAGTAAGTATTCCGAACTGATGTCAAAAACGAGAGTAAACCTCACAAACAAGTAGGTATTCCGAACTGATGTAATGAGAAGACAAAAATATAAAGTAAATAACTTGGTGACATAAACAACTTACTAAATTTTCAGCTGAAATGAAGAACGTTTGCGGAACACATTTCCACCAAATTTTCCCTCTACTAAATTTTCTTAGTCTTCATTCGATCACTCTTTCCCATAGTTTCATGGGATGACTCATAAGTTTCATTCCCTTATAATTTGTGCGATTTTGTATACCCCCGGTTGTTATAATTAAAGTGTTTCTTCTCCACTCACATTTTATATATTAGAATTGAAGTGCTTTGTGTAACGCCCTATTTCTATTAAAGCGATAATACACGCGAATAATATAAATATTCAAGAAATAGACGCTACATCTTCACATCAAAATTCAAACAACATGCATATATAAAATTCATCAATAGTCGCAGCGGATATAAGTCATACATCACCAAGTATACATGTCATAAGAACAACATACATCCATAAATAAAATCTCCAAAACCCGACAAATAGGCAAAATCTCAACAACATAAACCAACGTCAAAATAAAAGACAAGATGACATCCTAATCAGAGCCCTAAGCTGAGACTCCAAAAACAGATAGACGAGGTAGCTCCGCTATCCTCAAGCACTCACTAAGCAAGCAACAAAACTAATCCTGCACGCCGTCTACCCATTCATACAAATAGGTAGGCGGTCCACCACAGACCACTGGGGTTACCTTCACATCAATCATAATCAACATAAACAAAACATAAGCATTCGAGGATTTCATGCATAACATATATACATACCTATCCCTCCTAGAATACTAACATCACATGAATATTATCCCCCATTCCATACACCTCAAGTTATCACATTACTAACATAGCATAACAAACATATTCAATCTCTAATCAAGTTATCGACATAAGCTCATCATTTATCAACATCAATCAATGAAAGGATTGCTCACATTATTCTTCATTTAGCATACTTAACTCAACAAGTACAATTCATCAATTCAAAGTTATAAGCAAGCGATTATTATTATCAAAGGAATCACCAAATCATATACACACACACACACACACACATATACAAATCTCACCTCATCATTATTATCAAAATAATTGTCATCAATTGATTCACCAAGTGTATAAGCACAAATAAGCAAGACATGCAATTAGAGCATAGATCATTTATTTACAACCATCAACAAGGTCCACTAATGTACACATACACCAATCACAACATTCAACAAATTTCACCAATGCACAATCCACAAAGTCACATATACAATTATGACACGTTTCACCAATCATTCAAATGCATGTAATGTTTTAGACTCTTTTAGATTCATGCGGTACCAAATCACCTCAAGGTCGTCACCTTCGATGCAACAAAAACATCGTATGTAAGATTTCACACCCGTCTTACATTTTGGATATAAAATCCGTTACCATCAGTCATGTATGCATGAACATATGACTCGACACAATGCATATGTTCATACAAACAATTCACCACATCATCACCGTTCACTTAGCATATATGCAATCACCAACACTTAGCATATATGCATTCACCGACTATATCACAATCAATCAACATATATGTATTCACCAACAATATCACAACCAATCAACATATATGTATTCACCAACAACATCACAATCAATCAACAACATCATACTATTTCTCACAATCCAAATAAAGGAGAAAATACATCATATTAAGATAAATTTCATTTTCGACACCTAACAATCATCCATACATCCTTATGTAATCATATAAAGCTATTCACAAAAGATTGGCAAAGCAATCGGCTTTAAAGACCATTTTCGACAAAGTCCGTCTCTCATTTTACATCTTTAAAACAATTGAGACAATTGAGTCAAAACTAAGCAAACAAGTTCTAGGTCCTCAACTATGTATACACTTAGATCACATATTAGTGCAGTTGTATATACATGTGTGTTTCACCGGCCAACTGCGATTAAAACGCTAATCCGACAATTCTCGGCTCAAAGTCAAAGTTAACCAAGCATAAATGAAAACCAATTGTAAACCAAGGTAGAATCAAGCTATGATACTCTTAGGAGCTTAATTGTACTTTGATTGAATAGGGTTAGGTATTTGGAATCCATTGGCATGCTTAAAAGTACACAAAAACACGAAAAGACAAGGTTTCAGGATTCTGCAGAACTGACACGGTCGCGTCATCAGGATACGCGGTCGTGTCATCCCTTACAGGAGACCCTGACACAGTCGTGTCACCTCACCATACAGCGCATAAAATCTTGTTTTCGAATCCGATTTCAGTTTCGTTTTCGCCAATGCATTCCTAACACTCAGACCATACAAACCACTCTTGAAAACTTGACATTTCAACATTAAAACAACTTAATCAAACACATCCCAAAATGACTTATTTTGCAAAAGCGCTTAAAAACGACTTTTACTCAAAAACCCGATTTCTTCCCAAAATGATTTCTCTCAAAAACCAAGTGATTAAAACAGAAAATCATATCATCCTAATTCATTCTAACAACTTCCTTAACTCATTCAACATCATCAAAATCAAAATTCTTCATTATCAACCCATTTTCACAAAAGTTGCAAAATCACCACAATTTAATCACAACAATACTTTCATCAACACTCAAAGCATAAATTAATGAGAACATCATCACACAACAACATCTACATCATATAATCATGATCTCACCATCATTCAACCACCACAACATCATTTTTCATCAAATTGAACAAAATCAACAAAGTATACATATATACACAACTTGAGCATGTAATTTCATCATCAACAACTTAATTATCATTAAATTCACATACCCAAACATTACATCAAAACCTAAGCACAAATTTGACCAATTAAATTCACAATAATCACTTTTCACAAATAAGCACTTTTGAATTTGAGAAGAAAAAGAGATTATACAAAGGATTATGAATGAAAACTAGCCCCCTTACCTCAATAAGCAATAATCCTAGCAAATGCTTCAATTAAGCTCCTAGAATCTCAATCACATCTTGGTTCCTCAAGCTTCTCTTTTCAAACCCTCTTCTCTTCCTCTTGCTCTTTCTCTCTCCACCTCTTCTCAAAATCTTATAAAATGAATGTGAACCATATTTTTCTACAAAGACTAGAGCTTAAATAGTGTCCATACTAATGAGCTTAACCCTTAAAAGTCAAATGGGCTCAAAACTCTTATAAACTAACTCCCAAAGTTTCTATCCACTAATGGTTAAAAGTTATTGAATAATTATCGATCAAAACTAATTACCACCACCGAATAGTAACTTAGTAAAAATAATGGTTCTCACTTGAAACACTAAAAGTAATCATCACCCTGAAATTACTAATTTACCCTGCTCACAGAATGACCAAAATACCCCTAAGTCTAAAATGACTATAATACCCTTCTAACACCGAAATCCACTAAAGTACACACATAGGCAAATAATCACATACAAGTACATTTAAACACATATTAAAATAATTAAATAAATCTAACGGAAAATCGGGCTGTTACTCTTTGTTCTTATAATTTCGTTAAAAAGTTTGATGAGCCGCTCAGTGCCTCTATCTCCAAGAATATTCCTTACTTTAGTAGGTATGTTGTCCGACCAAACTGTCTTGACATTACTCGTAATTTTCAAAGCTTTTTTACCTTGTGTTATTTCATTCGACGATAGTAGTTATAATTTCGATCTTCAACTCTGATTTCTAGCCTATTAGAGTCTTGAAAGATCTCATATCTTTCTTAAATAAGTTGTAGAAACATTCCCCAGTCATGTGTTTTTTTATTTAAATACGAGTTTTACCATAGTCAAAACCAAAATTCATTTTAATCAAAACAAAAATGGTAAATTCAACTTTTAGTTTTGTCAAAAAAACCTAACTTAAGAGACCATCTTTTCCAACAATTCCATCACAATTATGGAACGAACTCATGCATGACCACATGCAATTGTGTGGACACCCTCCAAAGAGATACTGTGCTGAGATACATTTCTATGTAACTTTGCAGTTCATTCATGAAGTTCACTTTCAATCAGCTCCTCAAGCCATCCTCTCTCACAATTCTCCAACTCAGATTCTAATGAACTCTGTATGTCAATGAAGCTCTTCCACTTTCCTCTTCATGTTTGAATGACTTATGTTGTTTTGCAGTGTTTTAATTACTATTTTGCTTGAATATGATAATTTGATGGTATAGAATTAAGTTCAGTTCCCAATCCCATTGAAGGAATCATTCTTTATTTTTTTAGGTACAAGGAGAGAAAGAAAGAAGAAAACACAAACAAAAAATTATCTAATAAAAGAGACCCCACTAGCGTCAGCTAGTAGGAGGAGACTAATCTCAACTGGTGGAACAACTATTGGAGTATAAGCCTCAAGATTGCGAGCTCCCATCTTAGCAAGGTAGTCGGCACATGCGTTGCCCTCCCGAAGAGTATGCAATAAATGGACATGCCAGTCCCTAGCCAAAAGCTCCTTAATATTATGGAGGATAGCTGCATAATGATGCCAAATATTAATTGGTTCAGAAAGTAACTTTATTGCTAGCTTCGAGTTGGAATAGCACCACAACTCCGAGCAACCGATCTCCCAAGCCATGGCCAAACCGTAATACACACCTAATAATTCTGCATGAAGAATGTTGGAGAAATCAATATTTCCAACAAACCCCTGAATCCATGCACCGTCAAAATTTCGGATCAACCCTCTAAAGCCTGAAACGCCGGGATTACTGAGACTACTACCATCCACATTCAGTATCATACCGGTGCCTCCCTAATCATTCCATCGAATCAATCTCATAAGGGAACCCGATTGTTGCTGCCAGAAACAATTAATCAACAAATGAGCATAATTCTCCGTACAAATCTTCAGAGAAACAGGTGAAACCAATTCATTCTCCATACACAACTTATTCCTCACGCAAGAAGTGAAGCGTAGTCTCAGGTTCCTGATGGCATCTTGGGCTGAAGCACACCACGATGGCTTAACATCCAAAGCGTAGGCAGGGAGTTCTGAAGAGCAGTCCACAGAAAGAATTTTACCTTTTCCGGCGCTGGAAGTTGCCATATCCAAGTCCATGAAACAGTCTCCACTGCACCAGCAGCAAAAGCAATCATGTTCAGCCAATAATATTCATCCCGTGTTGAGTAAATACCATTGAGATTACCTTTCCAAGTATACCCATCAGCCACGCGGGAGCATTTTCAAGCTCCATTCACGAAGACATCCTTCACTCTTAGATTGAGATCGTGAATGTCCACATAAAGAACCTTTTCCGTTAACTTTCATAATAACATTCCAAGTGACCGATCCCGATTTCCTACTAACAATGAGAAGCTTGTCTGCATGAATATACTTGTGAGTTAGAACCTGCACCCATAAAGAATCACAATTTTTATGTAACCTCCAAACTAATCTGCCCAACAGAGATGTGTTAGCCTCTCTAGCCTTCCTGATTCCGAGACCACCTAGCTTTTTGGGTTTGGTTATTTTCTCCCAGCCAACTAAGTGGATCCCAAAATTGGAAGAACCTTCTCCAAGCCACTTGCATATAATAATTGGGAATAAAATTTAATACATATTTAACCAGAGTCATTCAACCAGCTTTGTTTAACAGGTGATGTTGGCTTATGTTTTCCTCAAAAAATTCAAAATCTCTCCTTGCATCATGGGAAAACCCAAATATTTCTCAAGGGAAAGAGTACAACGGATACTTATAGTCGTAACAATAGATCTCATTTTTTAAATATTAAGTTTGCTTCTCATATATTGTTTGCATTCACGTTTTCATCCAATCTTTTCTCACTCTTTTAATTATTTTTGTTGATGACAAAAGGGGGAGTAAGACATAATAAGTGCTTAGGCCATGAGTCCACTTGGTTAATTTAAAATTGACTTAGGAATAATCTTCGTATCTCTTAGCCTCTGGATTTAATGTGATTTCATTCTGAGTGATGCGTTATTTAATTGTTTTGGACTAAAAATAAATCTAATTAACTTGGATAGAACTTAGGGAGAGTTTACAACCTTCTGGACTATTAGACTTAGGGAGAGCTTACAAACCTCAAACCCTGCAGTCAAATTGTTAATCAGATTAACAACAATTAACCGTTAATACTTGTGTCTGTCATCATCAAAAAGGGGGAGATTGTTGAAAAAAATAATTTTAACAATTACTCCTAAAGTTTTGATGATAACAAAGTATTAAAAGATCAATTGGATATGCTAATATTTGTTCAAATGTCCAGGACCATAGACTAAAATTTATTAAGTCTTATCCATAGTATTGGTTATGGAAGAACAAATTGAAGAGCAAGAATTTTCATGAGAAGCTATGTTGCTATCAGACTCTGAAGGTCATCCAGACTCAGACTCTGAAGGTCAGACTCTGATGTTTTCCCAGACTTTGAAGATTGGACTCTAGACTAGCTAAAGGACAAAGGAAATGAAGCCCTGAAGATCAAGTCAGAATTACTTGAAGATCATGCGCAATGGTTCTGAAGATATCAGAAGGTCAACGGATGTCATTGTCAAGTACTGGAAGGACAATAGTACAAATTGTACAACCACTACTCCAACATTCCCATGTGAAAATGTACGAAGCTACATCTATTTCTTTGAAAGAGAAAGGTTAATTCATCTTCAAGGAAATGATTCAAATACATTCCTTCATAGGACATTAACCAAAACAAGCAACAAATCAATGTTGAATGATCAAACTTCTCTAACGACTCTATGATGCGTTGGCACACTCTCAACATCTGTTTTCTACCTATATATAAATGAATGAAGACTTGAAGACAATGTGTGAAGACTCTACAATTTACAAGTGCCAAATCTCTGTCAAATTTACTACGCATCAAACACTTTGATATCATTCTACTCATAATTCAATAAAAAAGTTAATTTATGATTTTTAAGGTATCTTTTAATTTATGTTTTTCTTTTTCCATTTAATTTAATATGGTTAATGACATAATATAACATTATCTAATAATTAATTTATTAATTTATAAAAGTTATTTAATAATTTAAATAATAAATACATAGATTTAATATTACTTTGTTTGTCAAGTAGTCTAGTAGAAACATATTTACTCCTTGAAGTCAATAAGGTTCCAACTCTGACTGTTTCATAATACCATGTCCCTTACAAACTAACCAATGCTTAGAAAACATAAATTGTATGTTTGTTAAACCTTATTATATTATATTTAGCTTTGTAAAAAAAAAAAACCCTTATTATATTTCTCATTTAATCTTTATAGGCATGACTTAAAAACATAATTAATCCACATTTGCGCGTGAGGCTAGCATGCGTTTAATGTGTATGAGTGCTTTTTTTGAAGAAACTAAAATGGAATATATTACCAACGGAAAGTGTACTTTCTAATACAAGGTGTACCAAGGAAGAACAACTAGGTCTGAACAATATTTACAAGGGAAAAAATGAAAAGATATACAAAAAAGAAAGAAACTATTAACCTATGCCCAACATGGTGAACGGACTAAGCCACCAGCCATGTAAATTGAGGGGAAGAGTAACGTACTTCGCCTTCAACCACATATAGGAGATGGACTTAATCCTATCAACCACCTGAAAAACGG
>Ga0228710_1007812_pt1 | contig 15632 bp, 3 predicted proteins | sample MedpolnodulmetaG_FD_177995 | JGI IMG/M metagenome (GOLD analysis project Ga0228710, IMG submission 177995) | Root nodule microbial communities from Medicago polymorpha collected in Santa Monica, California, United States - pink nodules | ecosystem: Host-associated > Plants > Roots > Nodule... | reverse complement strand
AACTAAATATATATATCTCTCTCTCTCTCTCTCTCTCTCTCTCTCTATATATATATATATATATATATATATATATATATATATATATATATATATATATATCCCTTTTCTGTTTTGAACCTACATAGGTTTCTTAATTTGGAGTTTTTTCCCTTTAAATCAAATTGTTTAAAATTGATTGATTGATGATGCTATTGGAACTATGATTAATATATTTGTGAGTTAAAATCCATTTTAGGGTTCTTGAGATGTCACGAATTAAGGATTTTTGTGAATGATGATGTTATTGGAACTGTGATTAATATATTATTGAGTTTCGTCCATGCTTAACTTGACCACCGGAAAAAAAAGTGTGGCTTAAAATAGAAATAAACCACTTTTTGGAAAGTGTGGCTTAAAAATTACATATATAGCACAATTTATGGCTGCCAACAAATATATGTTCCCTATTAAACTATAAGGCACACTTCAGCCACGATAAAAAATTATGGATATGTCTGACTACAAATAAAACTCTAGCCTATTCTCATTTAATGGTCGCACATTTAAAATTGTGCCCTATGATGTTTTAGGCAAGGGTTTAGATATGAATAATAATCTTGCTCTATTCAATGATAAAAAATTGTGCCGTAAAACCTTTCTCCCATATTCTAAAATAAGTAACGGGAATGAAAATAATTGAGCGGGTAACTTGTTTCAATTTTGAGCTTTTAATCATTAAAAAAAAAGAATAAAACATTATTTTTAACAAAAATTAAGCATATCAGTTAAAACACTTTCTTCAGAACCAAATTGAAGCTCTTGCTCTCTCTCTCTCTCTCAATGGTATCTGAATCTCTCTCTCTCTCTCTCTCAGAACTTCCAATCGAATCTCTCTCCCAATCGAAGCTCTTTCCTAATCACAGCTCTCTTCTCCAACAAAACCAAACATGTATTGATCCACTCTCTCCCTCCCTCTCTCTCTTTTCTGTTTGGAACCTCCATAGGTTTCTTAATTTGGAGTTTTTTCCCTTTAAATCTAATTGTATAAAATTGATTTATTTTTGATGCTATTGGAATTGTGATTAGTATATTTGTGTGTTGAAATCAATTTTAGGGTTTCTGAGATGTTAGGAATTGAAGAATTTTTTATTATCCCTTTTCTTATTATTACTTTTGTTCTAAGGATTTTGATTCAATAAGGGTTATGTGTTGTCTTGTAAATAAGAGTTGGGTGTTTGGCTTGGTGGGTTTCAGAATCGAAAACATTTTAAGGAGGTAAACATGCCCTGGTATTGACCGAAAGTGCTAGCAATTGTAGGCAGCCATGGTAGCAATGGCAACAATAATTAGTCTTTTCTCCTAGTGTAGATTTCTTTATTTTTATTTTTGTAAAATTAAAAGATCCACAATTTGAAACTAGTCATTGAGATTTACCTCTTTATGCACCAAAAGCTGTTATGTTACACGACATTTTCTCTGCATAGATTTAAGTAGTAGTTCTCTTTCATTATTGTATTGAATTATTAGTGTTATGTTAAGTAGAGAATGCATGAAAATTGTGTGAGGACAACGACTATGAACTATAATAGAATGTGTGTGGATAAAGATTTATAAACATGTAGGTATGCCCTTTTTATAGGTATGTAATTATTTAAGAATTGTTGAACTTGTATGTTCTTTTGGCATTTTTTTGTTCTATTGATTTTTTGTCTTGGGGGAGCCGATATGCTTTTGATCTTCAATTGTATGTTGACTAGGAAGTTAACTATCAAAGACTTTAATTTACGATACATCAGTGCCACCTCTTTGAGTAGTTGTACTTGTATCTAAGAGTAGTTCCATTTTTTTTAAGCACATGTCTCTTGCTAACATCTATATTAGTGATGTGTCTATTCATTTAAATTAAGAGTACATTATTTACTCCAATGCTACATTGTGTCATTTGTATTAAAAAAACGTTAGAACTTCAGAGGCGGCTAAGTAGAATAAAGGAGTAAATAAGTTTCAATTACCTTGATCTGTTTAGGCATGATGATAATTCATGTGTGTGCACATACATGTTCAAACCTATAAATGTTCTATATTGATTAGTTCATTTTTGAAATTGGATATGAGTCAAGAAGATGCCTAAACTTGGGTTTGTCTGCTGTTTAACAGTGAACCTTTTCCACTCTGTTTGCTAATTTTTACTCCTGCAATAGTGATTGGTTTATTCATTGCTCTACCTAGCCCAGGGTGCTTCATAGTATTGCAATCTATACTTCATGATCCTAATCCATTTGCTTCCATTGTTTGGTTCTAGTTGTTGTCACTAATCCATCATCAAGTATACATATTGCACATCTGTGATGAGTCATAAATTAGTGTTTTTTTTATATATTATTTGAGTCCGTTTTATTAGATTTTATATGTTTTTTATTTCCTTTTTAGAACTATTTTACTTCAATTGCAAGTTATTTATTTTCAGGAACAAATATTTGAAAGATTGAGTCTTGGAGAAAAAGAAAGGAGATTTGGAGTTGATTCGGGTTGAAAATACGAAGATTTGGTACAAAAATATGAAGACTGCCAACCAGAAGACTTGGCACGGCCCGTGCCACCACTCCAGACTGCCTTTTGCTGCTTTTCGCTTCCTGGACAATCTACCTTCTAGTCTATTTATGACCTAAAGCTTGTGGTTTCTTGTAGAACATTCTATTGATGTATTTCTTGGGGCTTAAGTAGTTGTAGAATATAAATAGAGTAACTAGCAAACATATTGAATCATCTTTTGTTCTTGGAGTTAATAGTGACAATTGTTTTCCTTTGAATAAAAGTTAATCTTTATTTTCTTTCATGTTCTTCTTCTTCTCTTCTATGTCTAGAATGAACATGTGTGAGTAGACTCTTCTTGTCTTGGGATTGTTGGATGAGTCTAATGACCTAATCCCTATCAAACCAAGCCTCGAACCCTAATTTTATGTAAATCGATTTTCTAATCTATTTCTCCGTTTTTATAATGAATTAACAAGTATCAAATCAACAAAACGAAAGTCGAGAGTTAATACTTGTTAATTCATAATCACAAATATCAAGCGAAGGATTGAAAGATGAAGTTTTGATATTGGAACAAGTAAAATTAGAAAAGGATTGCGAAACATGAGAATAGTCTAGTAAACCTTGAGACAATAAAGTTTCGTGCTTCAAAGATTTCAATAGCAATTAACCATGAGAATAAGCTTGGTTGCTAGAGAAACATACTCATTGACGCTGAAAGGAGATGTGATAGGCTAAAGAGAAACTTGTCTTTAGAAAACAGGTCCAACATAAGGTTTTAGGTTTAGGGTTTGGCTTGTTAAGGATTTGTCAGTATGACGAACCAATAATCCCAAGACGTTTTTTATTATTATTTTCAACCTTTTAAAATCCAACCTTTTCAACTTGAATTCTTATCTAATCACTCTTGAAAGTTAATCGAATTCATAACTCCCTGTCGGAATGATACTTTTTATTAGTACTTCGGTAAATCGTGCTATTGCGGATTTACCCCATTAATCATCTTAGAACCACCTCGTTGTGTGCAATTACGATTGCGTTTTGGCGGATTTCTTGGTATTGCTTCACCGTGATCATTTATTTTGGAGAATCGATAGTAAAAGCTTACCATCGCTTTCAATTGATTCCAAGCGGCTTAGTATTATGGCTGACATGGGCCAGTTACTATTGTGGTCATGCATCACATCTTTAGATCCTTCATCCACGGTGTCAAAAATCAAAGTATTTTTCTCAGGTCGTTTCAAATGCAATTGTAGTGCAACATGAATCCCTCCCTGCTCCGATGATTAAGGGAGACTCTTTATGCATTAAGAAAACTGGACATGTGTTTGAGCAGGGTTTTATTGATTCTCAATAGAAACTTCACAGACGGTTGGTTCTTAACAAGGGTGAAATATGTACACAACAAAATAAGTGAAGGCATTAACTCTATTTCAACATGGCTGATAGAAAGGCTCGAAAGAATTTAGGTATAATCATCAACTATGACTCGAACACTTGCAGATAGATCGATCAAAAATTCAGATGGAGTGGTGGAAACATAATGGTGCAAGAAAAAAAGTTTTCATCAAACTTCGTGACATTGGAAACTCAAAAGAAGATTCACTGGCAGCAAGAGTCTCGCTGTTCCTTGAGGAGGACGAGCACATATTCCAAAATTTTACAGATAGGAGTAGGGGAACACTTACTTCTCCATGCCAAATTCATGGAATTCCTTCCGAACAAGAGAAAGAGGAAGGATGACGTGTTCTTTATTTTATACAAGCCACCCTAACAAGTTTAAGCCATCGAGCAAATAGATGTTAAATGAAGTGTTGAATAGGAGGTAACCTATTTCGTCAAGCTAGTGACCTGAAAGAACCGCTGAATGGGAGGCAACTCATTATTTTATTTTTCCGCATTTTTCAATAAGCTAAGCTAAGATTTCCTTTCTTAACAATTTCCTTTCTTTTATTGTTTCTAATCCTCAGTATTATCATATAAAATTTTATTTCTTTGCATTACATATATAATCTTTCCATTTATGCTTTAAATTGTTTTAGTCTTAGAGAATGATTTCATAACATTTACAGTGGAACCCTTACATTCAAGAGCACGATAACTTTTTCGGCTTGCTACTAAAGGTACTTATATTATTCACCATCTTTTTTCTGAATAGAATAACCGGTGAGAATTCGAGCCAAATATAATTCTTTCTATCATGAGTGTTCCATATGAATGCTATTTTTGCTCGAATTTGCGGTTGTTCTTTACGGACGATCGATCATGTTATACTACACACGAGGTAAAAAAAATTTTGGTAAGCCTTTCAAGCCACCCGTTTATATCCTTATTATCCTTTGTGAAACCCCTTTGAGCCTCCAACAATAGTTTATTTTGTTGTTACTAAGTGACGAATCATGTCACAGTTCTAAACCTTAATGTCATCTATTTGATTTCTCTTGGAGTTAGATATAATTTGTATAACTTGGTATGATTTGAAGTTAAGCTTGGGGTTGCTCTTTAGAATTAGCAACATTTTTAGTTTGAGCTGTGGTACAAGTAGAACTTATTCATCAAAAAGAAAAAATGTAATTTACCAAGGGTCTACACACAAAAAAAAAATAGAAAAAAAAATCAAGAGCCAAAAACATCAAAAAATTTGGTCTCTTAAAAAGAATAATTTGTTTATGTATGTTGAAAAAGAAAAAGAAAAATAGTTTCACTTAGTACTCATCTTATCTGAATCAAGGAAAGAAGGTTTGTAATGCATCAATGTTTAATATGAATCCTTAGGTTGATAATTTAACTCCAAGTTCTTTTGTTAGCCTACTTTTTCAAATATATCCACCCTTAACCTAAGCCACATTACAACCCTTAAAGTCCTCAAAGTGTGTATATAATTTGATTTTGACTGTCTATTTAGAATTGTCTCAAATTTACAACAATGTACATTCATGTGATGACTGGAGTGGGAAAATATCGTAACTAGCCCTACTGACTTTAGGAGATACATATGTGTATCATGGAAAATAGTGTGGTTGAGTGTATGTGCTATCTTCTCCAAGCATGTCCCGCTTGAATGTAACGAGGTAAGTAAATCAATGTTGTGAATGTGATGAATGATGATCTGAGCAACTACCTGGAAAGGTATATTTTCCTGAAAAAATGCAAAGAATAAAATTCATTTTTCTTTTGCTACTTGAGGACAAACAAAAGTTTAAGTTTGGGGATGTGATAACATGTCATCTTACGTTATTCTTAACATGTTTTTCAGTTAATTTCAGTAAGTTTTACATCCAGAATAGAGGAGTATTAGAACAATTGCTTATGATTTTGGGACATTTGTAATAGTTTCTACTTAAAAGAAATAACATTTTATTCAATTCTTAATAAATATTTAAGTTGAAATTTTTAATGATGTGGTCAAATTCAATTTAATGTTGTCACTTTCGAGAAAGTCTTAAAATATTTTAAATTTTCATATATGAACAGGAACAACCATACAAGGGAGTGTTTAGCACCACATCAATGCTCAAAACCTTGAGGCATTAGTAATATGAGTCTTTAAATTTATATATATGTTGTTCAACATCTACTTTTTGATTAAATGTGATACCTTTAACTCACACACACTTCACACATCAACATCATGTTGCATCTTATAATCAAAGAGAAGCTATTTTATTCAACGCTTTTTTATAATATTTAATGTTGATATAGATATTTTATTCAAAAATAATAAAAAATTAATGATAAAACGTCAAAAGATTTGAAAATTTAATATTACTCTTTTTTATAATGCTCCTTATATTTTTTAATCATATATTAATTAACCAAAGAAATTAACAACGTTTTACTTTTGGCTTATGTTCACATATAATTAATTGTGTGGTACAGAGAAAAATAACGTGTACTAATTGGACATAGATTCATTGAACCATCACGTTTGGAAAAAAAACGTTAATTTCATTTTTTTTCCTATTATTTTGTCTTCAATTTCTTTCATTTAATTTAGTTACACATCACATTTATATACACGCATCCTATTTTGTGTTAAGAATATGATATAAATAAAAATTGAAAAGAAAATAGCACCTAATCGAAGTCATGGCTAGAATCAAAAAAAAGAAGATCTCATCCAAATTGATTGAGAAGATTACTCGTAGAAAGAGATGGTATAAGGAAAGATTGAATAGGTGGTTCGCAGAAAGGGGGCAGGTGGCAACCTTATGTGGTACTGAAGCAGGTCCAGTTGCATTTTGCCCAGGTGATACAAGATCTTCAATATCATCATCTCATGATGTATCAGAAGAACTAGTGTACAAATTTGAGTCAATGTCAATGTCAATACAATCCAAAAATCTGACTGACCAATTGACTTATGTAAAGGAAAAGGGTAAAAAACTTGAAGCGGAACTAGCCAAAATCAATAAAGATAATGAAGAGACACTGATGGGAGTTTTCATGCATCAAATTGAAAATGAAGGTAAGTCTTTAGATGATTTTGATAATAGTGTGATAAATCGTTTGATTGAGTTTCTTCTGGAAAAACTTAAGATTGTTAGGAAGATCCGTATGTCCTCTGAAAATGTGGCATTGCCTCATAATAATCCTCCTCCTTCTCCACCACCAATGGCTTGTGCTTTAGACAATGAAAATGGACCAAATTCTGGGGTAACCATTGATGGAAAAGTTTTGAACCAACAACCACAATTAGATTTGATCAAGGAAGTTGATTATACGAGTAGTGATTTTGATGACAATGTGGAAAACAACACAAGGATACTTCCACATGAAAATGCTATTGATAGCCATTGTCATATGTTAATTTCTGAAGGAAATTTTAAAGCTTTTGATAACAATATGGGCAGAGGCTTTAAGATGCCACCACTTGAAAATCCCAATGGTGGTGCTGATATGTGTCTTTCTGAAAGAAACTTTGGAGATTTGGATAACAATACAGGTAGAAATATGTTTAACACCCATTTTTTAATGTGCTAGTTTTTTATTTCTTAATTACGAGGATATGTGATTTGTGTGAAAATGTAATTTTATTGCCTAAGCGTGAACATGTTTAATTGTGCATAACTATCTTGTGAATCTTTTGTAATTGAAAATGTGGCAGCTGGATAAGAATTATTTGCATTTCAGGCGAGTGTGATCCTTAGAATTAGTGTGAGATTCTTTGTGATAGTTTAAAGTAGTCTAGAGTAGAGAAAACCTATATATTTTTTTAGGATTTTTCATCTCTCAAATGGATGTTTATTTTTTAAGTGTTTAAGAACCTCCTAGAGCTTCCTCCTTCTAGATCCAGTTTTTTTTATGTCACATTTAGATTCCCATTCAATCCTTTAAATATATTGTTATTGGAGACTCTCTCTATTGATCAAAGTTATCTCTTGAGTCATTTTCTTTAAGTGGGTAAGTTCATTCTTCCTTGCCTTCGTGAATTGTGTAGTAAAATAATCTTTTAAAATTTTATTATAATTTTATTTATTTCATTGAGACCTCTGCCTTCATTTCTTAAAACCTACATGGTAGTAGATCTCAAATCTAAGATAAAGGTAAGATGGTTGTATTTGAGTTATTTGTATAATTGTTGAGTAGGAAAAATTGATAATACCAAATTTCTCATATTGTTTGGGGTTTGACCGATTGTTAAACTTAATAAGTGACTTTAATTAGTTAAATGTGATAATGAGAAAGATAGGATAACATGATCTTGTTGAAAATATTAAGGCATTGTGCACTTTATATTAAATCATGTGTTGCATTTATATGACATTTACAGTTTTGGATGATGTTATGTTGTGAAATTATCATGCTTCTATATGTGATTAATATTAAGTGTTGTACTTGAGTAAGTATTTTGAGTGTATTATGATAATGTTACCTATGTGTGTCATAAGATATGTGAATTATGTGTGTCATAATATGAGCTACGTTGATATGTACATTGAGTCGTTATATTGATAAGTACCACTATCTAATGGTGGTACTCAATTGATGAGTAACTTATTCCAACTAGGAGAGAGAGGTATGTGTAGGCTTTAAGACCTAGTGAAATTTTTCTATGTGGTCGTCATATTGAAAGGAAATTACAAATCTAAGTGAAGGGCAACACAGTTGTGTTGATACTAATAGTGAGTGTTTACTAATTACAAATTTGTGCAAATCTAGAGGGCTTTAATATACAGATTAGCGTGTAATTGTCTAATCTCTTATGTTACCATGAACCCCATGTTCACCTTCATTAGTCACCTAATTGGACCTCAAGTCTAGTTGAGCTAGCTTATGTGGACTTAAATGTATCCAACTTTGAGATAGTATTTTCTATTTACTTTCCATGTTTTATGAGCAATATGGTGAAAAGTTAAGTAAAAATGTTGTGTGTCAATGCATAGGTATTAGAATAAACGCATATCATGGGAAAGTGTTTCGTAAATGTGCATGTGAAAGTTGAGTTAAGTATTCTCATATGAATACTTTATGTGTAAATAAAACTATGTAGTTGTGTTTAACCTATATGTCATTATACTTTATGTAACTCGATTACTCACCACTTTTCTTTATTCATGTTTGTGCGCTTACGATGGGACAGAAGCACCACCAACAGAAGGTGAAGAATAATGGAGGGACTATTTCATGTTGTTTTCATGAAGACTATTTCTATGAGACTGCTTGATTGGTTTGTATGCAAAGTATTTATTTTATGTTTGGGATTTTGGACCCTCGTTTTGATAGTGACATTAAGGGATTGTTTTTGTTCTATTTCTTCTATGGATTTTATTGCTTTCTTGTGGATGTATTATGAGTATCTTTAAGGGTGATTCCATGTGTTTGAGGGAATCATTCCTTTAGGATATATTATTTCAAATTATGGATTTTTAAAATTTATGCATTTATTCCTTTAGATTATTAGTAATTGAGGTCTTGATTTCTTTTCTTCTTTCTATTCGGCAATAGATCAAAAGTTGTAGACTTTGGTGAATCCTTGGATGAGTTACACAACTAGACTCATATTCAAAGGGCTAAACAACAATATAATGTCAAAGATATTTAGTTTTCTAGATCATTTTCAAGGGTATTTCAAGCTTTTGATATTAGACAAGACATTAAAAGAGCATAACCTTTCGCTCACTACAAATAGCGCAGGTCTACAATCATACCCATTTAATATTTTTTTGTGTGTTAACCATTTGGTTTTCCAGGGAAATGGGCATGGTAATTTGGAGTTCGACTGAGAGGTAAGTACATTATGGCCAAAAGTTGCTTCCATATAGAAATGAACTCAAATTATTCAGAATGATTTACCCTTGGTGAAACTCATTGACCACTTGTGTAACAACCCGTTGTTCGCTAGGATTATTTTATTTATTTATTATACGTGTTTAATTGGTTTTTTGTATGTTTGATTTGGGATTAATGGATTTCTAGGCGAGAAGGGTATTTTGGTTATTTGAGGGGCGAGGGTAAATTAGTAATTTTAGAATGTATAATATTTTAGTGTTTTAGTGTGAATAATTATTTTTTACCAAGTTTGTAGTAGCTTGCGCTAATTATTTTGATGTGGTAAATAAACGATGTTTTAGCGAGTTAAGTGTGTAGTAACTTTTTAGAATTAAGTGGTAAGAGTTTATAGCCCATTATGAATTGTAGTAACCTAGCCCATTATTGGAGTATATATAGCTAACTCATGAGAGGAAATTAGGGTTATAACATTTCACACTTTCACAAATAGAGAGGCTAGAGAGGATTGAGAGAGAAGAGATAAATTGAAGAGAAAGAGAAAGACCCATTTGAAGAAAAGTGAAGAGGAAGCTAGGATTCATTGGAGAGGGTGAAGATTCTTGGTGAATTAGCTAAGCTTAAGGAAAACAAGGTAATGGGGATAAGTTTTATCTACTTAATAGCTTACAACTTTTAGCTTATGGGTCATAATTATATTAATTGAATTGCGAAGATTGATAATTATACGTTTGGATTTTCATGCTTGAATTTAAGTGTTGAATTTGGGTATTTGAAATTTGTTAGAAACTTGTAGTTGATGCTTAAATTCCATTGTTTTTGTATGTTAAGTGGTTCACTTTGAGATTTTAACTTAAATTGGTGAAAATGATGATGTTGTTGGTGATTAATGATGAATTCATTATTTATATGATATAAGTGTTGTTGGGTATATGTTTGTGTTGAGAATTCATGTAATTGGTTATCATGAATGTGATTTTTAGTTAAGTTGTTATGTTTTGGTTATTTTTGTGAAAATGGGTCAAAAGAGGAGAATTATGATTGTGATGATTTTGAATGGATTAATGGAGTTGGTTAGATGAATTGAATTGAGTTGGATTCGTGTTTTTGATTGTTATGTTTTTGAGAAGAATCGTTTCGGAGAAAATCGAATTTTTGAGCTAAAAGCCGTTTTAAGCACTTTTGAGAAATAAGTCATTTTGAGGGTTTTAAAATAAGTTCTTTTGGGTTAGAAAACTATATTTTAGGAAGAGTATTATTTGTTTAAGTTTTGGGGATGAATTCGGTGAAACCGGAATAAAAAACGGATCGAAAATCAGATTTTCCTTGCGCGCAAAAAACACGAAAACATGTTGTTTTACTGTTAGGGCAAAACGCATAATCTGGGAGTGAAAAGGCACAGACTGTGCATTTCTTACTATGGCCGTGCGTTTTTTCCTGGCAAAACGTGCACGTTTGTGCGTGTGTTGTTTGGTCCAGAACGACGAATTCTTGTACTTCCAAGATTCCAAATGCATCCATATGAGTTACAAATGCTTAAACGTACTTGATTAGAGTTTAATTGAGCTTATTTAAACTCGAATTCACGGGTATCTGTATCGCCTACTTCTATTTAAGCAATAAAACACGCGAATAAGACATTTATTCAAGAAATAGACATCATGTTCTCAAAAGATCTCAAAACATGCATATTAAAATTCCTCAAAAACTTCGCAGCGGATAAATAACATACATCACCAAGTAGCCATAGTATAAATATCAGATACAACATCAAATAAACTCCAAATATCCACATATGGATAAAGTCTCAACATCATAATCAATCTAAAATAAATGTACAGACCGACAACCTACATCAAAACCTATACTAAGACTCTAAATAGATAAACAGAGGAGGCTCCCGCTATCCTCTAGCAACTCACCAAGCAAGCTTAAAGATCATTCCTGCACGTCGTCTACCCATTCATACAAATAGGTAGGCGGTCAACCCAATGACCACTGGGGGTTAGCTTCATATCAATCATAATCAAACATAAGCAATTGAAAAGATATTCGTTGGATTAAACTTCAAATAATTAAACAAAAGATAATTCGACTTCACATTATTCATTAACACAAACAAGTTCACAACATCACAATTATTAAATTTACCAATCACATCGAATCACCAAGCTCATATGCAATTAGGGCTCATGCAAAAACATATTATACGCCTAGACACGACTCCTATATGAACATGGTACGATCACCAACAACAGGTCACCACCTCATGATGCAACAAAAACATCATATAACCATTGAATACAAAGTATTCAAATCACTCCACTGGATATAAATATCCTAAACCACCTCCACTGGATGTAAACATTTTACATCCTAAGACTCATTCATGAACATATGACACACTATGCACATATTCAACAACACATTCACCAACCTCATCACCATTATTTAATATATATGCATCCACCAATAATATCACCACCATTTAACATATATGCATCAATCAACATGAACTACATCTTTACGGATCAACAACTCCGTACAATTTCTCACAATTCAATTAAAGGAGAAATTACATCATATTATAATAAACATCATGTTCAACACCTATCAATCATCCACACATTTTCGTATAATCATATCAAACTATTCACAAAAGATTTGCAAGGTATTCGGTCTTAAAGATCATTTTCGACAAAGTCCATCTATCGTTTCACAACTTAAAAACATTTGTGGCAATTGAATCAAAAGCAAGAAAACAAACTCTAATGCCTCAACTATGTATACATTTAGATCACATATAAGTGCAGTTGAGTATACATGTGCGTTTCACCGGCCAAATCTGATGAAATCATAAAAATCACAAAGTTCGTCTCTCTTTATCATTTTTCAAAAAGAATGACATTTTCAAAGAAAAACAAGTTAAAACTCATTTAAACCACACACAACCATTTTTGGAAATCATGTAATCAGTATACAACCTTAACCCTACCCCTTTCCCTTGAGAAAAACGAGTTTCGGAAAAATCGACGTTCTTGGACTATTTTCAAAAAGTTATGATACGATTCAAAAAACCAAGTTCAATCTAATTCAATTGATGTTACCAAAGGTTTAGAAAGTTCAAATACATTTAATTACATCAAAAGAATCAGTTTGGAACCGCCCCGATAGACCCTGGATGCTTGGAACGCAAAAATCATGAGTTGCTACACTGTGCAACTCGCCATGGCCACATTTACTCGCCATGGCGAGTTTGACAGACTGATGCAACTCGCCATGTCCAAATCTACTCTCCATGGTGATTTTGACAGAAAAACAGCAAACTCAACTCTCGGGAAATTTTCCCAATTTCACACCAAAACCCCAATTTTGATCCCCTAACACCCAAATGCGTCTCCAAAGTTTGTATACACGTTTATGAACTTAAAAAGGCAATTAAAACCATATCAAAATTGAAATAAAACACCATTTTAACACAAATCATCAATTCACCCATTTTTCATAAAACTTTCAAAAACAACTCAATTTACACCACAACTCCATAATTATGAATACCCAATAGCATGAATCATCAACAACAACATCTCATACAACAACAACAACATCAATTAACCATGAATGCATCAACAATCCAACAACAACAATATCATTCTTCACCAATTTTGAGCAAAACACAAGTATACATATATATACACCTCAAGCATGTAAATTCAACATCAACAACTTAATTATCATCAAATTCACATACCCAGACATTGCATCAAAATAAGAGCACGAATTTCACCAATTAAATTCACAATAATCACTTTTCACAATTAAGCACTTATGAATTGAGGTAGAAAAGAGATTATACTAAAAGGTTATGAGAGAATACTAGCCCCCTTACCTTTTCCCTTCACAAATTTAAGCTAATTCTCCACTCCCCCTTGCTCCTAGCTTGAATCCTCTTGGAACTTCTCTCTAACCCTTTCTCTATCTCTAGCCTCCTTAGTGTTAATGTGAATGAATGAAATGTTAACCTAGTTTTTATCTAAGTTAAGCTTATATAGTCACCACTTACATGGGTTAAGTTAAATCTCCTCATAATGGACCTAACACAGTCACATCTAATTAGAAATGTTACTACTCACTTAACTTAGTAAAATGTTTAATTATTACCATCCCAAAATAATTACTACTCGATACCTCTGCTCTTAGTAAAAGAAACTATTCACCTCAAAATTCTTAAATAATGCCAAATCTAAGTTTACTAAAATTTCCTCCCGTAAAAAGACCAAAATACCCTCGAGTCCGAAATGACCAAAATACCCATCACAAGCTAAAATCTACCAATCCCGGGTAAAATACACCCAAAGACAATTATTTGCAAACAAGCACAAATAAACACATATAAATAAATAATAAAATAAATCTAGCGAAAATCGGGCTGTTACAACTCTCCCCCCTAAAAGAATTTTCGCCGTCGAAAATTACCTGAAGGAAACAACTCCGGATACGAAACCTTCATCCTACTCTCCGATTCCCAGGTAGCACTCTCACCAGTTGGTCCAACCCAAATCACACTCACCAAAACGATCTCTTTGCCTCGCAAACGCTTCACCTCGCAATCGTCAATCCTAACTGGCCAAGTCTCAACGGTCAAATTATCCCTTACTTCCAAATCATCCACTTGAATCACGTGAGACGCATCATACACATACTTCCGCAACTGAGACACATAAAACACATCATGAAGATTCAAAAATGACGGTGGTAACGGAATCCGATAGGCTACCACTCCCACCTTCTTAACAATCTCAAACGGTCCAACAAAACGAGGAGTCAACTTCCGACACTTCAAAGCACATCCAACACCGGTTACTAGATTCACTCTCAAAAACACAAGATCACGAACCTGAAACTCAATGTCCTTCCTCCTCTTACCATGGTAACTCTTCTGCCTACTTTGAGACGCTCTCATCTTCTCTTGAACCATCTTAACCTTTTCTGTAGTCTCTTGCACAACTTTCGGTCCTAATAAAGCACTTTCACCTGACTCCTACCAACACAACGACGTCCTACATCTCTGACCATACAAAGCTTCAAACGGTGCCATACCGATACTAGAATGAAAATTGTTGTTCTAAGTAAACTCAATCAACGGTGCACATTCGACCCAACTGACACCTTGCTCCAAAACACAAGCTCTCAACATATCTTCCAAACTTTGAGTAGTCCTCTCCGTCTGCCCATTGGTCTGGGGATGATAAGCAGAACTCAACCTTAACTTGGTTCCCAAAGCAGCTTGCAAACTCTCCTAAAACTTAGAAGTAAACCTCGGATCCCAATCTGACACAATACTAGAAGGAACACCATGCAATCTAACAATCTGCTCAATGTAGATCTCAGCTGTAACGCCCGTTTATTTTATTTTTGGTAGAGTTTAGAGTCCTATTTAATTGATTTATGTGATTTGTTTATTTAATTAAATGGTTTTATTAATAGTTGGTAAGAATAAGATAGGAATTAGAATATTTTAGAATTAAGGGGGTGGAGGTGTAATTAAGAGGAAACAAAGGAATTAGTGGGAATTAATTAAGATTAATTAGAATGAAGGAGGTTAAGAAAAGGATAGTCAGAGAAAAGAAAATCATTTTACGTGAAAACAGAGAAGTTTGAGAAAAAGGGGAAAAACCAAGAGCAAGAGAGAAGAGGCAAGAGAAGCTAGGACCTTTGTAATTCAATCAAACCAGGTAAGGGTGGGGTTTCACTTCTGTAATTAAGGGCTTAATTCTTCATGTTTGATTAGTGGTTCATGAGAAAATGGGTAGAAATGAGTTTAGGGTTTAATTTGTGAATTCCCATGAAAACTGATGAATTATGTGTTGTTACTGTTAATTTTA
>Ga0228710_1007811_pt1 | contig 15633 bp, 12 predicted proteins | sample MedpolnodulmetaG_FD_177995 | JGI IMG/M metagenome (GOLD analysis project Ga0228710, IMG submission 177995) | Root nodule microbial communities from Medicago polymorpha collected in Santa Monica, California, United States - pink nodules | ecosystem: Host-associated > Plants > Roots > Nodule... | reverse complement strand
CGCCCCACATGCCGCACACGCAGTTTCTGCTCTTCGTCACTCATATTTGGTGTCCACCTATTTTAAGTGGACACTTCATGCGGCAGAGGCATCAACGAGAAAAGGCGCATGGAAATGAGCGCTTACGGAATACGGGTCAGTTGCGCTTCAGCCCAGACGCGGAATGCTTCGGCCTTTGCTTTGCTGTGCTTCTGACGGGCAGCAAGGCGGAAATTGGCGGGCTGGCCTGCAATGTCGCGCCCGATGTCGTAAAGCGCACCGATACGGTCGGGAGCCTCTCGCGCGATCTCAGACCGACATGCTGCCGGCATCGTTCTCAGTACTTTCCTTCACTGGAGCGGCGATTGATCCCGGTCCCGAACGGTGTGAAGGTCTGGCTCGCCACAGGCTATTCGGCGGCATTAGCGCCTTTTCGCGTTCTAAGAGCGTCAAGCAGATTATGCCCCGCGCGGATGATGTGGTCTCTCATAAATTCGACCACGCTTGGATCGCGCTTCTTGCACAGGTTCAGAATACGGCGATGCTCTGTTTCCGCCTCTTCAAACGCAGAGGTCAAGAGGAGCTGAAGTCTGATATAACGATCTGTCTGAACGTTGATCCCTTGAATAAGAGCTAGGGTCTGAACGCGCTCAGCAGCCACATAGAGACTCCGATGAAATTCCCAGTTAAGTGCGCCCACCTTTGCGATGTCCCGATCTCCATAAGCTCTTTCGAGCTCCTCCAAGATCTGTTCAGAGGCGTCGAGGTGTTGGTCCGTCATACGGGCGAGAGAATATGCGAGGATATCGCACTCCAAAATCGCCCTGAGCTCAAACAGCTCCATTATCTGTTCGGAGGGCAGCGCGGTTACAACGGCGCCTTTGTGGATTTTTGATACAATCAGGCCGGCCGCTTCCAACTGGCGAAATGCTTCTCGCACAGGCATTCGGCTACATTCATATTCGGCGGCAATTGCTTCCTGAATGAGCGGTTCACCTCCTTTAAACTCACCGTTCAGAATACGCTCTCGTAGTGACTCTGCCAAAGCCTCAGGAAGGCTCTGCCGCCTAATACTGTACTTTGAGCGCGGTTTTTTTTGATGCATGTTCTTGGTCACCGGTTGGATCCAAACCTCACGACGTTTGCCTGCCTCACTTTAGCTTATCTCACGGAACTAGCGAACTCCATTCGGTGAAAAGTTTCCTCATTGAACTAGACACCTCTTTCGATGTATGTAGATTGGATCCAAGACAAACAGAGAGGTTCAGCATAATGGCAAGATGGACGGGCGTATTCCCTGCGGTGACAACCAAGCTTACCGAGGGTGGTGAAGTCGACATCGAAGCGACGAAGGATAGCATTGATCGGCTGGTGAAGGCCGGCGTGTCTGGCGTAATCGTGCTTCCCATGCTGGGAGAGAATGCGTCTATGACGATCAGTGAGCGCGAGACGATTATCCGTGAGGCAGTTGATGTGGCGGCCGGACGAATTCCCGTACTCTCCGGTCTGGCTGAAGCTACCCTTGCGAATGCTAAGGTGAACGCGAGACTATATGAATCTTTCGGAGCGCAGGGCCTAATGGTATTCCCGAGCCTCGGCTATAAGACCGACGTCCGGGAGACGGCAGAGTGGTACAGGGGTATCGCTGGCGCCAGCTCGCTTCCGATCATGATCTACAACAATCCGATTGCCTATGGCGTCGATTGCACGGCCGAAGTTCTGAAGGATCTAGTCAACACGCCAGAAATTGTCTGCATCAAGGAAGAGAGCGGCGACATCAGGCGCGTGACTGATCTGTATGTGGAATTCGCCGAACGCTTTAGCGTGTTCTGCGGCGTCGATGATCTTATTGTCGAAAGCTCTGCCTTGGGCGTAACAGGTTGGGTCTCGGGAATGGCCAATGTTTGGCCCTCAGAGTGCGTGGAGTTGTTCGATCTCTGCTCCCAGAATAGATACAGCCAAGCTCGAGAACTTTACCAGATTTTGACGCCGGCATTCCATCTCGACACACATGTTAAGCTGGTACAGTACATTAAACTCGCCGAACGCCTTGTCTACGGCGCGCCAGAATGGACACGTTCGCCTCGCCTGCCGCTCATTGGCGATGAGCGCGAGTTTGTAGTCTCTACCGTAAAGAAGGCAATTGACGCACTCGACCAGCGCGTCAAGAAAGCTGCCTGATAATTGGCGGCTCGGCCCCGGCGCAGGTTTTTCGGCGGGGTCCTTTCCTTTCAACCAAAGCGGATCACTTATGGAGGATCTATGCGGCGAGCTTCTAATCGGGGCGACCGAGCGTGGGCTTTCTGTCCAGGCAGGACCCTTGGGGTTCTCCTCCGAGCGTCCGGCTTCGTGGCAGGCTGGGCAGCGCGTCACTCATCTCTTTGTTGATGATGTGCCGAGGATTCTCGATACCGTCATCCTTTGAGACTATGCCGCCCAACGCGAACACCTTGGCACGCCGCGAGGTCCCTGTTTCTTCGCCGCCGAACAGGGTGGCAGGGTTTCGGGAATAATCGATCTTGACCGAGATTTGGTTATGGTCGGCCAGGCTTTGAAGAGCGTTTGCCCCGGAAATGATAACATCTCGCCTAGCTTAGCTAGCCTGGAGGAAATCGTGCCGCGGCCTAATACAACGTCGTCTCGTCGCGCAAAAGCTGATTGTCGGCCTTGAGCCGGGTGTTTTCCAGCCGCAGCGCCGCATTGTCTTCCCGATGGGCCGCGTTCTCGGCGCGAAGGGTCGTGGCCTCCGCTGACAACTCCTGACCTCATCGACCAGACCCGTCACGAGCTCGCGCAACGCCTTCAGCGAAAGCGTGTCGGCATGTTCGGGCGAGGCAAGTCGCATCTTGGCCATGGACGAACGGAATCATGATTTGCCCTCCGCGCGGCTCCCTGGCACCACGAAACACCGCTCGCGCTCACTTATGCACACTTCCCTCAGTGGGTCGCCGGAAAGTCTGCACCAAATTTGCCCCGGTTACTCCTCGAACGAAACTCGGACCAGTGCCGATTCCTGCGTGTCGTTGTGGATCGACGGCGAATTCGCCATTTCAAGGACCTGGTGCTGCACGACGCCACAAAACATTCGCACTCCAAGCCATGACTGCTCTTTTATGCCGAGAAGGCGGCAACATCTAATAATGCTGATCGGCAATGAGCTTGCATGAACGAGCTTGCCGATGCCGATGAAGCCGCCCCTTTGTTCCGAGATAATTGCGCCCCCGATTTCCGGCATGATCTCAGCCCTGTTTAGTGGGGTCTACAGGCGATGATTGTTGTCAGTTCATTCAGGCGAGGTGGCAAGCTTTTCGGGTAAGTTTCGGCGTAGGCTCTCGCCGTTTAGTTCGATGCGATGGGCGTTGTGAACGAGACGATCCAAGATGGCGTCGGCGTAAGTTGGGTCGCCTATAACGCCGTGCCAAGCCGATCGGGAAGTTGGCTGGTGATGATCGTGGATCGTCGGCCATAGCGATCTTCGAGGATTTCGAGCAGGTCGCGACGCACCTATTCGTTGAGTGGTTCGAGGCCCTAGTTGTCCATAATCAGGCCCTGAACGTGGCCCAAGGTTCGTTGCAGGCGGGCGTAGCGGCCATCACCACGCGCGAGCGCAGGCTGGGCAAAAAGCCTGTCACGCGGACGTCGGGGTCGCGTCGGCAGGACGGCACTGTCATAGTGAGCCGCCATCGCGCAATATGTCCGGTTTACCTGGGGGATCGAAGCTGGCAGGCCTTGATGATCGCCAGCTTGGCATGATCGGGAGCCAGCAAGGCTGGCGCACCGCCAAAGAACTCCAGCGCTTGGATATGGCATTCAATCCAGTCGGGTAGTGTCTCACTCCAGCGCGCCTCCGCGAACGAAAGGCTGGACGCTCCCAGAACCGCCACGAACAGGTGGGCATGCCGTGTCTTGCCGGACAGCCGATCAACAACACCGTGACGGTGTCGCCGGCATAGTCGACGAACAGCTTATCGCCGGCCGCGTGGTCCTGCCGTATCGTCACAGGCGGCTTCATCGCCCAGCCGCGGTAAAGGTCACAGTACCGACTGTAACGATAGCCGTCCGGATGTCGGCTGATGTATTCGTCCCACAGGATCTGCAGCGTCATGTGCTTGCGCTTGAGTTCCCGATGGACCAGCGCCCAATCCGGCTCAGGGCTCCAACGGTGCCCGGTCTTCGTCCTGGCCGCTTGCAAAGCGCCTCCTCCAGGACGGCATCGCTGACATCGTCAGCCAACGGCCACGATAACTCCGCGGTGGCCGCACGTCGCAGCGTCTCGCGCACCGTCCGGATCGAATCGACTTGTGACCAAGTCCTTGCTCGAAGCGATATCTCAATATCTCGCGGGCACGCCGCATCCCCAGTCTCTCCGCAGGCATCCCCTTCCTTCCTCGCCACCGTCGAAAACTTCACACCAGCAGAACACCCTCGCCAAGGGGGCGGCGTCATTTCGGAATCAGGGTGCGACCATTTCTCGGAATTGCGGGGCGAGATCATTTCGGAATCCGGGGGCGAATTGCCTTAGGATTTGCACGAACTAACGGAAAACATCCTGAGCATTGTAGAGATGCGCTGAGAAACCGAACCATCAGCGCGGTAACATCGGAGTCCCGTCTTAGCCGACGAGGGTCCCACGGGGCTGCGCCAGAATAGGGGGTCACGCCCCCCAGACATCTCGGAAGACACGAAGCCAGTTCAATCCAAGTATTTTTCTCACGTCATCTTCCCGATATCCCCGATGAATGAGCTCCTTGGTCAGATTCAGAAGCGTGTCGGGCGTTTCAATTTCGGGTGGGTTGTAGTGAGGGGGGCGCGGGTAAGCCTCACGGGACCACAAACCCTGGCCAATGTTCGATTCCCACTGCCCAATCACTGCCTCGAGATCCGAAAACGGAAGTGTTCCCCACCAGTAATCAAGCCCGAGGCCAACATGGTCAGCACCAACAAGCGACACGAAATGATCGATATGGGCTACGAAGTCGTCAAGCGACGGGCGGGCGGCACTTCCATTAGCCGCCACGACGAGTTGCGGGACAGCGGTCACACCAATCAGTCCACCCGTTGCCGCCGCGGCCTTGGCTTGTTCATCAAAGATATTCCTTTTACTCGGGAACAGCACGGCAGAGTTTGAATGGGAGAAAACGGCAGGCCTTGTCGTCGATGATAAAGCATCCATTGTCGTCTTATAGCCAGTATGGGTGCAATCGACGACTATTCGGTTTTCGTTCAGTCTGCGAACAAGGTCCTTGCCGAAGCTGCTAAGACCGCCATCAACCTCCGTCTCACAGCCATATCCGACGTAGTCTTGCCTGTTGTATGTCAGTTGCACCATGCGCAGACCAAGTGCCTGATAGGCCTCGACGAGGTCGAGATCAGTTCCAAACGCTTGAGTACCCTGGAAGCTGTGTACAATTCCGACCTGACCACCGCGTTTTGCAGCCTCTATATCAGCTGCTTTCAGGACCAGCCTCAGGTCCGACCTAGAACGCAGAAAACGCGACCACCTGCCACATTCCTTGAGAACGGTCGAGGGGGAATCGTCGTCAAGGCCCGGCGCGACACAGGTGACGCCTCCGGCAATGTAGGAGTCGATGTATTTTTTTCGTCCCAAAAGTGGAGCAACAGCATCAATGATAATCGAGTCGCGGTGAAGCTTCTCAGCGTCCAAGTCGAACCTCCCACAGCAAACGAATGACCACTCACGAAAGCTAACAACGCAACGTGTGCGTGTCAACTTAATGTAGATTGGATCCACTTGGGCACGGCGTTATCCCAAGGAAGTCAGCCACTCCTTGTTTGACATCTCGCCTTAATGGATCCAATCTACAAGCGCAACGGCTCGTCGGAGCGCCGGATGGGCCGCTATGCTCCCGAGCTAAACGGGAGAAGACCGGCATGCCTGAAGTGAGCGCTATTGTCGTAGGGGCAGGAATTGTTGGCTTGAGCGTCGCGTATGGGGCGCTCCGAAACGGAGTCTCGGTCATGATTGTGGACCGCAATCCGGAAGGGGACAAAGCATCGTTTGGAAATGCTGGCGGCATCGCCGTGACGGAGGTCGTCCCGGCTTCGGTTCCCGGCTTATGGAAGAAGGTGCCGTTTTGGATGCTCGATCCGCTTGGCCCTCTTGCGCTCAGAATGGCGCATACTCCTCGCTTGCTGCCCTGGCTATGGAATTTCGCGCGGGTGGGCACAGCTTCCGAAGTTCGCCGGATCTCTACGGCGCTAGCCGACATCAACGGCCGCGTTTATGATGACCTTTTACCGCTCTTCAACCAGGTCGGGCTTGCTGGAGACCTGCTCCAAAAGGGCGCGTTGACCGTCTACGAAAGCGAGAACGGCCTTCGAAACGATATGCACGATTGGGACGCCAAGCGAGACCTCGGTGTCGAAGTGCAAGAGCTGACGGCAGCGGAAATCCGGGAGATGGAGCCCGCCCTCAGCCCAATCGTGAAGAATGGTGTGTTCACGCCGCAATGGTCTCACATAAAGGATCCGAAGCGGGTCGTCGACGTGTTGCGACACTGGCTCGTAGCCCACGGTGCCGAAATCGTAAGGGGAGAGGTCGATCGCGTGGTGCCGACCTCGGACGGCGCTAAAGTCGTGCTGGATGGCGGCAGAGAAATGACAGCACGAAAAATCGTCATCGCTGCCGGAGCGTGGTCGGGGCGGCTCGCCAAGCAAATGGGCGACCGCGTGCTTGTTGAGAGCGAGCGCGGATACACTACTACGATTGCATCGCCAGGGGTCGCACTTGAACGTGAAGTGATCTTCGCGGATCGAAAGTTCGTTGCGACGCCGCTCTCAATCGGCTTGCGCATTGGCGGCGCCGCTGAATTCGGCGGCCTTGAGGTGGCTCCGAATTATGCCAGATCGAAAGCCCTCGTGAAGCTCGCCAAGCACTATTTTCCCGACATCAGGGAAGAAGGGGGTGTGGAATGGAGCGGCCACCGGCCAACCACACCCGACAGCCTTCCGGTAATCGGCCGCTCCGGTCCCAGTTCCAACATCATCTATGCATTCGGACATGGGCATTTGGGCCTGACGCAAGGCCCGACGACCGGCAAGATTGTTGGCGACCTCCTCCTTGGCAGGAAACCGCCCATCGACATGGCGCCCTTCTCGGTCGCCCGCTTCTCTCTCAAGAAAGCTAGCTTCTATGACTCTCCGGACTTTCTTCTGCGTTGATGCCCACACCTGCGGCAATTCGATCCGCGTGGTTGCGGGGAGCGCGCCATTGCTTCCGAACGTATGGACACCCCGGAGCGTAGAGGTCAACCTGAGCATACTCGATCGCATACGTGAACGGTTCGAAACTCCACTCGCGAGAATTGCTTGCGCGCGATTATAGCGCGGCGATCGGAGATCCTCATCCTGAAGGGATCAGTGCCTCGCAGGGATAGTGCGTTCGCATTGCCGCGCCATTGCGTGAAGCATGGCACTGTCGAATTCGTCGATCGAAATGTGATCTCCGAGCAAAATTGGAATCACAGCTTTCAAGGCGAAAGTGGCGCTTGCCGCGATCAGGGGTGAAGAGCGGCACCGGGTAACAAGGTCGATCCGATCCCTATCTCCTGCGCAAGCTGGCGGTCACCACACCCAACCAGCTCTGACGGTGGACCTGACCTACATTCCCGATGGCGCTGGGCTTCGTCTATCTCGTGCGCTGTCGTGGACCGTTCAGCCGGAAGGTCTTATCGTGGCGGCTACCGATCACCATGGAAGCGGCCTTCTGCATTGGGGCGATCGAGGAAGCGCTTGCCCGCTAATGGCAAGCCGGAGATCTTTAACACCGACCAGGGGTCGCAGTTCACATCCGTCGACTTCACCGCCGCGCTGGCATCGGCCGTTATCTGACCTTCTAAATCCCGTTTCATAACGCCCATCTTTCTATGCCGCTGAAGGAATAAGCTATCCTGATTTGGATGCGATCTTCCGTCGGAGAAGGCGGCCGAGAGCCTGGAGGAACCGTCCGGTATTCAGAGCCGCACGCTGGCATCCTGGTACCGTATAGTTGGGAAAACAATCGGGGCCAACTTAAACGGGGGCGACGTGTTCGTGATCGACGAGGGGGGGCATGGTGAGCAGCCGGCAGCTTGCCCGCTTCATTTGGCGAGGCGGAGGCGCGCGCGAGGCGAAGATCGTGCTCGTCGGCGACCATGGGCAGCTATAGGCGATCGGGGCGGCGCACCGTTCAGGGGAGGAGATCGGCCATGCCGAGCTTTCGGAAGTCCGCCGGTGGGCGCGCGTCTGGCGGCGGGAGGCATCGGTGGCCGCGTATCAACAGCACGGCAATATTAGCTTTGCCCAGAGCAGAGCGGATGCGCGCACTGCTGTTGGTAGCGTGGGCCCAGGCTAACAATAGTTAGACTGAGCGCAGAGACGTAAAATCACGACCTGCCGCAGGCGTGCACGGATGAAGTTATTAAGAAGGGGACTGGAGCTGTCTGGCCACCGAGCCGTGTGTTGCGATCGCCGCGATTCAAGACGATTGCCCCACGACATGTCAATCGGCACTGAAATGAGGATGCGGATCTCGTGCAGTCCGCCGCGCGTCTGCGGTGGAAGGGCTGCCTCCTGAGGGACGAAACGTTGCTACACTTGTCTGTCACAGTCCCGTTTTGGCAATACCGCCAACAGCTTGCTGTTTATGGACGCACACCAGTCTACATGCTTGGCCTCCTCGCGGCCGGCGCAAATTTTCATTCTGATCATCACGTAGTTGAACGTTTATACGTCTTTCAGACGCGGCCCCGCGATCAGTTCAGCTCCCCGGTCAATTGTATCCAATCTACAATCGCCTTGACATTGGTGGATTCAGGTAGTTTGATTGATGAAACGAGTGGGCCGAGAGGCTTCCGATGGGAGGACATCAATTGGATGCTGAAGCACTTCACGGAGACGCGATTTTTATCGATGCAGTTGCCCCTCTTCTGCACAAGAAGCAGTATGTCGGATCATACGTTCTTGGCGGGGTAACCTGTGTTGCCCCAACAGTGGGAGTGGGTTCGGAGTCTCCATCGACGGCGCTGAAAACCATAGGGAATTGGTTGAGATATATTCGCACCAACCCTGGTGTCAGGCTGGTGGAAAAAGCGCGTCATGTTGAGGATGCCAAGCGTGATGGAAAAATGGGCATTCTCTTCCATTTCCAGGGAACTGGACCATTTGAAACCGATCTCGACCTAGTTGACGCGTTCCACGCAGCTGGCGTCAGGATGGTCCAATTAACATATAACAGGAAAGACTATGTGGGAGATGGTTGCGAGGAAGAGCTTGACGGCGGGCTTAGCAGGTTCGGCAAGGACCTTGTTCGGAGACTAAACGAAAACCGGATCATCGTCGATTGTTCGCATACCGGCTACAAGACGACGATGGACGCGCTGTCCCTTACCACGCGTCCAGCTGTTTTTTCCCATTCGAACTCTGCCGTGCTGTTCCCGAGCAAGAGGAATATAAGAGACGATCAGGCTAAAGCTGCGGCGGCAACTGGTGGACTGGTAGCAGTGACGGCAGTTCCGCAATTCGTGGTCTCGGCCAACGGCGGAGCGGCGCGACCGTCTATTGACGATCTTATTGCCCACATAGATCACTTCGTTTCCGTTGTAGGCATTGACCAAGTTGGTCTTGGACTTGACTACTGGTGGGGTACGCTCCCGTTCTCCGATCTTGGTACGGTTGTTGAGCACTGGGAACACCACGTCGAAGCCGGCGACTGGACTCCCCAGGCCTACCCTCGTCCGCCGCATTACAATCCTCCTGAAATTGAAACGCCCGAGTTATTGAAGGGCATGACCGTTGGCCTCATCCGTCGGGGGTACAGTGAGGAAGACATACGCAAGATACTCGGGCTGAACTGGCTACGCGTTTTCCATGAGGTTTGGGGAGAGTGATGGCCAGAATTGAGTTCATCAGCCCTGTATTGGACGTAAATCCAAAGTACTGGGAATCAAAGCCCGTGAAACAACCTGTCCTTTCCGTTTCCAACTTAATGTGTTCCTTCCGAGCGGACGGACTTTGGAGCTCCGTCGTCCAGGGAGTCTCATTTGACATCGGAGCCCGTGAGACCGTTGCCGTCGTTGGTGAGTCGGGCTCTGGAAAGAGTGTCACCGCGCTATCGATCATGCGCCTAAATTCGCCGCGCGGGACAAAGATCGAAGGTTCTGTCAAGCTAGGTGGAAAGGAGTTGCTTTCTCTGTCGGATGCTGAAATGCGGCAGATACGAGGCAACGACATCGCGATGATATTTCAGGAACCAATGACGTCCCTGAATCCGGTGCTAACCATTGGCTTCCAAATCGCAGAGTCCTTGATATTACACCGCGGCTTGTCACGCGCGCAGGCAGAGAACGAGACGATCCGCTTGCTGGAAAAAGTCCGGATCCCGGCTGCGAAATCCCGCTTTCACGAGTACCCGCACCGATTTTCGGGTGGCATGCGGCAGCGGGTAATGATCGCAATGGCGCTAGCCTGTAAACCGAAGTTGCTTATCGCTGATGAGCCAACGACCGCCTTGGATGTGACGATACAGGCGCAAATCCTCGAGTTGATAAAGGAACTGCAGCAGGAGGATGGCATGTCTGTCCTCTTCATCACGCATGACATGGGCGTGGTCGCGGAAATCGCCGACCGCACCGTGGTAATGTACAAAGGCCAGGCGGTCGAAACAGCATCGACCGACGACATCTTCAACAGACCTAACCATCCGTATACGCGGTCATTGCTTTCCGCTGTGCCAAAATTGGGATCAATGGCCGGCCGCAGCCGGCCAATGCGCTTTCCAGTTGTCGACCGATCGACGGGCGAAGCCGACGTGCCTGTCGAGGTGCCCGACACTGTTAAGCTGTCAGAGCGACCTGTGCTTGAGGTTGCCGGTTTAACAAAGCGTTTTGAAGTCAAATCAGGTTTGTTTTCGACGGTGAAAGGGTGCGTTCACGCTGTCGAGAATGTCTCGTTCAGCATCAAGGCTGGCGAGACGCTAGCACTCGTTGGCGAATCAGGGTGTGGAAAATCTACCACCGGCCGTTCGGTGATGCGGCTGGTTGAACCGTCTGGAGGCTTAGTGCTGCTCGACGGCGTGGACGTGCTCAAACTCAGCCAGAACGAGTTGCGACACCAACGCAATCACATGCAGATGATCTTCCAGGATCCATATGCGTCACTAAATCCGCGAATGAATATCGGTACGGCAATCGCAGAGCCCCTAGTGATCAACGGCAAGGGCGGGCAAAGTGAAGTCGCGGACAAGGTAGCCGAGCTCCTTCAGAAAGTTGGTCTTTCGCCTGACATGGCCAAGCGCTTTCCACACGAATTTTCTGGAGGTCAGCGTCAGCGCATTTGCATAGCACGCGCACTTGCGCTCGAGCCAAAGCTGATCGTCGCCGATGAGGCGGTCTCGGCGCTCGACGTCTCGGTCAAATCGCAGGTCGTCAACCTGATGCTTGACCTGCAAGCGCGTATGGGGCTCGCGTATCTCTTTATCTCCCACGATATGGCCGTCGTGGAACGTGTTAGCCATCGTGTCGCCGTCATGTACCTCGGTGAAATCGTCGAAGCTGGCTCGCGAGAAGCTATTTTTCAAAATCCACAGCATCCGTACACAAGGCGGCTGCTTTCGGCAGTGCCGATTGCCGATCCGGCACGGCGCCTACAGAAGCGGACGGTTTCAAATGATGAAATCAAGAGTCCGTTCCGACCTGCAGATTACGTCCAACCGGTACGACAATATCGTGAGGTCACGCCCGGTCACACCGTCATGATTTCAGGGTGAAGAGTGGCACAAAAAAAATGCGGCAGACGGTCAGTCTGTCGTTGTTTAAAGAAAACAGAGGGAACTGACATGACACCTGCTACAACAATCAAGACGACCGAGAAAATCGCGGCTCTAAAGCTTTCGACTGCGCTCGTCGCAGGACTACTTTTCACCAGTGCGGCGAATGCCGACACGCTCCGAGTTATGGGGGGCAATCTCAAGATAATTGACCCAATCGTGACAACGTCCGGCGACACGTTGATCCATGCATACATGATCTACGATAAGTTGTTTGAGTTCGATGAGAGCGGCGTGCCCCTCCCACAGCTCGCCGAGAAAGTCGATATCAGCGCCGATAACAAGAGCTTCACGATTAAACTTCGTGATGGTTTGAAATTCTCCGACGGCACCCCGATCACCAGCGACGATGTGATTCAGTCGCTGACGCGCTGGGCGTCCAGGGACCAGACGGGCCAATTGCTGAAAGCTCGAACTAAAGACCTGGTCAAAATCGATGACAACACACTTCGAATTGACTTGACCGAGTCGTTCGATGTGCCCTCAGCTCTTGCCGGCATCACAGGAAATCCTGCCTTCATCATGCCGAAGCGGGTGGCGTCTCTTCCGCCAACTGAGGCACTTACGGACACAGTCGGCTCGGGTCCCTATCAGTTCGACTTTTCGACGTGGAAGCCGGGTCAGATGCGCGTCTATACGAAAAACTCTTACTATATCCCCAGAGATGAAGCGGCCAGCTTCTATGCTGGACGCAAAGAAGCCGTCATGGACAGGATCGAATTTTCCTATGTTCCGGATCCGAACACCGCAATGGCGTCAATGCTGACCGGCAAGCAAGACATCTGGCTAGATCCTCCCATGGCGAACGCCGTGGCTCTCCGCAACAACCCTAACCTAAAGGTTGTTAAAGGCTATTCTCTTCAAGGCCTATTCGTCATCAACCACGTTGTGCCTCCCTTCGACAACGTCAAGGCGAAACAGGCACTTACGTCTTTGATCGATCAAAAGGAGATAAACGCTATTGCTGTGGGCGATCCAGAATTTTGGCATGCGTGTTACGCGTTTTTGACATGCAGCGGGACCTACGGAAACGAATCCGTGTACGACGGACATCGCGGTCCAGCAAATGTGGAAAAGGCAAAAGAGCTCTTCAAAGAAGCGGGCTACGATGGGCAGCCAGTGGTAATTCTCGATCCAACCGACTGGCCCGAAGCTCATGCGAGAGCGCTCTATCTGGCCCAACAGCTTAGAGAGATCGGCGTCAAGGTTGATCTTCAGGCTATGGATTGGGGGACCTTGACTTCAAGGCGCACATCAAAGGAACCCGCTGACAAGGGCGGATGGAACCTGTTCCCGAATGTCATGGAGGGGCAACCTGCATCTTCGCCGCTCACACATCTAATGCTTGCTTCTAGTTGTGAGAAAGCTTGGTTTGGCTGGCCGTGTGACAAACAGATTGAAGACCTGCGCGCATCCTTCATCAGAACGGTTGACATCGACGAAAAGAAGAAAATCGCTGATGAACTGCAAGCACGTGCGTCGGCGTATTTGCCGTTCGTCATGACGGGCGAGTACAACGTGGTCATGAGCTACGGATTGAACATTGAGGGGTTCATCCCTTCCGCGCCCGAACCATTTTTCTGGAATGTCCGCCGGAAGTCGCAGTAATACCCAATTTCGCGAGGCTAGTATGATCAGGTATCTCATCGCCAGAATACTTTCTGCTATTCCGGTAATTGGAGTTGTAACTATAGTGGTGTTTGGGTTGACCTACCTAGGCCCTGGGGATGCAGCATCTTTGATGGCGGGTGACTATGCGTCGCCCGCCGACATCGCTGCTTTGCGGGTCAAGCTCCATCTCGATGATCCCATTATTACCCAGTACATTTACTGGTTGGGAAATGTGCTGAAGGGAGATTTCGGACATTCGATCTTTTCTCAGCAACCGGTGTTAGCTTTAATCCTGTCACGGGTGGAGCCGACAATCACCCTTGCAATTGCCGCAACTTTTGTGGCCGTGGTCGTGGCGGTACCGCTGGGACTCCTAGCAGCTCACAATAAAGGTGGAATCGCCGATCAGGTAGTCTCCCTTTTCGGTGTTGCCGGCACTGCAATCCCGGCCTTTCTCATTGGCTATCTACTGATTTTCGCATTCGGCGTCTATTACGGATCGATGCCCATCGCGGGGTTTGCAGGTATTGAAAGCGGACCGCTAGAAATGGCAAAACATGTGCTTCTCCCAGCCATTATGCTTGGTTTCGCACAAACTGCGTTAATCTCCCGCATTACGAGAGCAAGCGCAATTGAAGCTTTGAACCAAGATTTTGTCAGGGTTGCGCGGGCGAAAGGTCTTGACGAGATCACAATCATGATCTGGCATTGCCTTAAGCCAATAGCCGTCCCCGTCATTACAATAGTTGGAACTTCGTTCGCTCACATGCTTGGCGGTGTGGTGATAACAGAGACGGTGTTTGCGATACCTGGCATTGGCAGCCTGCTAGTTGAAGCAATTCAGCACAAAGACATTCCCGTCATACAGGGTGTCTTATTGTTGAGCTCGCTTGTTTATGTGCTCGTCAATCTGTTGGTGGACCTCTCGTACCTGATTGTCGACCCAAGAATTAAGTATACCTAGGGAGCTTCGCCAATGACATTCCTTTACTCGTGGCGCCAAATAAATCGGTTGCCGACGCCCCTCATAATTGCTCTGGCCTTTGTAATCTCAGTTGTGCTGGTCTCATACGTAGCTCCAGTGCTAGCCAATATTAACCCTCTAGCGATGAGTTCTGACATTCGACTCAAGCCACCAGGCCACGAGTACCTGCTAGGGACTGACATGTTCGGCCGAGATATTTTTGCACGTGTATTATATGGTGGGCAAACATCACTTTCGATTGGTCTTGCCACCGCGGCATTAGCGTCGCTCGTCGGAGCAATTCTGGGCTTGGTGGCCGGCGCAGGGCAGCTATCTGACAAAATACTAATGAGAGTGATGGATGGGATGATGGCCATCCCAGGGATCTTGCTTGCTATCGCTCTAGCAACGATCTTTGGTGGTGGGCTCTGGACCGTCATAATAGCGCTAGCAATTCCCGAGATTCCGAGCGTTGCAAGATTGGTGAGAAGCCTAACGCTGACCCTGCGCGAGCAACTGTTCGTTGAAGCTGCGAGGTCGTATGGGGCTGGACCTTTCCGTCTCCTGTTCAAGTATATCTTACCGAATTCCTTAGGCCCGATCGCTGTGCAAGCAACATACATTTGTGGCGTCGCGATTCTTTCGGAAGCCTACCTTAGCTTTGTCGGTGTTGGCGTGCCCCCGGAGAACCCGAGCTGGGGCAACATCGTCGCTGAAGGTCGGTCTTTCGCATTGGTGGCACCTTACATGATGGTTTACCCAAGCATCGTAATAGGTCTAGTCGTGCTTGCGTTAAATTTTATTGGTGATGGACTTCGCGACATGCTCGACCCGCGCTTTTCGTTAGACAAATAGTGCGTTTGAAAAGGCGACAGAACCCGACTGGCGACGTTGACATGTCGAAAGCCGACGCTGCGGAAGCAAAGAAGCAAGTGCTGCAGCGGGCGGTGTGCGCCAGGACACTAGTCAGTCCGCCAGCCACCGATCGAACGCGTATCGGCCCATCTCGAGGTGGCCGAAATCGACAAGGAGCGGCTGCGCGCGATGTTAGCAACGGCGGACCCGGTAATGCTCTTCACTGCCATCCGTGCGGCGCAGGAGGATTTGGGCAGACGTGTCGATCGGCGTGGAGCGCAAGTAACGCCTGAGGAACCTGTCGTCATCGACCTGCAGCGCTTCACCGCTAATCTGAAGACGGCTTGGAAAGCTGGCGAGGTGCGACCTACGCATAAAAGGTCATATCGGCGGACCAAAC
>Ga0228710_1007808_pt1 | contig 15635 bp, 5 predicted proteins | sample MedpolnodulmetaG_FD_177995 | JGI IMG/M metagenome (GOLD analysis project Ga0228710, IMG submission 177995) | Root nodule microbial communities from Medicago polymorpha collected in Santa Monica, California, United States - pink nodules | ecosystem: Host-associated > Plants > Roots > Nodule... | reverse complement strand
GAATAGTACTCTGAATATGGATCCTGCACACTTGAACAAATTGTTTAGCATATCCAATTGATTATTTTTAATACCTTGTTATTGTCAAAACTTAATAGGTGACTTGTGAAACACCCTTGTTCCAACACTCTAGAATGCCTTTTCTTTTCTTATAATTAGATCTTGATTTTTAGAGTGGCAGTTACTTTGCTTGAAAATTCAGAGTTAACTTGACATCTATCCATAATGAGCAAAAGAAAGAGTGAAGGGTTGGAATTGAGGCCTCCATCCCATGAGGAAGCTAAATCATCATCGGTTGATCTGATGTTGCATTCCTCAAAATCAAATTCATCAAAGATGCTATCTCATGTTAGAGGAACCTCAACTATGACAAAAGAAGATAATGATCTTCATGCAAAAGTGGTTACAAAGGAGATGGGGCTTGTTGGCTGTCCTAAATGTTACATGTATGTTATCACATCAAAGATTGAACCAAAGTGTCTCCGATGCAACACTGCAATACTTCTTGATATTTTTAGAGGTGATGATTAAGATTGACAGCTAAGTTAGATAAATTTAAGGAGAATTAGAAGAATCATGATTTGTTGTGTTAGGTTGATCGCCAAATGCATGTATGGTGTTATTGTATTTTTATAATCAAATAATGGTTGAGATATTTCTGGATATTGAGAGTGAATGGAATAAAATTTACTTTACATGGTAGTTTAAAGTCTATGGTTGAGTTTATTCCAAGTTTTGAAAATTAACATTACGATACATCTTTTATTTGTTATGAACCATATGTTTGAACTATGCTTGGATTGATGGTTTGTGGTGGTTTGGAGTTGTATAAAATAAGATTCCTTGGATTTATAAAAAATTAATGGAATGGATCACACAATGGAACCAATTTAATTTCATACCACTCGATCATTCAATTTTTCACTCACTCAATTTTAATTTGGAATGTATTGAATGGAATGGGGCGTGAGGCTTGCAATATTAACCATTTACCTTTAGGGTTCGTTTGGTGCATATGATATGATAGAGATAGGATATGATATGAAACAGGATAAGGATATGAAATGATATAGACAGAATAACATTTATCCTATCACATGTTTGATGTGCACATAATAACAAACATAATATCATATACATATCACAATTAAATGACACAATAACCCTTGTAATTAATTATAATTAAATCTAATTAAATACCATTCAGCTATTATTAATTATACAAAACTAAAATAAAAATGTCAATTGTCTTCTTCCTTTTTTTTAGGGGTGCGGTCATCTTCATTCTTAAAGTTAAATTAAAAAAATTCATGGCTTCTTCAATTAAAAAAATGGTCATTGTCTTCTTCCTTCTTCAGTTACAAAGTTCCATCAAAACCCCTTTGTGTAAGTCCAACCAGTAAAAAAATTCATACACCAACAACAACTATAAAAAATTTACAATTACAATCCAAGCTCTTAAACAAACTAATTGTTGTCTCTGTTGAAGATAATACGAAATTAATAAACTCTCTATTTCATCTCTTTTCAAATTTGACTTGAATACAAAATAGAAAATCAATAAAGAAACAAACAAAAAATTAAGCAGATTGAGGAAAAAGTGATTGTAGGTTGCAATTGGGGTCAAATCTGTATCAAATAGAAGAGATGGCGATGAAGAGTTATGGAGGAATATGTAGAGGTCGATGGATGGAGATCAAAGAGAACATGAGTGATGATTAGTGAGAGAGGGAAAAATAAGCATTTTAGTGCTAATCATGATAGGATAATTCTAACCCACCAAAAACTAAGGATAAAAATAACAAAGGGTGGGTAGGATAGGATAAGAAATAGGTTTAAGTTATCCTTTCCTATTGGCACACCAAACAACAAATTAAAATAAGATAGGATAGTTTTATCATATCTTGTCTTCCTATCATGTGCACCAAACGAGCTCTTATTTTATTTGACTAGTGCTCTTGTTCATCCATTAGAATACTCATATTTCCCACACTTTATTTGTGTGACAGCTCATTTGTTGACAAGGCTTATCATTATCTTTTCAGTGTGACATTTTTTAGTGGATTGCATGTAACCTTACTTTCTTCAATGATGAGTTTTTTTTTTGACAAACTTCAATGATGAGTTTTGTTAATCAAATAGCCTTGGTTTGTTCACTAATGAGTTTTATTTATCTCTTACCCAAAAAAAAAAGTTTTGTTTATCAAATAGCAACAAAATTGAAAAATATAGTAATTTATTTTTGATGACTCATTGATGACAAGTCATTTTACGTTGTCTTTAACATATTTTTCAGTCATTTTATTTAGGTTTTGATCCAATTTAGAGGAGTTTTAAAATGATTGCATATGGTTTACGAGATATTTTGTAATGTTTTAATTTCGAGTCATATAATCCTAGTTTTTCCAAAACCAAACAATTCTTAGGTGTTTTTGATGTAAATCAATGCAAATCATGCAAATCGGCAATGCAAAACACCTCATCAGGATTTGGGAATATAATGGATGAAGATTCAACATGCCTTTTAGGACATTAAAAGATGGAGAAATTCTATTCGAAGTCCCAAGACATGTTCCAAGAAAGAAACTACTCAAGAAAGATCAAGAAATAGGCAAAAACGAGCAAGAAACATGGTCTGGAAGCCCTGGGAGTGTTATCTTCACCCACAAAGGTGCGCTGATGGCAGAGCATCATGTGACATTTTGGTTATGTTTTTAGTACTTTTTCGTTCCATTTGAAGACAAATAAGATGAGAGTTAGAGGAGTTGTCAATGGTTTATGGAACATATTGTATTGTTTTCACTCGAGTTGTTGTAATTCAGTTTTATCCTAGATCATGCAACTCCATAGGTGTTTTGAGGAATCATGTAAATCAACAATTCAAGACATCATGTGAAGGATCAAGGATGAAAAATTAAAGATTAAGGGTTCTTAGAAGGTTGTTGAAGACAATACAAAGTGAAGAAAATTCATTTCAAGTTCTTAGGAGTTTTATGACGGAAGAACGATAAAAAAATGGGAGGAAAACACAAGAAATTGCACACGAAGGATGACTCAGACGCCCCTGCGCCTGGAAGTGGGTAAAAACCGCTTTTTGCTTGTTTCCCAAGTTGGATCAGCGGATAAAGCCCAGTTTTCTTCTCTTAATCCCTAAGTAGCTTAATGTTATAAATAGAGACCCTTCCATACTATTTTATTCATTCAAAAACATTTGACGGTAAAGGTAAGGGTCAAGCATCAGATTTCTAAGACATGATTTCTCCTTCTTTTGTTTTCTTTAGGGTATTTTTTTCTATTGTTTTCTTATGATCTATGTTTCCATGAGCAGCTAAACCTCTTGATTAGGGTTCCACTATGAACCCCTTCTTATTTGTTGGAGTTTATTAATAAAGTTTTCATTAAGGGCCAAGTCACCAACACCATCTTCAAGAATATCCCATAGTTCTTCTGATAGAAATTTTCGCAAGTGTACTAAAACTATAGAATTAGTAAAAATAAGTTCGTATCTACGAGGATTGTGTTAATCTCAACTTAGCAATAAAGTTAATATCTAGGATGTCTAAATTTTATAAGTGTCTGAGGCAGTAGGTTTGTGTGCATAAAATGTAAATAACAGAAAATAAAGATAGTTTTAAAAAAGATAAGGAGAGAGATGAGAACAGGTCTTTTGAATCCTCTGAGTTCCCCTAATTGGTATATTGCACCTATTTCTTACGAATGATTCTCTAGTTTCACAATGGTTAACAAAATAGCCCTAATCAATCCCTTGACTTAGGACCCTCTTTTCAAAGTACAGCCCCTAATTTCTTAGGTGGTCTAATATTCTTTGAAGGTTTTAAGAACGGTTAACTTAATATCACAAATAAATGATTATCCATTCCTAGACTAACCATGTTTATTTGAACAATTCAATTAGATCCAAGTTGAAAGCTATGGTCAGTAGTCATTGATTCTCAAAAAATCATGTTTATATTTGATCAGGATATAGAAAACATTAAAAACAATTAAATTGAATAAAAAGTAAATTATCATTCACAATAGATAGAGTTTCACAACAACATGTTTCAATTAACGTTACACAGAATCATCTCAGACCTAATCAAAGAAACTTAGGTAGACATGATTAAAGTAATAAACAACATAGTAAAGAAAAATAAACCAATAGAGTTCCGTCGTTGCTCTCAAATTAATTTCAATCGCTGCTGTTGAGTTCTCATGTATCGTGATGCTCCTTTTGTTACTTATTGTGCCTAGCGTTTTTCTTCTCTCTCCAAATCGTGATTCACCGGCTGCGTTTCTTTCCCAAGCCTTAATCTCCCAGCCTCCAAAACGTGAATTGTTTGTGGTAGTATGCGCCCTCCTTTTATAATTGCTTGCTGATCCTTTTATTCAATTTCCTGAACCTTTTTTCATTGCATTAGGTCAACACTTCTCCCTTTGGTCAAAGCCCATTTTACTTTTAATTATACAAAGTCATCATATTTCTATTCATATCTCTCCTTCTTGTTAGGCTAGACAAGTGGCACAATACTAATCGTTTCTCATTCTCTTTAACCTTAAGAATATGCATAATAATTGACCAATAATAACAATAGTACACTACTTGACTCAATAAATCAAAAACGACAATTTATTTAAAATGACTCTAAATTAAGTATTAAACTAATAAAAATAGAATTAAAACTTAATTAAAAAGACTCTAAAAATGTGATATGACGGACTGTCATCATCTTCATCTAATCCCATGATGTGACTATACATGTTGGTTTTCCACCAAAAAAATTCCTCAGATTTTCCATTAAACTTTGGCGCTCTACTGGAGTCAGACTTCTTGTCATCAGAAGTACCATAATCACAAGGAATAACATTATTGTTCTGACAAGAGCTTGAGCTATCAGCAGAATCCATGTTTTTCTCAAATCTTTATCTGTTACACTGTTAAGTGTTAAGACAACATACCAAGGCTCTAGATATCAATTGAAGGTGAGAAAAACACAAGAATGGGGGTTGAATTGTAGTTTCTTTTTCTTCTCTTAAAACTGAAGTCACTATTCAGAACCTGGTAGAGTTCAGCTTTTGAAGTGATGTTCAGAGTCTAAATGCAACGGGTAATTAAAGAGAGAGAGAGAGAGAGAGAGAGAGAGAGAAGAAGAAGTCCACTCCTCCTTGCACTTCCAAGGAGAGTTCACTAAAATCAATATCTGATTACAAATGCTCAGTGCTCAAAATAGCAAGAGACTTCAAACTACTCAAGCACAACTGCAAGAGATTCCCTATGCTCAAGCACAACTGCAAAAGACTTCCTATGCTCAAGCACAACTGCAAGAGACTTTTATTCAAACAGAATTACAAAGAAAATTGTTTGAGGTTGAACACTTAATATACAATCAGTGGTGTTCACAAATACAAATCAGACACAGACTTTTAAGACTCTAGAATTTCTAAGATATGAAAGTTGATAAGAAATTCTAAGTGAACTTTGATGTGAAACAATTTCAGCAGAGTTTTGGCACTTGTAAAATTGTTGTGAGTCTCTTAGAAATCTTCAAGTCTTCACTCCTTTATATAGAGGTGTGAAAGAGACGTTGTTGATTGTCAGCACATCAAAAAGAGTCGTTTGAAGCTTGATCAAATCACCAACGGTTTGTTGCTTGATTTGGTTATTGTCTTATGAGGGAGCAATTTCAAATCCATTCCATGTATAGAGAAATACCAGCGTAGTCACAATTGTTGTTCTTGTACTATTGTAGACAGAAAACAGAGTAGCGGAGATAGTGGTTGTACAATTGTACTATTGTCTTTTTTCAACGTTCTCCAAAGAATAAGCATCCAATGCCTTCCAATTCCTCTGAGTTAACCATTGCTCCAGGCTTTTATCCTTTCTGCAATGATAGGCATGATCATAACAGCTCTTGACAAATATTTAAGCTTCCAGTCTCCCAGCTTCTGATGATCTTCAACTTCAGATAATCTTTAGAACCTCTGATGACGTCAGCTTCTGAGAGTGCTTCTGGTAACGTTAGCTTCTGGTTATCTTCAGAACCTCTTGTCTTTAGAATCTCGTTTCTTCAAATGCTTTCTTGTAACTCAAGCTTCCATTTTGTAGATTCACTTGCTCTAATTTGTTCTTCAGAACCTATGCTTTAGTTAAAGACACTTAAATTTTTGTCTATGGTCCTACACACTTGAACAAATATTAGCATATCCAATTGATATCTTTAATACCTTGTTATCATCAAAACTCAAAAGGGTAATGTTAAACACATTTTGTTCCAACAAAATAGTTCTAAAAAGAAACTTATACAAACATAATTCTATTAAAATAAACACTTAAAAACCTATAATTATTGACTTATCACTGTCATAGACCGAAGTTAGTCCATTCCCCTTGCACTTCCAATAGATTTTTCACTATAATCTCACTAAATTACAGTTTGCTAAAATGCACAAGAGACTTCTTTTGTCAATCACACAAGAAAGATACTTCTACAATTTAAGTTTAATAAATAAAAGAGATTGAGATTTGCACTTGAAATACAATCACAATTGTAAAAAAGTTAAGTTCAGATAACTTCTTATACCTAAGAAATTCTATGATATGAAAGTTCGTAAGAATTTATCTAACAGTTTGTGCGCTATATAATTTGACAGAGTAAGGACACTTGTAAAATGATAAAATCTTGTTATTTTTCTTCAGCAGATCATGTCCTTATAAAGGAGAGAATAAGAGAGCCGATGTTGAAGAAGTGTCAGCGGATCAAATTAGTCCTTGAGAAGCTTGATAATGTCGTTGAGTAGTCATTTGAAATTATTTTGCATCTATAGAATGATCTGTTACATTCTCTTTATCATTGAATTTCTTTGTTTGTTTCTGCACGTGATCATAAGAAGATAAATTGTACTACTTTGAGTATGATAATGATATTCCTTCAGAAGACGAAAAACAGTATCAGAGTCATCAACTTCTGACGTTGTCTTCAAATGCTTCATCCTTCAGTGTCTTCATTCTTTCAGATGCTTCTAGGGGTGACAAAAAAATCTGTGCCCGCGGGTATCCGCGGATAAAACCCGTCGTGGACACGGGGCGGGTAGCTAAACGGGTACCCGCGGATATAATAAACGGGTATTTAGCTACCCGTTACTTTATGGACATAGACACGGATATGATGATCGTATCCGTACCCGTTAATAAATTATATAAATTACTAAAATATCCATGTATATATATATATATAAGAGTTTGGATGTGGATTTTGGATGTTTTTATCTTTTATTTTACTTCAAGAATTTGCATGGATTATGTAAGAATCATATCTATTATGTTATGATGAATTTGCTTGGGATTATGTAAGAATCACGATTTTTGTTGGATTATGGTTATGGTATGGATTATGAAATTTGAATGGAATATTTTATGTATGGGTCTTTAAAAGTTGAATTTTGCAGGTAATTAAAAGTTGAATTTTTCATTCTACAAAAAAATAAATCAATAATCCATGGCTACCTGCGGATATCCGTAGGTATCTAAATACTCGTGGATTACCCGTATAGAGATACCCGCACAGATATGGGGACGGGTACGGGTACCATATTTATCCAACGGGGCGGGGACGGATATCATACTACCCGTACCCGCGGATACCTATTGACATCCCTAGATGCTTCTACGAGAAAAGCCTCTTACGATCGGGACGTTGACTTTCTGGTTGACCTTTCTTCAGATCTTGTTCCAAGTCTTACAAACTTCTCTTTTGCTTTCTTATGCGTTTACAGTCTTGATGATTCAATTGCAACTTGTTAGATTGAAGAAGTTAAGACATAATGGATTGGGTTCAAGAAAATGGGTATTAATTTTTGTTGAGATTGGAAGGTCTTGGAATAACAGCATTAAGAAAACCACAACTAGGTTTCGGCAAAAAATCTCAGGTTTTAAGTTCGGATCTTCAAATGTCACCTAAGTAGATTAAATTACCATCTGATTTTTTAAGAACAAAATGGAACAATACATGAGATGTGATGTAGTAAATCCGCAAGTGTACGATTTACCGATGTAGTAATAAAGAGTATCGTTTCGACAGGGAGTTGTTGCATTCAATTAACTATTATGAATGATTAGAAGAGAGTTTAAATTTGTAAAGTTGGGATTTTTAACGGTTTAGAAAATAATAATAAAAGGCGCCTTGAGATTATTGGTTCGTCATGGTGACAAATCCTTCACAAACCAAACCCTAAACCTAGAACTTTATGTTGGACCTATTTTCTAAAGACAAGTTTCTCTTTAGCCTATCACATCTCCTTTCGGTTTCAGTGTGTATGTTCCTCTAGCAACCATGCCTATTCTCATGGTTGATTGCTATTAGAATCCTTGAAGAACGAAACTTTATTGTCTCAAGGTTTGCCAGACTATTCTCATGTTTTGCAATCCTTGTCTAAATTCACTTGTTCCAATATCAAAACTTCTTCTTTCCATGATTCGTTTTGATATTTGTGATTATGAATTAACAAGTACTAACCCTCCGTTGTCGCTTTATGAATTTGGTACTTATTAATTCATTATAAAAACGGTGAATTTAGATTAGAAAATAGATTTACATAAAATTAGGGTTCGAGGCTTGGTTAAATTGGGATTAGGTCATTAGACTCATCCAACAATCCCAAGACAAGAAGAGTCTACTCACTCATGTTCATTGTAGAAATAGAAGAGAAGAAGAAAAAGAACATAAAATAATAAAAAGAAGAACTTTTATTCAAAGAAACAATTGCCACTATTAATTTCAGAGAACAAAAGATGAATGAATATGTTTTCTAGATGCTCTATTTATAGTCTACAACTGCTTAAGCCCCAAGAAATTCAACAATAGAGTGTTCCACAAGAAACCATGGGCTTCAGGTCAAAAATAAACTAAATAGGCAGCTTGTCGAAGAAGCAAAAACAGCAAAAGAAAGTTTGTGGCCGTGCCAAGCCTTCTGATTGGTTGGCTTCATATTTTTGTACCAAATCTTCGTATTTTTGGCCCGAATCAGCTCCAAATCTCCTTTCTTTTGCTCCAAGACTCAATCTTCCGAATATTGGTTCCTGAAATAAAATAATTTGCAATTGAAGTAAAATAGTTCTAAAAAGGAAATAAAAACATATAAAATTTAAATAAAATAGACTCAAATAATATATTAAAAACACTAATTATTGACTCCTCAAGATGAGAAGAATAGAAATTACCTGAGAGAGAATGACGAGGAGAAGAGAAAAAATGTAGGTTTCAGCAAGTGACTCTTTTTAAAGAGCAATTAATCTAAAGCGTTGATTTTATTCTAACGGTGCTAATTAATTTCTCTCATCTCTCATTATAAAAAAAAATGTCATCTCACTTGATACATCCCCGTTGGTTTACTATGTATTTGTTTTATTTTCTTTTCATCTCTTTTTTTCGGATCCCTCTCAATTTACGCCTCTTTCCATTGATTGATTGATTATTTTTTCTTATTTTATAGACCAATGTGATCAAAGCATAAAACTTAGTTATGAATTTTTGTTTGTTGCGAGAATCAGCTATCAAGAGATGTACGGTGAGCGTAAACATGTAAGAGGAAGGAAAAGTTTTTATTTTTTGATAATTTGAATGTCCCTGTGGACTATGGTTAGAAATATAAATATTTTTTTTTTTTGAAGAAAGAAATATGAATAATATTAATGACCTTTTTTTGGGGGAAAAAATTATGACTTTGTTTTTTTTTTGAGAGAAAATTATGACTTTGTTGTTGCTCAATATTTATATTATTTTATTCATTTAATTATTTGTTTGTTAGTTTTATACAGTATTTTTTATTAATTGCGCTTTCGTTCCCAAAGTTTCACTATTGTGCAATTTTGGTCCCTAATTTTAAAATGAGTGATTTTGATCCTAATTTTATCCCTTTTGCACTCACTAGTTTTACATACATATTTTAACCAGTTTTGATAGGGAGGTTTGCGATTTCTGTTGATCCCTTTTGCTCTGTTGTTGTTTTCATGAATTGATTCATCATTTTCTCTAATGGCGAGAGCTTATGCATATGAAATTATCTATCGAATTCGCTCTTCCTTTCACTTATGAATGCTTAGTCCAATCTTGATTTCTCTAAGAATTTTTTGTGGAAAACTTGTGTAGGTGTGAAACAAAGTTTTTGAAACAACAATGAAAAAATATTAAAATAAAAAACAATATTAAAAAAAAAAAACTACCCACTTGAGTTGCCCTAGTGATTTTGACTTGAGACCTTACAATGGAATCCTCCTCAAGGTCTTAGGTTCAATTCTCCTTAGTGTCAATTTTGGATGGACTAATTTAGCTTCTTAAAAAAAAAATCCAAAACAAAGTCGCAATTGCTTTGTTGAAATTAATCAACAATCCCTGACAACTGCGTCAAAATTCGGATGAACAAAATAGCGAGTGTACTCTTATAAGTCGGTATCCACATGGATTGTGACGCTTCAACTTAACTACTACGATAATGGTTAGCATAGTTGGTTAGCATAGTAACTGTGTTCCATGTCAATGATTTGATTATTTTGACTTAAGAAAATACATAAAAAGTGAATAGATCATACTAAATATTATGAACACAATTGTCCGAATCGCCTGGTTTACGACATTTGAACAGACTAGCTGGGCTAATGTCTTGATCACTAACCCTCTCATCTAGTTATGACACCCTAATGTCTTAGCTAAATCAAACTTAAGTACGCCAAAATATTGTCTCCAAGCATTAAAAAAATACGTGTAAAGCTATTAAAGATTGAACAATTATACTAGTTCAACTACTAAAGCAAGAGGTAGTAATCATTGGGATTGAATTATTTCATGGACGTTTATAAACGCACAAAAAATCATTGCAAGAAAATATAATTAAATCACACCAATGCAATCAATTGTATTCAAAGGATAGTTGAAAATAACATAATCAAGCAAAGCAAATACAAAGAAGTTCCTCTTCATGACCTAACCTAGTGAATTTGCTACTCACACTTCCTAAACATAAAATATTGAATATGATAAGAAAAACATAAGAAAAGGATCAACAGTTGACGATTCCTTGGCTCCTGTGTGGCTCCGGTCCCTCCTAATCTTCTGAAATCGTGTTTCCACCCTCGTATGGTCATCATAAGGTGTTTTTCCACTAACATATCTGCTTTGTGTTTATAGCCGAGCGTTTTCCTATTGGCGCCATGCGAGTTACAATAAGAAAATACACATCGTAATTCCTTTTCTAACCTCACGACACACAGCTAATAGTGAGCGACATAAGTAAAGAAGCGACGATACACATCTAAATTCACTTACGATCTTACGACGTGCAACTCATAGTGAGCCTTCTGAGTTTGGCCAAGGCTTGTTCATGTTATTTTGCCCCATTTTTTTCTTCACAAAATGATTGTAACAACTATTCCCCAAGAATCAATCATGATACACTTGTAAAAAGCATCGCACGGTCATCGAGTTGTCATGTCAATAAAATTTGATGTATTTAGTCTAAATTTCGACTTTAAGTGGGTTCAAGTCCTGACAAGGAGTAAAATACAAGGTAACAAATTTTTTTTTGAGGTAATACAACATAACAATTTATATAATAACATTTGTTATTTAAAAAATACATCTACTTTTGTTGGTCCAAATAGCTCTTATAAATATGACCAAATGCAGATGGAGTAGTTTACTAGATGTGTGTGCGTGTATATTATATAAGTTATGGTATATATATTTCACTAAATAAAATCTATGATTTATAATTTCTCTTAATATATAATAAATAAATAATAATGTTAAAACTCACATTATAATAATAGTAGTAGAATTTTCATATAAATAATAAATTTACTGTAAACATTTACGGCTATGTTTGGATTGATGGAGCAGAACGGAACGGAATGAAACAAAATGCAATGGAGTGGAACGGAACATTTAAAACTCTCATTCTATTGTTTGGGTATTTTATAAAGTGACAAAATAATGTTCTATCTCATTGTTAGGATAATGGACGGAACGGAACAAATTATTACATTTTAATTCCATTTTTACCGTTATTTGAAAAAGACGATTATTATATAAAACAAATTATTACTAGAATCTCGTCACCTTATATTTTATAATATTTGAGGACTTTCAAAAGAACAAGAAAACAAGTTAATTTTTTTCACTAAACGCATATGCATAAATGATTTTTTTTTTTTGTTCAAATCAACAAAAGAACAAATTGAAATTAATTTCAGACATTCAAGAGAGGGATGTGATATCTCAGCTCAACATGCCTTGCGAAGCATAGACATTCAAGCGATACCATCAGTTTAATATGTCTTGAGAACGTTTTTCTTACTCAATTGAATACAAACTAATTTAAAGGAATATTAATATTGTTGGAATACAGAATGATTATAGAGAGAATACAACATATCTCAACTAGAAAACAAACTTCTCAAATTAAAATAAGTATACATGGTGAAATATTTTAATCAAAAAAACTTGAAGTAGATTGTATTTGAGAGAAATAGGAAACAAACAATGATAAAATAAAGATAGGGATAAAGAGTAGTATTTAAATTTGTCAAGTTTCATTTCATTGCATACACCATAAATTGAGAGGAATAAAAAATTGAAGGATTGGATAAAATGGGATGGAATATATTCCATCCATTATGTTCAATTCTACTTTATTCATTTTTTGTAAATCCAAACAATCGAATATAATAACTTACCACTCCATTCCATTGGTTATCACCAATCCAAACATTTATCAAACTTTTACAAGAATGATCAATATAATTTTTTATTTTGATATCAATATATTTAAAAAGTTTTATCTAACTTGTATAAGATGATACTTTAATATAAAAGACATTGTCCTTAATTATGAATATTATTATTTTTATATATTATTTATGATAACTGCATCACAATATTCAATTACTAATTTTACACCTCTTTTTACGGTGATCTTATTTTTGCATCACTAGATATTACAAGGTCACACCTTTATTAGTGAGATGACACCTCAATGACCAATCTTATGTATCTAGCGAATATAACAATTTCCTTGTGGTATTAGGCCAGGAATTTTATTAGCAGAAATGGGTGACTTAAAACACCAACACCGCCCGTTACTACAACATCCATGTGTTTTAGCAGGACATCCAGGTTGACAATCTGAATTATTTTTACAGGCAATGCACATATCTACATATACAAACAATGCACGAGGATATATAAGATTAATATGTTGTATGTAAAAAGTGAAAGATTTAAAAAATGTAAATTTGTTTGAAGTTATCTAGTTTCATCACAATATAGAGCAAAACAATTTGATAATTGATTTCAAACCTGATGCAAGGATGAAGAATGCCATCACTGTGACAACAATTATCCTTTTAATGTCCATTTTGTACATAGAACATATAGTATTTTTTTTCTTCAGGAAAACATACAGTATTCTATAGATGTCGATTATTTATACATGCATATGGTGATACTACACCTTAACCATATTAATTATTTCAAATATAAATATTATATTTAAAAATAAAATTTAATTATATGAGACAAAAATAGTATATTATATTTTATATTTATCTATAATTTGTCTTTCTATATGGCGAGACTTCACCTTGACCATATTTTTTAGAAGATGTAACACCTTAAACCCAACATAAAATATTTAATAACAAAATCAACAGATAATCACAAATGTTAAGATGTTACGTCATCATTAATCCAAAACATGCATATACATCATAAATATAAACAGTCGTAGAGGAAATAACATCTTAGACATCAAAATCCATAAAGTAAATAAAATCTCCGACACCTAATCAGTAAATAAAAGCACAGAAAGGAGGATAGACATCTTGCCATACTTGGGAACTCACGCCGATCAATCGTCCTCATTTTGAATGTCTATACCACGAGGATGTAGAAAATCAAAAACAATATTCAAATGCTTAACAATATTCAAATGCTTAATTTTTACACTGATTTAAATGCTATTCTTATTAAGATATATATGCATAAGCATAATACTGCAATTGTTTGAAACGTACCAAAATAATGATTGAAACATTCAAAATCAATAAATATTAATAATGACAATTTATGGTTTTTGTCAAAAATAAATAAACAGGTTTGAAGTTTCCTCGGCAGTTAACTGCTGCCGAGGTTTTTCTTGGTAGTTAACTGCCGAAGTTTTCCTCCGTAGTTAACTGCAGCCGGTTCCATAATTCGGCAGATAACTGCCGAAGAGCATTTGAGTAATTTATATGTGTTTTTCAGCCTAAGCAAATGTGTATACAACAATTTTCTTTCATCTTTTTTTATGGTCTTTGTTTCCTTCTTTCCATCAATTTTTTTTTATCGTTTGACTTTATTATTTCATTGTTTTCTGGATGGATGCAGGGACTACAACAAGATGAGCTGATTATAGTAGTAGAATATTTCACATTGTTGTAGTGGAAAAGACGTGGTAGAACAAAATTTTACTTGATTTGGAGCTCATGCACATGACGTGTTTATGAGAGGAATGCAAAAAGCTTAACCAATTTTTTGCTTATGAGTTTCCTGATATTTGATTGATAATATCAAATGAATCTGATAAATTAATTATGACCGTAGTTCTTCCATGCTTTTGAAATTTATATACTTGCAAGAAAATTTCATCTGATATGAATTATTTTACTTTCATGATTATGAAATTCTATTGGTAAGTCATTTTAGAGGAAAATAGAAATTACTGCAACGTTGTTGGTAAGGAAATTTCTCATGATTGTCAAAAGAAATATTGTTAAATCAATCCCAAAAATATCGCAAAGTAGAAATAAGTGATATGAATAATGTGATGACTATAACGTGTAAACACTACTCTTTTAGAAATGTCTTCATCCTATGTATGACTTGAATGTGTTATCAAAGTTTTGTTCTTATTTCATCTATTGGTTTTCCTTTGTTTTTCTTAATTTTATATTTTGCAATATGTTCTAATTAATGGCTCGAGAAATAATATAGAGCATATGTGTCCTGGTTTCTGTAAATTGTGTTAGCGGTAAAAAAGACTTAATGTCTTCGTTAAACCTAAACCCATAAATTTTACTCATGTTTCATGCATATTCATCTTCCATAGAAAGATGAGTATGCATCACAAAACTACTTAAAGATTAAGTAACATCAAGAAGTGCATGTATTATCTATCTTACATTTTTTATCATGTTCAAACTTTCTTTTTTGAGGGGAATGTATGATTTTTCTTTTAATTCTAATATAATTTTGTTCAAGATATATCCAGAAATCGTTAAACCAACATTGATGTTGAAAAACATGTTGTTTACAAATTGCATACGTTGACGCATTAGAAATAGCGGACAAGCACGTAAGTGCCCTTCTGGACGCTAGTATTTATAAACCAAATCCCTCACTTCTTTACCCATAGTTGTGAACAGAGACAAAAAATTCCGGGATGACCATTAAAAAAAACTAAAATATATAAACACAAATTTTTATTTGTTCTATTATAATAAACATTAAACACAAAGGCTGGTATCAATGTTTTTATAAATATATACGTTAAAAAATTCAAATAGTTCTTTACACTTTCGTACTAACTTTAAATCATCCAAAAAA
>Ga0228710_1007807_pt1 | contig 15638 bp, 10 predicted proteins | sample MedpolnodulmetaG_FD_177995 | JGI IMG/M metagenome (GOLD analysis project Ga0228710, IMG submission 177995) | Root nodule microbial communities from Medicago polymorpha collected in Santa Monica, California, United States - pink nodules | ecosystem: Host-associated > Plants > Roots > Nodule... | reverse complement strand
CCCCCTCTTCTTGTGTTTTTCTCACCTTCATTAAAAACCCATTTTTACTTACACATTTCTATCCTTTTAATTTATCAAAGTTTCTACTAACTTCAATAAATTACCTTCTACTTCTAAATTACTAAAATACTCTTCACTCTCAAGTTACCAAAGTACCCTTAATTCCTCAATCTCTAATTAAAAAAAACAACTAATCGCACAATGCAAACACATCAAACAAATAACAAACAATTAAAATAATAATAACCTAAAAATTGAGATGTTACAAGCTTCATCAACATCTCACTCTTGTTCAGCATTTTGTCTGCAAGTAAAATGACAAATAAACAAGGTATTAACGAACTAACAAATATACAATCAAATGATACCTAGATGGGCTTAGACTTATTAGAAGACAGAGACCTCAAGAGCTTAAAAGTGTCAATGTAACAAGGCTCAGTTAAAGGAACACCCTCGAAGTCAAATAGAGTATCCTTATTACTATCCACGGGTGTGTAAGGAGGCAAATATATAAAGTTCCAAATATTGTCATAGATATTGGTAAAATACCTAGTCCGACTGTCGTAGTGGTCCTCCGAATCAATAAAAAGGGAATTGAGGGACCTTATTAACGATAAATCTCCCATTATGTTGGGCACGATGCCTGGTCCTCATAATGTTTTGTCTAGGTATTTTCGTGTATTCGAAAGAATAACATAGTACTTATCCTTAAATCCCCAAACATAATCGGTAAAACTTCATAATAATTTCATGGATTGTTTAAGGGAAACCCAAATATTACCCTTAGCTCGATCCATCTGACATTGCATTGTAAAAATCAAAAATCAAAAAGAGAATGGTTGGAGTCAGCTGGAGGTACTCACACTTCTTCTCAAAATCCTGAATAAAGGCCATTGAGTTCGGGTGGATGTGTGAGGACGTCCATCTAAAGTCAGTGAAAGGAACTCTAAAACCCTTGTCCTTTAAGACGACTTCATACATAGGAACCATGTTACCCTCATAGAGAGTGTGGATCCTTAATTCCCAATAATGGTATCTAAGGGATCTATATCCATAAACGGTCTCTCCTTGAAACAGCGACATCTTCCTCAAAGGAAAGCCACCACATCAAATAAAAAACACTAACCATTTATTAAAACTCCTTACGGCATTGACCACCTCTTAGGTGGTGCATAATTTGATTCCAAATAAAAAAAACAACATCCTCGAGATGAACAAGTCATTATTGCAACAATAAGATGGATGTCCTTGTACTCAATGCTTCCCGTAGCATAACATATTTCCTCGCAATAAAAAGTTCCCTATGAACTAAAGCACCTCTCGAGTGTAACACTTTCCATTAATTTAAAGTTCACCGCGAACTAAAGCTTATCGTGAGCATCAACACTTTTGTTGTAAAAAATAATTCCTCGTGAGTTTGAGAATATTTTATGACAAAAATCTACTTGTGAGCATAACCTTAGCCCCGTATGAAGCGTCAAGTTGCTCGAAGTCATCACTCTTCACTTCAAGAATGATGACTTGGGGGCAACTGTTCTAGATTGCCCAAAAGCTCTTGCTCGCAAGCCAAGACCCAAAAACTAGGTCCAACCACACTATTCACGCCATCCCCTCTCAGGAAGGTGTTCTTGCAACGGTTCAGAGCCAATAATTCAAACATTGAACCGTAACCGCTCCTACCTTCATCAAAACCATAACACTCGACGATTACAAACGACATTGTTTATAACCGCCGACCAACAAAACAATCATAACTACTGGCAACCTGCACCTCCACTATATAAAAGGATCACTTGCATCCTCTAAGGTATGATATATTATATCCTAAGGTATGACGTCTCTTTTATTAGTCATTTTGGTCACCGAATCTATTTTTTGGCAGTCAATGTAGTACTCAGAATGTGTTTTTATTGGTCAATTTAGTTTTAAGATCACTAACAAAAGAGGCACCAAAAATATCATTGCAATTTTGATATATTTAAAAATTACAATCACAACGTCTCACACATTCGAAAACTTAAATTGGTGTTTGCTAATTTATAAATAAGAGACCAAAGTAAAACTAAAATACCAAAGAAACCAAGAGTAACGTTGTAATTTAAAAAGTATAATGTAACAAAAACAAAAAATTAAATTTAAAGGAAAATTTAAAAATAATTTAAGGAAAATATCAATCACGTAAACATAGTCCCAAGCATCAACAATTCATGGGCTCACGTAGCTTCCATCATTATGGCAATATGATGGAGTTTATTCGAGATTATATGACTAAAAATTGGAATTTTCTCTCCATTATACTCTTCGTGAGAGCAATGTTTATGCAAATATTCTAACTAAATTGGGAGCTAATTGTCTTGATACTTTGCTTATGGTCTACGAGCCACTGTCGTGCCTCTCCTCAACTATACTAGTTGACAGTGTTGGAGTATTCTCTATTATGACTTAGTTCTTTTACCTTTTTTGTGTTTTTTTTCCTCCTTTATTTTTGGTGTTAACCCTTAGGTTCCCATGATTTTGTTCCCTTTTTTTTAAAAAAAAAAGAAGCTAAACTAACTCACTCAAGTTGACACCGAAGAGAATCGAACATGAAACCTAGAAAAAGAACACACTCAAAGATTTCAAACCAACACGACAACACCTTTTAACCAACCCAAATTTTTGTTTTCCTCCTTTTATTTATTTTATTTAACCCAATTTAATACATATGTATGTGTGTATGTATGTATAGGGAAATTAATTTGCATTAAAAAAAACACTAAGGAGTAAGTTAATTTAAGGGTGGGAATCGTTGTAATTTGATATATTAATTTAAAGGTGAGGCCTATGTTACCCTCTCATGATATCAACCAATCAAAATGTAATATACATATGCAATATTAAATGTCAAATAAATGAGTCAATTTTTTCTAAAAATAAAAGAGTTAATCTTAATCATATGGTAACTTTTAATACTTTTATTTTGAGAAATGTTAACTTGTGCCTTTGGGGCATAAATTAAGAAACCAAATGTAGAAAATTTCCTTGGAACTTGTGCATTTAATTTCTTAAAAGTTTTAAAAGTTATACTTTTAATATAAAATTTATTTTTAATTTCTATTTTAAACTCCTTAACTTGTACTCTTAGGGCATAAGTTAAGGGCAAGAGTTAACGTGACCCTTTTAATTTTTATTTAATTATATTAAGGTGTTCAATCTTAATTAATTTAAACTATAAGATTTATAACAAATAAAATTTTACATCAAATTTCTTTCATCTGGATGTCCTTAAATTCATCACTTACATTCATGAAATTTCTTCCATTCCAGAACCCCGAACGTGAGAAAAAAACATCTCCATCATTCAAATTTCTTCTTCTTTATTCTTCCCTATTGATCAATTCTTGTTTCTTTTTAATTCTTCTTCCCATTTTGATTGTTCAATTTTGTCGTTCAAAACTGCTGCAGTTTCCAATTATAGTGAGAATTGTCGTTGTTTCTAGAACCGGGTCAGGTATCGTGACTTTTTTTTTATTTAAGCAGTCAACCTCATAAAATCTGCTAACATGCATAGACCTGCCTCACTATCAGTCAAATCCTTTAAGTCCAAACAAAAGAACAAAAGTCTCATGACATAACTATTTAGCAGCTAGCAAACTCCCACAACATCGAAGTGGCAACACCTGCTAGCAGTCCTCAAAGTATAACAGATGACTTGCTCAATTGTTATAATTAACTACCTCACAACCAAGAAAAATCAAATCAAAAAGAAAAATCAAGTCACCATACCTAATGTAGTTTTGGAAATAATGGCAATTCTCACGATATTTAGAATCAAACGAATGACGACAATTCTCACGAAAATTGAAAAATGCGGCAGTTTGGAACGACAAAATTAAACAATCAAAATGAAAAGAATAAATTTTATGAATGTAATTGACAAATTTAAGGACATTCAAATGAAAGAAATTTGATGTGAAAAATTAATTGTTCTAAGCCAGTCATGTAGTGTAAATTAATTAAGATTGAACACCTAAATATAATTAAGGCAAGATTACATTAGGGGTCCTTTATCTTATTTATTTGTAAAACTTTGGTCATTTATCTTTATTTTTTCCCGTTTACGTCCTTTATCTCTCTTAAAAGCACATATATATCTTTTTTCTCATTTTTTATTAAAAAATACATAATTTAATTTTTAAAAATATATTTTTATTAAAAATGAAAAAAAAATCCAGAAATATGATGAAGATGTTCATCATCTTCTTTAAATAAAAAAAAAACTAATAAAATATATCTCCAAATATCGTGAATTAATGTTATATTCACCTCAAATCTTCTTTTAAACACAAAAATCAAAACCTTAATTTCACAAATGTTGCAAGGCGAATGGTGGAGGCTTAGTCACTGGCGGAAGGGTTAGGCTTTACGAAAGTAAAGATTGTTCTGAAAACAACAAAATTGATGTGCAAAGCTGCTCTCAATTTTGGGGTTATTTTATGCAAGATTTGAATATTGAGTTAGAAAATAGTAATAATAATAATAATAATAATAATAATAATAATAATAATAATAATAATAATAATAATAATAATAATAATAATAATAATAATAATAATATACGGTGTGACAATTTATATAACTATTTTTTTTGTTGTGATGAAACTAAATCTCTTTCTCTATAGGGTTTTGATTTTTGTGTTTAAAAGAAGATTTGAGGTGAACATAACATTAATTCATGATATTTTGAGATATATTTGTGTAGAAATTTTTTTGATTCAATGAAGATGATGAAGATTCAAAGGAAGAAGATGAAGATGATGAACATCTTCATCATATTTCTATAGTTTTTCATTTTTAATAAAAATATATTTTAAAAAATAAAATTATGTTTTTTTTTAATAAAAAAAATGAGAAAAAGGATGTATATGTGCTTTTTTTAATAAAGGTATTAAAATTATGTGATTTTTTAATAAAAGTATTAAAAGTTACCTTATGATTAAAATTGATTTTTTTTTATTGAAAAAATTGACTCATTTATTTGATATTTAATGTTGCCAATGTATATTACATTTTGATTGGTTGATATCATGAGGGGGTAAATACCCCCTAAACAAAAGAGGGTAATCTAGAAAAAAAACCTAATTTTTAAGTCCATTCTCATGTTTGGACATTGATTAATAACCCTCTTTCCTTTTTTTTTCTTCTATTGGTTCGATTGTTCTCCTTTTGTATGACTATTGTTTTTCTCTTTAGTACATCTTGTGCTACGAGAAATGTTTATTATTCTTATTATATTTCATTTGAAATGTTTTGAAAAAACTTAAATTATATAAACCTTTGGATCACATTACAAACATGTGTGCATTTTGCACGTACTTTATTAATCTCAACGAGGTTGTTGTTCTTCCATAGGACCGGTCCTAAGATTTTTATACCTCGGACGAATCAATAAAATTGTGTCCTTTTTATTATTCAAATGTCTTTGTGTTTTCATTTTTGGTTTCAAACTCTTGTGGATGTCTTCTTTAGTTTAATTTGTTAATAATAATGGGTTATTACATCTTGTCGTCAGAAGTTTTCCAAAAGAGTACTCCATGTTTTATTTCTTGATAGCAACAAATAAGAGAGAACAAAGAATTAGTGATATATTTTCGTAAAAAAAAAAAGCAAATAATTAATGACGTCTAAAAAAAATAGAGTATATGGTTTCAGGTGAGTAATTGGTACGTAACCAACAAAACAGTTAGTTTTTTTTTTTTTTTACTAAACAAAACAGTTAGTTATTCTTATTTTAACAACAAACTAAATGAAATTTACATAATTATCAGCTAACTACCCATTAGTTAAAGTTGTTTTAAAAATAAAGAAATTGGATTTTTGGTAAAAAGTAACAGGTGTAGGTTACTAACTTACTTTTTAGTGTTTTTAAGTGGGTGTATGATATCGTAGGTCTAACGAATGATGGGGATTGGGGAATATCTACAGTTATTTGCGATGATGATTGACTTGTGTCGGCTGCAACCTGCCGTAGGAGATTGATTTTTCCAGATTCAGAGATAGCATAGGCTATGGCATTGAAACTTGGTTTGAAGTGTATAAACTGAAGAAGATATAAACTTAATAGACTTTGTATATTTTCAGAATGTGTCTCTAATACAAGCAAGAGCTCCTATCAATATTATAGGATTGAAGACAAAGGAATAGAGAAAATAATTACACATAAAGGCTAATTAAACCTAACATAATTACAATATAAAATACAATAATGAGAAAATCACAACATATCGTAACATCCCCCCTCAAACTCAAGTGAGTGGAGCAGTAATCAACTTGAGTTTGGAACTAAAGTGCAGAAGCGACCAGGAGAGTGAGGTTTTGTGAACAAATATGTCGGTTGGTCAAGAGTGTCAATGGTGATAAGATGAAGTTCACCACGAAGGAGATGATGACGAATGAAGTGATAATCAATTTCAATATGTTTTGTTCGCTCATGGAAAACATCATTGTGGGCAATTTGAATGGCACTACGATTGTCACAATATAGATCAGTTGGTGAAGACTATGATGTCTCTAAATCAGCAAGAAAGCAACGAAGCCACAATATCTCATAAGTAGTATCAGCAAGAGCATGATATTTAGATTCAGTGTTGGTTTGTTTCGTACTACCCCAAGATATAATAGAATCTCCAAGAAAAATGCAAAAATCAATGGTGGAACGACGATCACTAGGATCACCGGCCCAATCACCGTTAGAGTAGGCTCTAAGAATCAATGAAGATGTAGCTGAGTAATGAAGACCATAAAATAAACTACCATTAATATACCAAATAATCCGAAGAACAACAACATAATGTGCGGTACGTGGAGAGGCCATGAATTGGCTAACAAGATGAACATCGTATGAAATATATGACCGAGTAACTGTGAGGTATATCAGACTACCTACAAGTTTCCGATAAAGAGTGACATCATCGAGCAAAGTACCATCTTGAGGAGTAAATCGAATGTTGGGTTCAAGAGGAGTGTGTTCAATTTTGCAATCAGTTAGACCTACTCGGGAGACAAGATCAGAAACATGCTTAGTCTGTGAGAGAAACAAGCCATCACTCAAAGATAATACTTCAAGCCCAAGAAAGTGACTTAACAGTCCAAGATCCTTCATCTCAAAATGTTGACATAAGAATTTCTTGAGCTCTTCAATTTGACAAAGGCAATGGCTAGTAGTGGCTATGAATATATGCTTTTGGATGTAAAATATTACCGATAATATGTGAGACAACTGGACAACAGTGGTGCAACGAAGGAGACGAGATAAACCGGAGAGAAAAAAACTTAAACAACTCAGAAAGAGAGAGAGAGAGAGAGAGAGAATAAAAGGAAACAAAAACCGAAGTTCTGATACTATGTAGAAACTCTGGAAGATATAAACCGAATAGATTTTGTATATTTTCTAAACGTGTCTCTAATACAAGCAAGAACTCCTATTTATATTATAGGATTGAAGATAAAGTAATAAAGAAAATAGTTATAGATAAAGGCTAATTAATCCTAACATAATTACAATATAAAATACGATAATGAGAGAATCACAACATATCGTAACATGAAGTTTGTAAGGATATGCTCTTCACAATTGATTATCAAAGCTCTCAGTGACCAACACCATGCTCAATTTAACTTATATCCTATTTTGGATGATTGCAAACTTTTATTTTCTTCTATTCATAGTTATGATTTAGTGCATGTTAGACATTTGGCTAATCAAGCGGCAAAGTATCTTGCAAAATTTGCTTTTTTAAATTTGAATTGAAGATTTTCTTAGTTGTGTTTTTGTTGTCTTTACTTTTGATTTGATGTCACACATTGTTTGATGAATATTATTTCCACGTCAAAAAAAATGTAATAGTAGGCATTTATGTAGGGAGAAATGATATTTGAGCAACCATTTTTTGATAACTTTCTCTTTCGTACTCACATTTTATTTTTACTTTCTCTCTCTATTGTTTTGGTTTTTGTGTCAATACTCATATTTCTTTATATATTTCAGTTGTCCCACAAGTTGTCAACAAAATTGTTTGTTAAAATATCCTCTTTTATGTAAGTTGATATAGCTGAAATTTTAAACAGGTCAATATGTCTAGAATTTTAATATGTTATAATAAAAATAATATTACTAGTGTATTTTTAATTATATAACTTTTAAAATTTTGACAATTTATTTATAAACAAATCTAGAGTTAACCATAAGTATCATTTGCTTGTCTGAAAAAATATTAAATCGTATGAAAGCATTATATAGGTAAATGAAAATTTTGTTTAGTACAAGACAAGAAAATGACTAATTGAATATCCCCATCATCAACATGATATACGGTGGATTCTAGGGTGAGGGTTCAACCAAGTCCCTCATCGGTGGACCATGAAAAATATACCATCAGATTTAATCAAAGGTTCATATTTGCTAAAAGTAAAATGAAGAAAATCTACACATTCCCACACACAATACTACCCATATATCTCCCCAATTAGTATCCATGAATGAATGCTCCAAAAGAAACCTCTGAAATATCCATGAACAATTAAGAATGATACTCAATGAATATGAACAAAATTAAATTGATTAACAATCAACATCTTTTATCTTATTTGTTTCTATTCACAACACTTTGTTTTTAATTGAGTTATACAAACATTTAATTGAAGAATGAGTCTGTGAATCAATGACGGAAAATTTATGGTTCCAGTTCCATCGGTGCTACGAAGAATACCCTATCCAAGATTTCAGAAGTTTTTTTTTCAATGAAAAAGGCTTTCATATAATTATCTGGGAGTTCACTAGTTGTGATACATTCCAACTTCAAGGTTATAATAAAGAGAAGAGGACATGTCTGAAATTGTTGCAGAGGTTTTCATTCATTTTCAATTTAACGATCCTTCATGTTTCATCATTCTTTCGATAAAATTATGAAGATGAAAAGTTCATTTTTTAAAGTATCAAATCTTGTATGCATTGAATGAAATCAAGGGTGGTGATGAATCAATTTTGTAGGGAGGGGTGGCTACGTGCAATAAATTGAAACTCAAATTTGCTTATTAAAAAAAGCAAAAGAGATGCAAGTCTTGGTTTTTGTTGTACCGATATTCATGTCAGCAAACCAGTTTGTTCAGAATTTTTTGCCGTGAGGAATCAGATGGGAAGAGAAATGGAAAGGGACATGATTGTGTGTTGAAATGTAAAGTTGTTCTCAATTTTATTTTCAACAAATCTAAACCATTAATTAAATCCAACGGTATTTTGTTCATGGTTCACCGGTGAGGGACTTAATTAGACCCTCACCTTATAATCTATCCATGATATACACATGTTTTTGTCCCAGAATGATAAACAAATAAAACCATCAATCACTCCTTAATTAATCACACTATTATTTGAATCTTTCATACCACATCTAAGAATAAGCAAACCAATATTGAACCAAAAGTTGTAATCATAAAACATGTTAATTAAGCTGAAAATTATGGGGGATATCGTGAGCTTAACTCAGTTGGTAGGGATATTGCATATTATATGCAGGGGCCGGGGTTCGAACCTCGGACACCCCACTTATCCACAATTAAATTGTGTGAGCTCTGCCCACTAGGCTACTTGAAAAGAAAAGAAAAAAATTATGGGGGATATTGTAATCAAATACGGCCTACATTTAGACTATTAGCCCAATTTTGCATTTAACACTTTTTAATCATGAATCAACCAAAGTTATTACTACTAATTAAAAGTAAGGATGCCAACCAGTGTTAAAATTCAAAATTGTTTTTCCTATAGTCTTGCTGGACCACAATTATTGTAAATGGACAACATTTTTTCCATAGATAGTTTTTGCATGATTAACTAGTGATAACTTTTTTGTTTGAATGGAACTAGTAATAACTTAATTATATATGGATAAGAGACCGTTAATTAGCTGGGAAATAACTTAGTTGTAGTCGAGAGACAAGTCAAACAAATTCAATTATTGTTTGGAATGAGTAAAGGTTAGTTTGTTAATATCTAGCAAAATCTAACGATGAATACTTTACAATGATTCAGATGTCAAAATCATCAAGAAAAACAAAGTTTTACATTTTATACTTTATTCAGAAATATCATCATTGCTTGCATCAAAAAATAATAATAACATCATTGCTTTCTCTTTACTTTTGCTGAAGAACTTCTATAAATCAATTATGCCCGCCAAAAAAATTGATCACAGGAGTAATAGTAGAGAATGAATCTCTAGGTACAAAATCATGATTTTGTATAGAAATAGTAAAAGTAATATCTGATTTTTGTAATTTTGATCTCTTATTTTTAGTAAATTTTTTGAATATTTACTCTTTTTTAAATATTTTGTCAAATTATTACACCGGGTGATATGACATATGTTAATGTCAAAATTATTACAACATGTCACTCTTTTTTAAATATTTTGTCCAATTCAAAAATTGAAAGAATAGGAAATTAAAATTGCAAAATTGCAAAATTGAAAGAAGCTATGTTAATTATCTTTACAAAAAATCCTTGTAAAGAAAAGCTAATATCCACTTTTTAGCCCACCAAATATCGTGATTATATGATTTTAGCCTCTCTTTTTTCGACCAATTTTGGTCCCCTAACTTTTCCTCATTTTTAATTTGGTTGCCCACTCTCCAAAAATATGCGTTGACATGACACAAGTATTCGACATGGAACTAAACTCCTAGTGTAACACGACTTTTTATTAAATAAAACTCTTTGGTATATGAGTGTTCATTAAATTTGAAGATCTTTTTTTACGTTAGACTAGACATCATCCCTTACCCTAAACTTTTTATATGAAAAATAAATAATTTTAAATAAAGAATAGGCATGAAAGAGGGGATGAAATCTCTAACTAGGATTTCGAATTTGTAAAAGTATTGAATGTTTTCCATCCTCAAATCATATGGTTTGAGTGTTTCTTCTTTGAATTGAAATCTGAATGACAAAGGTTGAAGGACAAATGTTTAATTGAAATTTGGTGTGAATTGTTCAGTGAAAGACGAAGGCATATGGAACCAAGGCAACAATAACGGGATATGTTAATAAGAAGAATAGTTCTTTGGATGAATTGAGATTTTAGGGTTTTCAAATTTCAAAAGGAATTGGTATATAAGAAAAGATCACATACAACAGCCATATTTTACATTTTATTTTTATTTTAATAAAAAACATAACATGTTTGCATGTTAGTTGAGTTCCATGTCAATTAACTATGTCATTGCAACGTAAATTTGAGAGAATATTGCTCAAAATAATAAAAGAGACTGTATTGCATAATTGCGAATTAGAGGAATGCATGTGGAACCAAGGCAACAACAATGGGATTCCCATTTCCCTCAACAAATTAAAAAACAATGTTTATAATTTCAAAAGGAATTGGTATATAATATAAGAAAAAGCTCACATACAACAGTCATATTTTACATTTTATTTTTATGGGTTAAATATATTTTTAGTCCCTATAAATCTTTTAAATTTCAAGTTTTAGTCCCTATACAAATTTTCCTCAACTTTTGGTCTCTCAAAAATTTTCTATGGTCTCTGTTTTTAAATCAAATCATGTGTGTTTTCACATTTCTGAATGAATTTTTATGGCGATGTGCCTAATATTATAACAATTTTTTCTATAAAAAATTTGAATTTTTTAACAAGATATGAATTAAATATGAATGTCTAAGCGCTAAAAACTTAAAAATTTATATTTAATTCATCACTTGTTAAATAAATCAAACTTTTGCAAGAGAGATTTCTATAACATACTAAACACGACCATAAAAAAATAATACAAAATTTTGAAAGATACAAATGATTTTACTTAAATACAGTGACCAAAAATTGTGACGAAATTTTTTTGAGGGATAAAAAATTGATAGAAACTAAAACTTGAAATTTTAAAAAAAAAAATTAGAAACCAAAAACATATTTCACCCTATTTTTATTTAATAAAAAGAACCCTATTTTTATTTTAATAAAAAGAACAAAACACGTTGGCATGTTAGTTGAGTTCAATGTCAATTAATTATGACATTGCAACTTAAATTTGAGATAAAGTTGTAGGGCTGAGACCACCATATATATGAAAGAAGAAAGCTTTGGAGCTCAAATTGCTAAAAAAACAAAAAGAGAGAGAGGCTAAGTAGCACAATCACGATAAAATGTTGATTTGAACGAAAATATTTTAACTAAAAAACCTTTTAATTTTTTTAACTATAAAAACGTCAAACTTGATGAATTTAGCTTGTTGCAGCATGACATTGGTGATAAAGGTAATACTTAATTTCATATAAAATTAAAAAATAATAAAGACTATTAATGAGTTTAAATTAATAGATTAATAAAAATTAATAAACAATGATATCTTATGGTTTACAGGAATTTACAAATCATTCCAAAGCTATAATAGACAATGAAAATGACATAATAATACATGTTCAAGATTAAAAATTTGTTCTCTCAAAAAAAAAAAAAAAAAATAAAAAATTTGTTAGTACTAAAATTTGAAACATTAAATAATGTGATATGAGGTTATCGGTAATGATAGCAAATATTTGAGACTAGGAATATCAAAGAGAAAATCGAATCTTGATGGTTGAACAAAAGTATGCAAAATATAATGGAATGTTTTAAAATCAAAGAGAAAATTGAATCTTGATAGTTGAACAAAAGTGTGAATAAAATGAAATACATTTGGACGTAATAGTACAAATCTCAACCCTAAGTCATACGGCAAATTCAAACTCCTCCGCCATGTAGATATCCGGTTGTGGTGGATCGGTGGTGCGCTCACCTACTCCCAGTGCTACCACCCTCAACCCCGACTAGGGTTGTTTCAAGTTTTCGTCGATGTGTTTTATTCTTTCTGCAGCGGCGGACCACTCTATTTTCGTTTACATTTTTGAGATCTGGTGTAGTAACACGAACTGAGTTTGTTCAGGATCATCATCCTATCTGCGACCCCACGATGAATGTTTGTCTCGTCTTCAACGATTAGGTTCGCTCCTAACCTTCTCATCCGGTTCGGCTCCTCTGTTATCTGGTGGTTGTTTTTGCTATTGAGTTCTTCTTACCTCCGTAAATGTTGTCGTAATGGATCAATGGTGTTGTTGTTGTGAAGGTGGATTTTGTTGTTGCGATTGTTGTTGTTGTTGCGAAGGTAGATTTTGTTCAGGTGACATCAATTGTTGTTGTTGTGGAGAAGGTGGTTCTTGTTGTTTCAATCTAGGTTTGTTTGTTATTGATTCTCTTAAACGACGATGTTGCAACTTTTCAACGACAATATCGTGTGTGGTGATGGTTTTGTTTGGTTTGTCTTTGATTTGTGATTTGGGGTTTTGTGGTTTCGTCACTCTGTGGTTGCCGTTCAATGACTTCTATTGGTTGTTTTGTGGTGGTTTATGTTCAGTTTTAGGTTATTGATTGTTTGGTCTTAGGTGTATGACATCTCAACTGTTCGAGTTGTTTTTTGATTGGTTTTGTAGTCGTTTGGTTGGATTCAGGTGTGGGAAGAGTAACACATGTGTTGTTATAAGGGATTTCATATATATGAAGATATGCTTTGGTGGAGGTGCTTGGGAATGTTGGGAATATTTGTCGTTTCGACCATATGACGTTTTGTGGCTGCAATTTTGAGGAGCAATTTTCTTGTTGTATGATGTTATAGGGTTTTTGGTCGGCTTTTGCAGTTCTTTGGGAGGTGTGTTTTTGGATGAAGGTGCTTGGGAGAGCTAATGGTGTTGTTTGGGGTTTATTACGGACTGTTTTTCAAAGATTGTTGGTTGTTGTGTTGGTTTTTGACGTTGTTGTTTGGGGTTGTGTGTGAGCACCACAATGTAGGTGGTGGAAGTTGTTTTTGTTACAGCTTCTGATGATGTTTGAGGTTTTGGTTCAACTTTTGTTTATGTTGTTGTGTGAGGGTTTCCAGTAGGATTTTCAAATTTTGTCTTCGATGCACAGTTGCATGGGTTTACAATTGGGTGCTCCCCATCTAACCATTGTATGTTGCTACTTTACGATTCCTATCCTAGCACTCCTTGTGTTGGTTAAGATCTATGAAGCCCAGATACTCCAAAACGGAGACGTACCCGTATCGGATACGTATCGGATACCGATACTCCACGGATACTCGCGGATACGCACCCATGAAGTATCGGAATTAATTATTTAAATTTAAAAAATATATTTTAACAGATACTTATACGATACTTCGCAGATACACAAGGATACTTATAAGATACTTCACAGATACGTATCCTAGAAAAGGATGAAGAGTAAAAAAGTGAGACAATATTGTAAACATTCAATAGAGATGTATATGATTCAATTTTAGATATGCATCACTAGAATTGTTTCTCGATGAATCACATAAAATTATACTTCTTGTGGACGAAGGTAACGAGAGAGATGGTTCAATTAATCAACATTAAATTTGTGTTGAGTTCTTATAATCAATGTTTAATTTTTTTCAAGTATTTTACATACATATAAGTTTTAATATAAAAATTTTGTTAACGTATCTCAGCCATATCGTATCCTAAATTTTAAAAAATCTGTGTATCCGCGTACCCATATCGTATCGTACTCACACCTGTATCCGTATTCAAGCTTCATAGGTTAAGATTCATTGCAATTTTAATAAATTTCATTTTGGCTTCTCAAAAAACATGGAATACATTTGAGAGTATGAATATTAAAGAAAAAATTGAATTTTGATTGATGTAGGAAAACTAGCGGCGTGTATCGAAGATGAAGTGGCACCAAGAAAGACTCACTTGGAATAGTGTAGATTTGACATCTGGTGTCGGATTAACTTGAATTATACCTTTTTAAAAAGCCGCGAACCTCACGAGCATAAGTCATCACTTAGCCATGATGTAGGGGCGATTTTAGTCATTCAGAGTTATCTGAAGGCCCAAATCAGCATTTTTAATATTTCAGCATATACTTTTTTGTTTTATTTCAGTTTGTTGTTTTTCGGCCCATTCTAGTTTGTTATTTCTCCTAGTACTTAAACAGAACTTTCGTAGCATAAGAGGCACTTTTTCATTCAATAAAATTATCGAGAACTTTTCTTAATTCTGGTGGATTCCGAAAACCCTTATTTGATAGGTATGTCGCTTGCAACCTGTCTGATTATCTTTTAGGTTTAGCGCTTGCTAATCCTTGCTTCCGTTATGCATCATTGATGGTTGAACAAAAGTGTGCAAAATGAAATCGAATCTTGATGGTTGAAAATATATAAGAATGTCAAGAAAGAGATCGGGAAAACGATGGAGAAGCAAGAAAAAAGAATTGATGGGTTATACCAATCCTTAGCTATTAAGGATGGAGAAAAATATATGTATAGGTTCGCTAAGGGGTGAAAAAGAAAGATAAGAAACTTGGACCAATTGAAGTGTATAAATGATGAAGAAGGCAAAAATTTTGTTCTGGAAAATGATATAATATAAAGGATAGATGGAAAACTTATTTTCACAACTTATTTAATGAAGGATATGAGATCCTACCGGGATCTAAAAGACTAGATATTAGAAATGGAGGACCAAAATTATACCTTCTATCCAAGGCCGTTCCGATAAAATCGGAGGCCATGTTCCCCCCCCCC
>Ga0228710_1007806_pt1 | contig 15640 bp, 9 predicted proteins | sample MedpolnodulmetaG_FD_177995 | JGI IMG/M metagenome (GOLD analysis project Ga0228710, IMG submission 177995) | Root nodule microbial communities from Medicago polymorpha collected in Santa Monica, California, United States - pink nodules | ecosystem: Host-associated > Plants > Roots > Nodule... | reverse complement strand
CTAAGTAATTTCTTAATCAAAAATGATTTTAAAAGAGGTCAAGTTGACACAACACTCTTTAGAAGAACTCTTGAGAAAGACATTCTTGTTGTGCAGATATATGTTGATGATATAATATTTGGTTCTACTAATGCATCTCTTTGCAAGGAATTCTCTAAGTTAATGCAGGATGAATTTGAAATGAGCACGATGGGAGAATTGAAGTTCTTCCTTGGAATTCAAATCAATCAAAACAAAGATGAGGTGTATGTTCATCAAACAAAATACACTAAGGAGCTTCTGAAGAAGTTCAAGCTGGAAGATTGTAAAGTGATAAACACACCAATGCATCCTACCTGCAACTTAAGCAAAGAATACACTGGATCAAAGGTAGATAAAAAGCTGTATAGAGGTATGATTGGTTCTTTGTTATACCTCACTGCATCTAGGCCAAATATTTTATTCAGTGTATGCTTGTGTGCAAGATTCCAGTCAAGTCCTAGAGAATCTTATTTAACTGCTGTTAAGAGAATATTCAGGTATATAAAAGGAACAACAAATCTTGGACTCCTCTATAGGAAATCCTTAGATTATAATTTGGTTGGATTCTGTGATGCTGATTATGCTGGTGATAGGATTGAAAGAAAATCAACCAGTGGGAACTATCAGTTTCTTGGTGAGAATCTAATATCATGGGCTAGCAAAAGACAAACAACTATTGCCATGTCTACAGCAGAAGCATAATACATCTCAGCTACAAGTTGTTGTACACAACTGCTTTGGATGAAACATCAGTTGGAAGATTATCATAATAATGCTAACAGTATTCCCATTTATTGTGATAATACTACTGCTATTTGTTTGTCAAAGAATCCAATTCTACATTCAAGAGCCAAGCATATTGAAATTAAACACCACTTTATTAGAGACTATGTTCAAAAAGGAATCTTAGATATACAATTCATTGATACTGAACATAAATGGGCTGATATATTTACTAAGCCTTTAATTGTGGAAAGATTTGAATTTATAAAGAAAAATTTGAACATGCACTTTGTGTCTGATTAAATTTTCTTGTCTCTGAATAAGAAGTTAGGTTCTGAAGTCATTCAGAAGCTATAGTCCATCAGAAGATCGTCACTGAGATTCTGAGGAAAATGTGCTTCTAAAGATGACGTCAGCATCTGAACTTTAGAACCTGAATTCTTTGCTTCTGAATAACAGAGTTAGTGGAACCGTTGGAAGTTTCATTTTGGTAACACATGTCCCACTAACTTGGCAGTTACTCTGAGAAATTATGATGTGGCTTAAGTGTGTTGGTGTATAACGTAAGAGGGAAATGTGATTTATGCTTTGAATACACTATCTCGCGCCCCCTATGTCATTAATGTTGTGTTTGTTTGTCCCCTTCTGAATTGTAATTGTTTTTACTAAAAACACTTAGACAAAAACACACACTTCTCACTTCACATCTTACACTTTTTGATTTTAGACCACTCTCTGAAAAAGCTCTCGCCATTTTCAAAATCAAAAGCTTAGAACCCTAAAACCTTCATCAGTCTCAATGGCATCTACTAGTTCGAACCAAGAAACATCCATGCAAATTGCTACTGGGGAATCACTCCAGATCAAAGGAAGAACTATGAAACTGGAAGGATGGTAGTTAACAGTTCAAGTAGAGAATCTTATTGATTTCATCTCCTTAGCTCATCATGGCTGTGAAATCAGAAACTATTTCAATGCTTAGGACTTGATGAATACTTCAAGATGCTGAATGGTTCTACTTATGAAAACCTCATCAAGTACTTCTTGGTCAGGGCTGAAATCTATGACGTTCATGCTGCTAGGATGGAAGAGCATGAAAAGGTTCTGATTGATCCTACTCTTGAAGGGAAGACAAGAGAAGAACTGGGCTTAAGACCATTCACCTGTACAGAGATTTGATCAAATGTCTTGGGAATCCCTGTTTTCATCACTAAAGAGTCTATTGCAAAGGCTTGCAGAAGAGAAGCTGAAGGTTCCTTTGAAGAAAATCTGGACAACATGACAAGTCCTTGGATAGAGGTTGTGAACATGACTCTATTCAACAGAAAGAAGAAAGGGAAGTACTATGATATGCAGAAGGAGCACAAGTTACTTCAGAAGATACTGGTTGAATGTCTTCTACCCAAGGTTGGAAGGGCATATCAACTTTCACTAGAACATAGAGTCTTTCTACACTTCCTCATAACTCTAGAGAAAGCAAATGTGCCAAAATACATCTTCAATCACATGTTGTGGGCAGTGAAGGAAAGTCAGGACAACAACAAAAGTTTCATTCCCTATGGAGGATTATTGTCAGATATTTTTCATCAAGGAGGGATTTTGAAAGCAGTCAAGATGTCAAAGACTGTTACTGATAAGCAATTGGGCACAATAACTAGAAAAGTTATAAATGTTGGTACCTTGAGGAAGATGCAACTGACAAAGGAAGTCATTAAGCTGGAAACTGATTTACAGGAATTATCTGTTCTATCCAACGTAATGGATGATTTTCCTCCTATCTGCAAAGAGGATCCTCCTGATGTAAAAGCTCACTATGTATATGAGCATTGGAAGGCAACTGGAGAAACCATCAAGTATGATGATATTCCAGACACCATGTATGGTGGTGCTCTACCTGTTGCTCCCAAGAAGAGGAAATCAAAGAAGCAAGCAACCTCAGAAGATGTTGATGAAGAAGAGTCTTCTGAACCTAAACCAAAGAAAGCCAAGAAGGAAAAGGTTGCTACACAAGTGAATGTAGTTGGTTCTGCTATGCCAACCATTCAAGAAGAGACTGATGATCTTGAACCTGTAAAGATCATTAAGTAGAGGACAAGAGGAAAGAAATATGTTGGTTCATCAGGATCAATTCCTCCTCTACCATTTGTTCCTAAGAAGAAAAGGAAGCATAATGTTAGGAAATTGAAGGTTTCAATAGATGTGGTGGTAGAAGAAGATCAGATTGAAGCTGCAACTAATTTGGTTACTAGAAAAGTCAAGAGAAAGAAGGTTGCTAATGTTGTTAAGAGAACTCTTGAGATTTCCGAAGAAACTGATATTCCTGCTGAAGTGTTGTTAAAGGAATCATCTAGTGAACATGCTCAGAAGATAGTTGAGCTAGTAGAAAACCTGCAAGAGTTGGTGGTGGCTGGTGACCTACTCAATGCTGCCGAAGAAGTTCAGAGGAAGAATATTCCTTGCTTAGGATCTGGTACTTCAGAAGCTAATGCTTTAGAAGCAACAAAAGGTAATACTGATTCTCTTAATATCTCTAACAGTTTAATAGAAATAGAATCTAGTCCAACCTCTGTGTCAACCTCAACATCTTCAGATAACATAGATGATGTACCCTTGAGTAGAGTTTATAAAAAGCTACAGAAATCTTTAGCCCCATCACCATCCACCAAACACTAGAAAAAGCCTGATAATGATGAATTTGTGCCTTTTTACCCTCAAGTACTTAAAAGTATAGGTGAAATGTCACAAAGGGGAATTGATGTTTGTGCAAGACTACCTGCTAATCATCCTTTGCAACCACCTATGATTCAGCCACTCCAAACTATTCCTGTTGATGCAGAAGTTGGAAGTGAGCAAGCAGGACCTGAGTCTGACACTCATGTTTCATCATCATCATCTCAACTTCAACCAACAACACAATCCAGTGATCCTTCTATTCTTGAAGAACTGGCTAGTCACTGTGAAGGTGAATTACCTGGTTATAGGCCAAACTTAGAAAGAGCCTCTGAAACAGCTTCTGAGGAAGTTGGTTTAGAAAACCCCCATCAACAAGAACCTAACTTACAAATGGCCTCTAACACCTGCACGGAACTGATCATTCACTCTGAATATTAGCCATACCATCTCAATGCAACTCACTCAAATAATTCTTTTGGCATTGCACTAAGAAATATAGCCAGCAAAAGATCATCATTTCATGAACAATCTATTTCTGATAATAACTCATCCTTATCGGAAGAACAAATCTTTGTTGCTCAACCTATTAGTGTAGATCTACCATCTTCTGAACCTACATTTGACCCTGCTGAACCTGAGCAAGTGATCATTGAACATGTTGTGGACGAGGTTCCTACTCATACTGAAAGCAACTCCACAATCATTACAACTACTGAACCCACATCAATGTTAACCCTTGGTGAACCCTCTTACTTAAACTCTACTCAACTCACAGATATCACTGCTCCACCTACCCTTTTACTAGATTCTATTATATTAAAAGAGGTATGTAAAAGTATTTTCCAAGATCTGAACATGTTGGTGGAGACCAGGAACAACTTTGTCCATTAGAGAGTTTATGTAGATGAATGGACAAGGCTAAGGAACAGAGTGGAATATATGATGTGTGAACTTCTGAAGCTTTCATTGGAAGCTCATGACAAAGCCTTGATTGATCTTCAACAATGGTTTCAAGGAGTAACTGTGAACATGGAAGAAGTAGAACTCAACAGAAGTCTAGAGAAAAGCACACTATACCTATCAGACACACCTATGTATTTGGATGCTTCAAGCATTATCTCTTCTAGTGTGCATTCTGAAAACCCAAACTTCATGTGGTTGACTAAGCTGAAAATTCAGACTTCAGATGCTCCTATTCTTGAGAAGCTAAAAGATGATCCTATCTTGGAGAAGGAAAACAAGGAGCTGAAGAAAGCATTGTTTGAGCAAAAGGTTTTGGTTGCTGAACTTCAAAGAAAGATGATTGCTCAACAGGAAGAAGAAAGAATTAGAGACGAAAATCTTGTCAAAGGCTACAATGAGCTGAAGGAAGATATGCAGAAGCAATAAGAGAAGACAAATAATATGATTGAAGACCTGATGACAATGGTTCAGAAACAAGCCAAGCCTTAGATTACACACATATTTTAGCTTGTTTACTCATTGTTTTGTCATTTCTTTGTGCTTCTGTTTCATTATTTATTTTGTTGCTGACAATTTGTTTTTTGCTTCTGTCTTTGTTTATGTTTCTTCTGAGCTAATTTTAACTGTCTTATCTATATTTTCTCACTGTTTTTCTCATCTCTTCTTTTTATCTTTATCTTATCTTTTTGTTGATGACAAAAGGGGGAGTATAGTATAGTATTTATAGGCTCTGAGCCCCATTAATTTAATTTAAACAAGTTAAATTAATAGGACATTCTTCTCATCTCTTAGTCTATTAATTTAATGTGAGATTATTCTGAGTGTATTACGATTTTAATGATGAATTTAATTAACATAGATAGAACTCAGGGGGAGCTTACAAATCTCACCTTAAAGTAATATTAGACTCAGGGGGAGCTTACAAACCTCGTACCCTCAAAGTCAACTTGTTAATTAGATTAACAACAATTGAACATTTTAAATACTAGTGGTTGTCATCATCAAAATGGGGGAGATTGTTGGAACAAAATGTGTTTAACATTACCCTTTGACTTTTGATAATAACAAGGTATTAAAAATTGTCAATTGGATATGCTAATATTTGTTCAAGTGTGCAGGACCATAGGTAAAAATTTTAGTGTCCCTTTCAAAGCACAGGAATTGAAAAACAAATGAGAGCAATGGAATCAACATGAAGGAATTTTGAAGTTCTAAAGACAAGAGGTCCCGAAGAAGCTGATGTCATCAGAAGCTAGTTCACCAGAAGCTGAAGTCATCAAAAGTTCTGAAGAACATCCGAAGCTGAAAGACTGAAGAATTTCAAGTGTTGTTCAAATGAGGATTTAATCACACCTATCATTTCAGAAGATCAGAAGAATGTTGCAACGACTAATTCAAAAGGATTTGAAGGCATTGGATACTTATTCTCTGGAGAACGTTGAAAAAGGACATTTGTACGAAGTGTACAACCACTATCTCCACTACTCTGAGTTTATGTCTGCTAGTACAAGAACAATAGCTGTGCCTGCAACGGTGTTCCTCCATACTTGCAATTGATTTGAAATTACTCCTTCATAGGACAATCACCAAATCAGGCAACAGATCATTGGTGATTTGATCAAACTTCAAACGACTCTTTTTGATGTGCTGGCATTATACAACGTCTTTTTCACACCTCTATATAAAGGAGTGAAGACATAGAGAATTGTAAGACTCATACAACAAGTTACAAGTGCCAAAACCCTGTTGAAATTACTCCTCAAAGTTCACTTAGAATTTCTTTACAACTTTCATATCTTAGAAATTCTAGAGTCTTAAAGTGTTTGTATCTGATTTGTATTGTGAACACCACTGATTGTATATCAAGTGTTCAACCTCAAACAAATTTCTTTGTAATTCTGTTTGAATAGAAGTCTCTTGATTAAGTTCTTGAGCATTGGAAGTCTCTTGCAGTTGTGCTTGAGCATAGGAAGTCTCTTGATTAAGTTCTTGAGCATAGGAAATCTCTTGCAGTTGTGCTTGAGTAGTTTGAAGTCTCTTGCTAGTTTTAGCAGTGAGCAGTTGTAATCAGATATTACATTTGAGTGAACTCTCCTTGGAAGTGCAAGGGGGACAATACTACTTCCGGTTTTTGGAAGGAACCTGTATAATTGCTTTCTGTCTTTCTTCTCTCTCTTTCTCTGTTTTTATCCACTGCATTTAGATTCTGAACATCACCTCAGAATATGAACTCTATCTACTTTTGATTAGTGACTTCAGTAGAAAAAAATGAAGGAAAAGCTAACACAATTCAACCCCCCCTTCTTGTGTTTTTCTCACCTTCAATTTGAAGAATAGTTATGGTTCTCAACAGTGTTGTGATAAGGATTGGGTAGACATTACAGATGAAGGAAATCCCACATCCTTTGAATGGTTCAGTTTGAAGAATAGTTCTATCTCTTAGGTCAACAAGAAGCAAACTAGTGAATTATTGTATTCTACTATGGTTGAGTTTATTACCAATGAAGGTATATGTGCTCAATTATTTTGGATGAAGGAATTGTCGGAAGAATATTGATGACATGCTCTCATTACGTATGTCGCGTCATTTTTCGGAGGTCAAGGCTACTGATTAGCGTTTGACTCGCTTATTTAATTCACGACTGAACATTTAATTTTTTAAGAGAAAAGGGGAAAAAAGTTCAAAAACCCCTTTGAAAAGATTTAGGGTTCGGGGGTTAGTTACATAAAGGGAAGGTGTTAGCACCCTTTATGTCCGTAGTACTCTACGGGAACCTCTTGGTTTTATTTAATTACTTGTGCTATAAACTTGCTTGTTCAGAAAAAAATGGAATTAAAAATGATAAAAATGAAAAAAAAGGTTTGAAGTGATAAAAAGAAAAAAAGACCTATTTATCTATGTGTTTTATTGATTTGGAAGGACGAGTGTCCTTTGCCTACGTACCCGTGAGGGATCAAAACCTCGTAGTTCGGGGTTGAAATTGACGTTTGATTTGTTGTGTATTTTTTATTAGTTTTGAAAAATGTTTTAAAATGAAAAGCCAAGATGGCAAATGAGAATTGATTTGTGTTTTTTGATATTGAAGAAAATTGCTTGAAGTGGAATTAAATTGATTAATGTTTGATTTAAGAAAATAAACTAAAAGTAACGGATCACCTGATCTCGGATCAAGGTTTGTTAAGAAAATGTTTTTTGTGATTTTTGTGGTCATTTGCATGTTTTTTTGTTGTTTTTTTAAATGATTTATAATTAAAACTAAAATCAAACTATCGGAGCAAGAAAATAAAAAGCGCAGGTACTTCCTGGCGACGTTGGATCACCGCGAAGTTCGTTAATCCTAAGATAAGAGGCATACACATACGCATGTACACATGAACCTATAACTATTACATGAAAAGCCTAGGATACATGCTACGGTCTGCAGAGAAATAAATGACGGAGATAGATAATTATTTACATGAAACCTAGCTTACGTTCTAATATCTAGCTATAGATTTAAACTTAAAATGCATGAACTATTTACATTCAAGCCTAATATACAAATTAAGAAAACCTAAAATTAAAATAAAAATGTAAAAAAGGAAACTAAACAAATATGAGATGTTGTAAAATAAAGTGTGATTTAAAAATAAAAATGCATGAAAGAAAATGAATACGATAAAAAAAATAGAGAAGAAAAGGAACAAAAATGAATGAATGCAGAAAATAGGGTGCAGCAGTATTATAGGGGGTGCAGAAAATAAAAAAAGGAACAGGGGGGCGCGCGAAATGGGCCTGGGTTGAGATTGGGTTTGGGCCGGTTCAACCCATGAACCTTGGGTCGGTTCGGGAGGGATATAAAAGGGTTTTGAGACCCATTTTCTTTCATTTTTTCTTTTCTTTCTCTCTCTTTTCCCTCTTTCACTCGGTTCTCTCTCTTCTCTCTCCTTCTTCTCCGACGAGTTTTCCGGCGAGAAGTAAGTGGTCGGAGGCGGCGGCGCGGTGGCCGACCATCCTAGACGGCGGCGCCGCCGCCCTAAAGGTCTTTTTTTAAAATTTTTTACTGCTTTCCTATGTATTTTAACCTCCTCTATTCATTTCTAAACTCAAAATTTCAAATAAAACAACCCACGGCCCTAGATCTAAAGTTTAAAGAAACGGAGATATACTTTTGTTTTTCTCCTTGTGTTTCGATTCTGGTCCTGCTTTGGTTTTGATTGTGTTGCGTTTGGTTTTGATTGTGTTGTGTTCGGTTTTGATTGTGTTGTGCCGTCGGTTTTGATTGTGTTGTGATGTTGATGTTGTGAGATGACGGTTTTGATTTGAAAGATTAGTTGTGGGTTTGTTGATGTTGAGATGTTGTGTTGTTAGTGTGTTTGCTGTGTTTCTTCTGGTTGTTTTGCAGGTTCATTGTGGCGGCTTCTGAAATTATGGTGGGATTTTTGTCTCCCTTTTCTGGTTGTTTTGCAGGTTTATTTATAGTGAGACAAATGAGATTAGGGTTTGTTGGAGGGGAGCAGAATAGAGGATTGGGATGGAGAGTGGTGCAGGACAGCCTGTTGGCAGCCTGTGGACAGCTGTGTTGGGCTGGAATTAGACAGATAAAAAACACTCTAAATGATAAAAGATAAAAGATATAAAAAATGTAAAAAATGACAAAAGATAAAGACTAAATATATATATATATATAAAATGAATGTAAAATCAATTGATTAAAAGAATTTGAATTAAATAAAAAGAAAATTGAGAGAAGAGGGCCCGACTCGGAACAAAAATGAGGTATTTTAAAATACCTCTCTGGCGAATTTTTTACTGAAAATCAGAGCCGAATGGCGTATGAATGTAGAGTTAAACGGAACGTGTCAGTGACATCTTAGGTCAAAAATTGGGGTATGACAACGCAATTTTGGAACTTATTTCGTCAAATTTGATAGAGTTCAGAGCAATATGAATGTCCAGAGGCGTCAGAAAAGCGAAAAAACAACCAAGAGCTCAAAGCAGCAAAACGCGGCACGATGGCTTATATCGTGACGCAATTTTATAGGCAGAGAGGAAATCTTTGAATTGCTGAAAATCGTGACACGATTGCGGGAGGCGTGTCACGATTGGAAAGAAGGATCTCGAAGGACTCCAGGTTGTTAGGAAATCGTGACACGATTGAAAACTGGCGCGGCGCGATTTCTCGATCAGAAAAGATTTCTTATTTAAACAGAAGCCAGTGCCAGAACTAAGGGTTACGATTTTTGGAGAGCTAAAGTGCGATTTTGAGACCTGAAGACTGCTCGAAGGGCGATTTCATCATCCTTTACTCAGTTCATGTATGTTTTAATTATTTCCTTGATTATGCTATTTGTAAACTCGATTATGAGTAGCTAAATCTCTCAGAGATTAGGTCCGAGATGAATCTGTGTAACCCTAATTGATCCATGTTGCTATCAAACTCTATTTATTATGAATGACAATCTAGTTTTTATTCAATTCAATTGTTCTTAATGCTTTTATATCCTGATCAAATATAACCTGATTTAGTGAGAACGAACGACTACTAAACCTAGCTTTCGACTTAGACCCAATTGAATTGTTCTAATAAACATGGTTAGTCTAGGAATGGATAATCGTTTATTAGTGATAATAGGTTAACGTACTTAAACCTTCAAAGATTATTAAACAACTTAAGGAATTAGGGGCTGTAGTTTGTGAAGAGGGTCCTAACTCAAGGGATTGATTAGGACTATTTTGTTAACTCATTCGTAAGATATAGGTGCAGTATACCAATTAGGCAAACACTACAGGATTCGACAAACCTGATCTCATCTCTCTCTATATTTTCTTAATCAATCTTATTTTTTAAGTTACTTGATTTAATCAATCAAACCAAACCAACCGCCTAGTGGCAATTTAAAAGAAACTTTATACATTTTAATAACGTAATTGAATTCTTGAGATTAAAACCAGTCCTTGTGGGAACGATATTTTTACTACTTCGATAGTATTTGGTACACTTGCCAAATTTCTATCAAATATAATGTCAAGAAAGATGTTATGACAACATACTGCAAAAATCTGGAAGTTGTCATCATCCCTAAAAATCACTTTCAAACCAAAAGGAAAAAACATCTTGACATCTATTATCACTCTATCAGAGAGTTGACTGAAGAGAAGTCAAGGGTTTGGATGTAAGACTGATTGAGAAGTCAAGGGTTATTTTGGAAATTCACTTATTTAAATTGTAGCAATTACAGTTTAAGCGTGCAACAATTATTTTCTCTTCCCTCCAGTTAGTGGTGCACGCTGTTTTAGGGCAATCATCAAAAACTTCCCATAACTTCCTACAAACACGCCATTAGTACACTCTCATCTACTCTCTCTCTCTCTCTATCTCTATCTCTCTATCGCTCCCCCCAAACTCATAGGACTTACCTACACTGCTCCCATCTACCGAACTCTTCCTCACCCATGTACTTCGGAATTTTTGTTATTCATCAAGATGATTTTTGTGAAGGACCAAGAAAACAAGATGTCATAAGAATCTGACCAAACTTCCCCATTTCCTTCTATATCACGTACTACCCGGTCTAAGGCAAAAGGCGGTTCCTCAGAAGTTGTGACCAATGTTGTTCCTGTCACCAATGTTGTTCCCCATTTCCTTCCACCAAGTGCACGTGTGCAGATACCGGTTCCGACATTCACTGAATCTGAAACAATTCTTTCTCCTACGACAAGTACAATGGTAGATGCTGATCCATTCCCAAGACCTAAGCTGGGAGACTATGGTTTAGCGACTAACCGTGGCCGCCTTACTCATGTGTTCAGACCTGCTAATCCGGTCGCTTTCGACATTAAGGCATCCGTTCAGAACGGCTTGAAGGAGAGACAGTTTGACGGCACGGAGACCATTAGCCCTCACGAACATTTGAGCCATTTTGCTGAAACCTGTGAGTTTTGTGTACCTCCAGCAAATGTGACTGAAGACCAAAAGAAACTTAGGCTATTTCCCTTCACCTTAACCAGAAAAGCTAAGGATTGGTTGTTGACCTTACCCAATGGAACCATCCAAACATGGGAGGAGTTGGAACTTAAGTTTTTGGAGAAGTTTTTCCCTATGTCCAAATACTTGGACAAGAAACAGGAGATAGCGAACTTTAGGCAAGGGGAGAGTGAGTCACTTTATGATGCTTGGGAAAGATTCAACTTGCTCCTAAAAAGGTGCCCTGGCCACGAATTCTCTGAAAAACAATATCTCCAAGTCTTTACTGAGGGGTTAACACATAACAACAAGATGTTTCTCGATGCTTTAGCTGGAGGTAGTCTAAGAGTCAAAACTGATCATGAAGTCCAAGTCCTGATAGAAAACATGGCCAACAATGAATACCGTGCTGATTCGGAGAAAAAGAAAATGGGCGTGTATGGAGTGAGTGACACTACTTCTATCCTAGCTAATCAAGCAGCCATGAACAAACAAATTGAAACTCTAACCAAAGAGTTACATGCTTATACACTGGCTAACAAACCGCAGCAAGTGGCTGCACTCAGATGTGATTTGTGTGGAGAGGGACATGCAAATGGTGAGTGTGTACCTGAAGGAGTTAGCGAGGAGGCCAACTATGTGAATTATCAAAAGCAGAACCCTTACTATAATTCAGGCTTTAACAAACACCCAAATCTGAGTTACTCGAACAACAATACCTTGAATCCGCTGCTACCTAACCCTCAGCAGCAGCAACAACCAAGAAAGCCTTCAGCTCTTGAGGAAACTATGATCAACTTCATTAAAATGACGCAGGGTAACTTTGAAGAATTAAAGAAGAGCCAAGAAGCAGAGAGAAGGAACAATGAGGCCTCAAGGAAGATGTTGGAAACTCAAATTGGGCAGATGGCTAAGCAAATCGCTGAACAAAGCAAGGGGGGATTCTCAGGTACCACTAAAGAAAACCCTAAAAATGAGAGTTGTAATGCTATTGAGTTAAGGAGCAACAAGGTCCTAATGCCGTTAGTTCCAGAAGTTCCAAAGAAAGTTGAAGAAGCTGCGGTGGAGGTAGATAAAAATAATGGAGTTGAAGATGATGATGAGGTGAGAGTTGAAAAAGATGTTGAACATGGTGTAGTTGAAAATGAAAGGAAGAAAAAAACAGAGGGAGAAAAAAGTGAGAAGTTGGTAGATGAAGACTCGATCTTACGGAAGTCTAAAAGCCAATTGTTGAAGGATGGAGAGAAACCTCAAATTATTCCGTCTTATGTGAAGCTTCCTTACCCCCACTTAGGTAAGAAGAAAAAGAATGAGGAAGGCCAATTCAAAAAGTGCATGGAACTTTTCTCTCAACTTCAGGTTAATATCCCTTTCAGTGAAGCTCTAAATCAAATGCCATTATATGCTAAATTCATGAAGGAGCTGTTAACTGGAAGAAAAAGACCAAGAGATGATGAGAACATAGCGCTTTCCGAAAATTGTAGTGCTATTCTCCAAAGGAAACTTCCACCAAAACTGAAGGATCCCGGCGCTTTTACTATCCCTTGTTCAATTGGACCGGTGGAAGTTGGTAAGGCTCTATGTGATTTAGGGTCAAGCATCAACTTAATGCCCCTCTCTATGATGAAGAAGCTGGGATGCGGAGAGCAAAAACCAACAAAGATGACCCTCACTTTAGCTGATCGGTCAATTTCTTATCCGTTCGGTGTGCTTGAAGACGTACTAGTTAAAGTTAATGAGCTAATATTTCCTACTGATTTTGTGATCTTAGATATGGCTGAAGATGAAGAAATGCCGCTTATTCTCGGAAGACCTTTTCTTGCAACAGGGCGTGCTTTAATTGATGTTGAAATGGGTGAGCTGATGTTGAGGTTCCACAACGAGCAAGTGGTTTTTAATATTTTTGAAGCCATGAAACACCAAGATGAAAATCCTAAGTGTTACCGAATCGATGTTGTCGAGGAAATAGTTGAGGACAATTCTCGTGAAGCTCAACCAACACAACCTTTGGAGAAGACAATTGTCAATTCTATAGAAAGTTGTGATCATGATGAAGATCTGGAGGTTAACGAGTGTGTCAGACAACTTGAGGCAAGCAAGCAAGCAATAGAGCCGGTAAAACTTGAAGAGTTACTTGGTGAACCGCACAAAAGACCAGAACATTCTAGCAAGGAAGAAGAGAAAAATCCGGAATTAAAAGAGCTTCCTTCGCATTTGAAGTATGTGTTTATCAACAAGGATGTTTCAAAAGCAGCAATCATCAGCAGTACCTTAACACCTTTAGAAGAAGAAAAATTGATGAGGGTGTTAAGGGATAACCAAGGAGCTTTGGGATGGAAGATTTCTGATTTAAAGGGTATTAGTCCAGCTCATTGCATGCACAGAATACACCTGGAGGCTAAATACAAACCTGTTGTTCAACCTCAAAGAAGACTAAACCCAACAATGAAGGAGGTGGTCAAGAAAGAAGTACTCAAATTGTTGGATGCCGGGATGATTTATCCTATCTCTGATAGTTCATGGGTGAGCCCTGTTCATGTGGTTCCTAAAAAAGGAGGAATGACGGTGGTGGCTAATGATAAAAATGAATTGATACCAACACGTACTTTCACTGGGTGGAGGATGTGTATCGATTACCGTCGTTTAAATTCTGCAACAAGGAAGGACCACTTTCCATTACCGTTCATGGACCAAATGATCGAGAGGTTGGCTGGCCAAGCCTTTTACTGTTTCTTGGACGGGTATTCGGGGTATAACCAGATAGCGGTGGCTCCAGAAGATCAAGAGAAGACTGCCTTTACTTGTCTGTTCGGTGTGTTTGCTTATAGGAGAATGCCTTTTGGGCTATGTGGTGCATCGGCAACCTTTCAACGGTGTATGCTCTCCATCTTCTCCGATATGATCGAGAAGAACATCGAGGTATTCATGGACGACTTCTCCGTGTTTGGTAAGTCTTTTGATCATTGTTTGTTTCACTTAGATGTTGTCCTTAAAAGATGCACCGAAACTAACCTTATTTTAAATTGGGAAAAATGCCACTTTATGGTCACTGAAGGAATAGTTTTTGGGCATAAAATAAGTGTTAAGGGCATCGAAGTGGACCAAGCAAAGATAGAGGTGATAGAGAAACTTCCCCCTCCAATTAATGTTAAAGGGGTGAGAAGTTTCTTGGGGCGTGCTGGATTCTATCGGCGTTTTATAAAAGATTTTTCTAAAATTTCAAAGCCCCTTTGTAACCTCTTAGTCAAAGAAAATGATTTTGATTTTGATTCTGAATGTTTAAACGCCTTTTCTTTGATTAAAACTAAGTTGGTGACGCACCAATAATCATTGCACCGAATTGGGATTTACCCTTTGAACTTATGTGTGATGCAAGTGATTATGTTGTTGGTGCAGTCCTAGGCCAACGGAAGAACAAATTTTTCCATGCAATTTACTATGCAAGCAAGGTTTTAAATGAAAATCAAGTGAACTATTCCACTACAGAAAAGGAGTTGCTTGCGGTAATCTTTGCATTGGAAAAATTTCGTTCTTATCTAATAGGCTCCAAAGTCATTGTTTTTACAGATCATGCAGTTCTTAAATATCTCTTGACAAAAGGGGATTCAAAACCTCGGCTCTTAAGGTGGATCCTTCTATTACAAGAGTTTGATCTCGAAATTTGTGACAAGAAGGGAGTGGAGAATGTGGTAGCTAATCACCTCTCAAGGTTGGATAATGAAGAGGTGACAAAGAAAGAAAAGGCCATCATGGCCGAGTTCCCAGATGAAAAGTTGTTTTCTATTGGAGAAAGACCTTGGTTTGCTGACATGGAGAACTTTAAGGCTGGTAACATACTGCCTGATGACCTGGAGTACCATCAGAGGAAAAAGTTCTTCAAGGATGCGAACCACTATTTGTGGGATGATCCGTATCTATTTAAGGTAAGCACTGACGGGTTGATTAGACGTTGTGTTGCAGGTGTGGAGGCTAACAAAATTATGTGGCACTGCCATAACTCAGCTCATGGGGGCCACCATAGTGGAGAAAGAACCGCTGCAAAAATCTTGCAAAGTGGCTTCTGGTGGCCCACCCTCTTCAAGGATTGCCAAGACTTTGTTAAGCGGTGTGATAAATGCCAAAGGACAGGTAACATCTCTAAGAGGAATGAAATGCCCCTCACATGAATCATAGTAATTGAACCATTCGATTGTTGGGGCATTGACTTCATGGGACCATTCCCTCCCTCTTACTCTTTTCTCCATATACTTGTTTGTGTTGACTATGTCACAAAATGGGTTGAAGCGATACCTTGTGTTGCTAATGATGCCAAA
>Ga0228710_1007804_pt1 | contig 15641 bp, 20 predicted proteins | sample MedpolnodulmetaG_FD_177995 | JGI IMG/M metagenome (GOLD analysis project Ga0228710, IMG submission 177995) | Root nodule microbial communities from Medicago polymorpha collected in Santa Monica, California, United States - pink nodules | ecosystem: Host-associated > Plants > Roots > Nodule... | reverse complement strand
AACCAAAAAAAAGTGATTAGAGAAATATTTTGTCCAAAGAAAAAAAAAAGTGACATAATTCCCACATGTATTCAGCGTGCAACTGCTTCGCTATAGTTTCGTGAATTTTGTTTCGCTACCTTTAGCATTATCCTTCTCTACAAATAGAGTTCATTTGTAACATTGAGATACAGAACAATCTCTCTTCTCCCTATCAGTATCTCTATTTACATAAGCACTCAGAACCAAAAAAATATCCAACGATAAACAAGAACATATCCAAACAACCACCACCCGAACACCATGCAAAAGAAAGCAATCCAAAGAAGAAGAACTCAGTCTCCATCAGGGACCAAAACCATGAATACTCCGTCTCTATCGCCGGTATTTCTCCCCGAAGAACTCATGGCTGTATTGCTTTCATTCCTTACGGTTAAACATCTGATAAAGATGAAGTGTGTGAGTAAGTCTTGGAACTCCCTGATCTCTGATCCAAGATTCATCAAAATGCACCTTGATCGATCAGCACGAAAGCCATACCTAGCACTTCTATCAATGCATCACAAGCGTGTCATAACTGTCCCCGTAAGTCGGTTACTACATAATCCTCCATTCACCATTGCCGCAGATCCTTCCTATTCATGGGATATTATGTACGTTGGTTCTTTCGTTGGTTCTTGTAATGGATTGTTATGCGTTAACTATCATGCTTACATGAAGAGCGGAAAGAGTTCTCTTCATTTCTATAACCCAGCCACAAGGATACTATCTAACAAGTTTTGGTATTCTAACGAAAATCGGAAGAATATGTATCCCATGGAGAGGTATACTTTTGGTTATGATAGTTCGAGTGACACTTATAAAGTGGTGATGTATGGTTTATTTTTTGACAGTAAAACTAAATTAAATGGAACCCGAGTTAGGGTTTTCAGTTTGGGTGATAATGTTTGGAGAGATATTGAAGATATTACTGTAGCTGTTATAAATCATGATGTTTATTTTAGTGGCAGTGTTAATTGGTTGGCACTTGAGAATTGCTTCAATCAGCCTTGGAATTATGATAGCAAGTGTTTTACTCTTAGTCAATTTGTGATTGTTTCACTTGATTTTGGTACTGAGACATACACTAGGGTACTTCTCCCTCAGGGTTTTGATGAAGTGCCACATCTTGAGCCTGCGATCTGTGTGTTGATGAATAATCTTTGTTTTTGTCATGATTTCAAGAAAACCGATTTCGTTATATGGCAGATGAAGGAATTAGGAGTTGAAGAGTCTTGGATTAAACTCCTTACAATTAGTTATCAGAATCTTCAACTGATATCATGGTTACCGTTGCACCTATCTGAGGATAATAATACACTTATAATGGCAAACAACCAAGATGAACATGCCACCATCTATAATTTGAGAGATGGTAGAGTAGATAGAATTATTACCAGTCGAGCAGGCTGGGCCCATTCTAAGAATCATGTTGAAAGTTTGGTTTCGATTTGCTGAAAAGTAAGTTTTGATTTAACGAATTATTACTTTGAATTTATGTTAATCTGTGTGTATATGTTGTGTAATATATCGTGTGATTATTTTCATATTATGTGATTTGTTTGGTGAATGATTATTTATTGGATACTGTCAATGGTTTTACTATCCCTTGATTAAATGAATTTGTTTTGGTATTTCATTTATTATTTATTATATATTAGAAGATGCATTTTCTTTATGTTGATAATGATGATAAGTTGAATCTCCCAGAAAGATGATCAATCTCTCTTGGTTGGGGGTTGAGGGAAGGTATGGGGGGATGGGCGTTATCTTGGAGGAGAGTACCTTTTGATTGGGAAGTGGGGCTACTTAATGGTTTGTTAGGTGTCCTTCGAGGTTTTAGAGGGGTGGATGAGGAGGATGTTTGGTGGTCGATTCCGGATGAGGGTAGGTCATTCTCGATTCGATCATCTTATAAGGTGCTAGAGGAGAGATTGTTAGTTGAGGGTGGATTGACTATGATGGAGAAGGTTTTTGATTATATATGGAAGTGTTCCGCGCGAACAAAAGTTATTGCTTTCTCTTGGACCTTACTCCTTAATAGAATCCCGTCGAAAGTAAATCTTGTTGTTCGCAATGTGTTGCCTCCGGATGCCTCTTTAACTTGTGTGTTGTGTAATAATGGAGTGGAAACATCATATCACCTTTTGTTAGATTGTAATGTTGTATCCTTAGTGTGGCGAAAGGTGTGTGTTTGGCTCGATTTGAAGTGTTTAAGTGATGTGGTGAGGTCAAAGAAATTTCAAAGAGGATATAGGATGATTTGGCATACCGCGATTTAGGTAATTAGGGGCGAGAGAAATGGGAGTATCTTTAATAGGATAATGTTGTCGAAGCAATTGAGCTAATATGTGTGCATTTTATTTTTCACTTTCCTGTTTAAGTTGATTTGTTTTGAATTACAGATCGAGAATCCCAACTTCAAGCACATCTGGTGTTATGGATGGAACATGGGGGAACGCTAGGAAGCAAAAGAATGTGGCTTATTGGAACTATATAGCAGATTTCTTCAGTTACAGTTACAGTATATGACTCTATTTATGTCTCTCTTTAAGGTTTCCATGGAAACATTTGTAGCAACTTCCTGTTTAAAAGTATCCATTGAAATACAAATTTTGCAGACCAAATCAAATTGACACTACATTTCAAAGATATATAACTATTTCACAATTACATAATGGTAGGATCATAGTTTTAATCTACAGGCTCGGTCGTGGTTGCAGCCACTGTGATTGCGGATAGTGTCGTGAATTTATTTTCTATTGTCAATAAATATTATAATTTATTTAAGTGGGTTGGGATGCTATGGCCATTGCCAAAGTACCAAGGGTTATTAGTTATAGTCTCGAGAAAACTATCATGCCTAGGGCCTCTGTTGTGCAATATCTTCTAAAGAAAGGTTTGCGGAAAAAGAATGCAAGTTTAACTACTCCATTTGTAGTGACCGGTAAGTTGTTCCTTGACACATACATAATACGTTTTAAGGAGGAGTCATCTTATCTCTTATCGCTCTATGAAGAAAAGCTGAATCTTGCACACACCAGGGACTAAATTGGCATGTCACGAATCTCCGCAGGGTATTTTAGTCTCAATTTGTTATCTTGTTCCGTATTTGATTTGAATACTTTTTCATACAGTCAGTGAATGTAGCTAGGTTAGTTAACTTGTTTCATTTCCCACTCAGACAAATGTTGGTTTTGTTATGATTGATAGTTTTTCAAAATTGTGATGTATATCAGTCGTACTCGTAATAATACCTAATAATTTGCCAGTAATACTTGTAAAAGTTGAACTTTTCTTGTAATTATGGGCATGTATACTTTTTTGTGACAGTGTCATTTCTCCTTCCCTGTTTGTTTAGTCCAATAATCTATGTCATTAGTTAAGCTACACCAGACTAGGTTACTTTGTTCGAACTGATTTTAGGTTCTAGTTGCAATTTTAATTACTTTGCAAATACCAAAAACACAAATAGTTGTGCATCGATTCAACCTCCGGGTTGGGTTAGGGGAACATCCAAGCAATTGCCTTCCCGGATCCAATCACGCTCACAGAAGCACAATAAGAATAAAACCAATAGAGAAATGCGAACAGCATAAACCGTGAAAACGGGGTTGTGGGAGAGCAATACAAGCGCCGTGCTGCTACGCTGTCGGTATCTGAAGCTAATAAAATGCAACAAATCCATGTTATAATTTGTTGAACTCTAAAAATTACAAGACTTGAACCATTCAAGACAAAGTGCGGTTGTGAGAAGATACAGCAGTTGAAACTAATTCATGCATTCATTTCAAAAATATGTGAAGAATGTGTAAAGTAAATACGGAAACAAGCATGCCAATGCAGCGTTGTTCGCCCAACCAGAGACCAATGCAGTGAGGGAGACAGATGGTTGAAACCAGATACTTGAACCTTGAAGTGCGACATTGATCCTAAACTATTCACAGATTCTAACACTTTTGGTTGTGGGTACTGCCTGTGACATGCACAGGACTGATGCTCCAGTCTTAACACAGCCTGGTTTAGACTCAGGCCTGCTGAAGCCGAAGCTGGACTATGGTCTGCTCGTGGCTTTGGAATGGCTGCGCGAATGGAGGCAGTATCATATTATGATAAAAAATGAATTGTCTGCGAGTGATTCAAACTTTGACTGGTAAGAAAGATGGCAATAGTGAGCTAGGGAGAATTGTTAAATTTTGTAAGGTTCTATTATCTAGCAACAGCTACTTAAAAATTAGTTTCATTTGGAGTTTAGCTCAGGATTTTCATTAACAGAAACTACCTAAATCTTCCGTATAAACAACAATGCGTGGAGAATCAACAAAAAAATATTCAGAAGAATTACTTAAATCTAAAGCATGAGGGTTTCTCAGTAAATTGTGTGAACCTAGAATGAGTGTATACTGATAGATGGAATAGTAAGACATAAGAAAGATAAATTCAATGAATTAAATTACTATGACAAGGTTATTTATATAAATTGATATCGTATTTTATTTAAATCAAATTAAACGTATGGATTTTTATTTTCTTTATGGTTCTGCATCTTTTTCAATCAAAAGCACTCGAGTCGACACACCTTAACTGCAACATCTCAAAATGATTTTGTTGCATAGAAGGACCAAAATTTCCATCATATTGCTTCAATTAATAAAAAACTTCCATTGTAGGTAAGATTCTTAAAAAAAAAGTTGCCTTTCAGAGTGAACAAATGGCAAGACTATAAGGGCCAAAAATTAGTAAGTCCACTTCAGAGGTTAAATTCCCATTACATCCATCCCGAAATTACTCTACAAGGTTATAATATCCAAAAGCAGTTAAGGAAAATATCTCTCGAGACATACCAAAAACAAGCCATTTAAGCTACCGTTTAACGCAATATAGTTGCATAAGATACTGAACATGGACAAAATGCCAACAACAGTATATAAAGAAAACAAAAACTGATATTTAAACACGACTTGAAACCATTTTAAATCCAACAACATATTCTGGTATAGCTATTATTGGACTATACAAACATGGAAGGAGAAATGACACTCCAAAAAGAAGTATTCCATGCCCATAAATGCTAGAAATTTAAATTTTCGCACATAGTACCGGAAAACGTTTGATGTTATTAAGACTGATAAACAATAAGATTTTGAAGAAATGTCAATCAATACAAAACCAGCATTTGTCAAACTAAGCAAAGCTAAATTAGATCCAACCACAGTCTGCTTTACCAAATACAATTCAAATAGAATATGGAACAAGAATAACATATTCAGTCTAAAAGACATGAAAACCTAATCATGACATGCATGTCTTGTCCCTGGTGTATCCAAGATTGCGTTTTTCCTCATACAACTTTAAAAAAAGATAAGAAGCCTCGTTCTCAAAACGTTTTATAAACATATTAAGAAACAACTTATCAGTCACTACAAATGGATAAGTTAAGCTTGCATTCTTATTTGTCAAACCTTTGTTGAGAAGAACAACAGAGGCCCTCGGAATGATCCTTTTTTCCAAACTTGAGGACAAAATATAAGGTGTTTTGGCAATGGCCATAGCATCCCTACCCAACTGATTCACCCAAAAGTTCATCACTAAATTAATTTTATCAATGGATGTTAACATAGAATAAGGTTTCTTTCTAAATGCTTCAAGAGAATCTTCTTCAGACCAACCCCATTTCTTAAAGGCATCAACTTTCTCTTTCCATAGGGTTTTGTTTACAGCTGTTTTGGCATACAATGCTACACCAAAAGTTATTTTTTAAGGATTAAACCTTAAATCCTTTAATTCCTTCACCGACTTCAGCATGTCACGTGTCTTGAAAATCCGACTTTGTTCCCTAAGCAATCTTTTAATGTTTGAGTCGGACACTCCATTCTCAATTAGCATTGTGAAGTTATTTTGCACAGAACGATCACAAAGTAAATTTGCATTGTAATTCCACAATGCGAAAATTTCCTTGTCAGATTGCAAGAATCTAAAAAACAATTCATAGGTTGGGACTATTTGATTCTTGAGGCTTAAATACAAGACTCTAGGGTTCTTACTAACAAGGTTAACAATGTCAGAGGTAGAAGCGCCTTTGGAGTGAAAAAATTGAAACTTTGGCAACACCGTTTTGGAGGGTTTGCAGGAAAGCAGCCATGGCATCTTGGCAATCATATCGAGTAGTTGGGAATCAGAGAAACCATGATTTCTAAAGAAATTGAGAACTGAATCAGGTTTTTGGGTGGACTTGAAACGAAGTTTGGAAGCAGATTGTGAGGAAAAGCCAAAATTGTTGATGAGGTAGGAGGCTGCAAAAGAGGTTGAATCTGAAGTGTTTACCCGCAACCAGGCCAACCCAAGTGGGTTTATTGGCAATAAATATTATAATTTGTTACTTATCTTATAACTCACATGTCGTCTATTTCCTAATCTAAAATTTCATATCTGTATCATTATCAACTCACAATCATAAAAAAAAAAAATCTGTAATCCTTTTAAATACTCCATTAATCTATGATATAAAGAAGAAAAGTTTGAAAAAAGATTTTAGTGAGCACTACATAGTTTGTCTGTGGCATGATGCGGTACTATGCGACTGCTGCGCCCAATATGTATTGGCCACGGCCGCGTTACTTATGATGCGGTTGCGGACACTATTGCAACATCAATATTGCGGCTGCATCACATTATTTGGTCCGCAATTTGAAACTATGGTTGGGACATTAAAAATCTGTCATTAAATACGTCTTTCATGAGTAAACAACGGACTCATTGTCTTTGAAGGTTTGCTAAGAGATCGCTTGCGACATAATAGGCAGGATTGTAGTAGTGGCTGCCTCAGTTATAGCATTGGTTTTGTACCAGACTTGTTGGTTATATTATCGTTTTAAACTCTACTCTTTTGAACTTCAACTCTTAAGTCTTATAAGCAATCTGTGTGATATTTCGAAGGCACTAAATTTTTTTCTAAATGTTGCTACAAATTTCAGCAATCAATAAATTATTAACTAATCCTAAGCCAAGCAACTAATCAATTAGCTACAAGATATCATTTTCTAGTAATTCATATTCATAAATTTATTAACATGATTTGGAGTTCTTTTTGGTGGGCACCACCATGGTTCCCACTGTGTCTTGGTGTGTTGGGTGACCCAACTTGGGTCCTCTGCATCCTCAAGATCTGAGTTGCATTGCTACTTCTGTCGTTGTTGGTGTTCTGGGTCACTATGATCCAGTGACGGATGCAGAAATTTTGAATATACATTCTCTACTTTAACCGTTATTGATGAAATATCTTCTTTGCCTTTCACAAAGTAAATCACTTAGGAAGAAAATGCTTTTAATATAGCATGCATATATTATTAGTAGTTAATTCTTGGTTGAATGATAGTTTTAGTGAGATACTATACACTACTGATAATTGATACTACATATATAATTGTTCGAGTGGAGAACAATGAACAGGAAGGATACCGAGAAAATCAAAAACAAAGTGGGGGCACGGGCTTGCACAAGGGCCAACGTGCATCCGTCCCTGCTATGATCCAATTTTTTTGGTTCTAATATTGCTTCGTCGTTCGTGTTTTGATTGATGGTGGTGGCTGTTATGTTAGCTCCGCCTAACGGTGGGGGCTGGTTGTATATGTTTCAATTTGGGATGAACCTCATTGATGTTGACTGAGATTAGCTTAAGACCGTTTGCATGAAAGAGTGCTTTAATTGACTGCATTTTTTCTGTTTCCATAAAATATCATCATTTACAACCAGAGTATCTAACCTTCACCACAAAGCAATGAAATAATCTTTTTTTGTACTTCTCAATTTCTTTTCTGATTGGCTGACAAATTTCTTTGCTCCTCCTATTAAGATCATCTTAATATTTATTAAGTTTTTGTGAGATAAAAGAATTTCCAAAAGATTGTCACCTTTGCTCAACAAATGGTGAAAATTCGGGAACCAAAGGACATGCATTTTCAAAAATAAAATAACGATCATTTCCCCTTTGCAAGTACCCCCATCAAGCTTTTCTTCAACTGATCCTTGTGTTCCACCCTACCGTTTTTTTTCTCACAAGCATCAAGAATATCATTAAAATCAGCTACAAAACACCAGGGGAGAAAAGATATATTAGACGAATATCATAATAAATTCCAAGAATCTCTCCTAGTACTGCCTTAATGAAACCTATAATTTCAATATCAACATGTTTTAGAGAATAATTAGTTATTTTGCAAATTAGATATTTATTCAAAAGTAAAACCACACCACACTTGTTTTCATTCTCTATCAACATAAAAGCAGAAATCAAAACTCAGATGAAGCACAACTCTTTAATTGTACTCGGGTTATCTAGACCCCGAAAGTTCCAACTTATACAACTAACAAGAGAATCAAGAAATAAGTTGGAACAAATAAAAAGATCTCGACAGTTGTATAAGCTGGAACTGCCGGGGTGTAGGTAGCCAGACAATTTCTTTTCATGAATAAGATTCACGGTGACTCCTTTACATGGCTGCCAAAGTTGAGCAAGCATGTCCTTAAGAGACAATTTAATGGGCAACAATTTAATAAGGTTTCTGGGGACATATTTGTGGTATATGTGTTTTACTAGCTTGTTATGGAGGTTAAGGTTCACCATTGACACAGAGAGTAATGACACAAAATAGGGAGAAAACAAGTAATGTTATAATCCTGCATAGTGATTTTTTGCAAATAAAAAGTCAAAATAAATAATTGCAAGTAATATAATATATGAGAAACAAAGAGGCCAACAAAATTTCACTAAAAAGTGAAATTTCTAGTGATAAAATTATCATCTGAATCAGTCAAATTATCAACAATTTTAAAAATGCAACTTTAATATCATTACACGTAGTAAGCATACACCAAGAAACTGATCCTAACCGCAACAGTTGTTAAATCTATAAAAAGGAGAAGGAAAAGGATAATAATAATAATAATAATAATAATAATAATAATAATAATAATAATAATAATAATAATAATAATAATAATAATAAAAAAGAACGATCATCAATAAAGGAACTGTTAATAATGAAAAGAAATTGCTATAAGAAAAGAAACTTCTAGGGTATTTATGGCTTTAAAAAAATGTTTTAGTACGATATATCAATTTTGAAAGCAACAATATTTCAATCAAAATGGAAGTGGCTTAGTGGTAAAACTTGTATAGGCAGCCATATGGTACCTGATTTGAATCCTTGGAAAACCTTTTTTTTCATAAAAATTATTTAGACCCGCCAAAAAGGACGGGATTAGGGTTAGGTCAGACTGTCTAACATTTATATATATATATATATATATATATATTAAGATTAAGATTATCTCATATCTTCATTTTCGTTAATCTTACTCAACTCTAATAGATTTCCATCTTAACTCGCATCTATCACTACCTCTAATCTTATCAATTTCTATAACTCATATCTTCCCACTCTCACTTATATCTGAAGTGGAAGAAATAGTCACAAGAAAGAAGGTTTGAATTGTGACACTTTTAAAATTATTCCTGAAACTTAACAAGTTTATATACTCAAGAAAATTCTTGATAAAAGTTAGTTAAATAAGATTATAGAGTTTTAAAACAAATGTTTTTATTAAGGACCAAAATGTTCTAGATTAAGTAAACTCTAAGTGTTTAAATATTTTGAACAAGGACCAGAATGTTCTGGATGAAATAAAGTTTGAATGTTTAAATTGTATCAACAAATACTAGAATATTCTGGAGAATGATTATATAATTAATATATAAACAAAATGAGAAAAAACAATATTAAGCTTAAGTATAAAAACTATTCTAACAATGACAAGAATGTTCCGGAGAATGATTAGATAACATTAATACTAAAACAGATATATAAAATTTGAAAAAAAGCATGTGATGAGAAAGAGTGTAAAGAGAGAAACTCAAGGGGGGAAAGGGACAACCAGGGTCACAGATGAGAGAAACAACAAGGGGAAAGGACCAATAGGGGCAAAACCATCATCTCATGGTGGTGTGGGCAGTGACTAGCTTGCTGGTTTCCGGCGAAACATCGATTCTTGCACAACACCATTCCCCTTTACCAATATTCCAGAGGATGCTACAAGGTCTTATCTATGGAAAGTGTTTGTTCATTTTGATAGTAATGGAGAAGTTTATGTACCTAAAAAATTAGACAAATGGGGGAGACACTTTGGATTTGTTAAATTCAAAGAGGTGGGCGATGTTAAGTTGAAGGTGAACTAAGCGTGTTTTGATCGAGAACAGGAGAGGGTGGCTAAGAAGAAGAAGGAGATCAGTGTGAGGGGTGTAACACCCCGTTTTCCCAACAATGTAAATAATACAAATAATCAGAGTATTCAACGTAAAACGGAATGTCACGCTATATTTAAAATATAAATAGAGTAAAGTTACTATTTATTAAAAAAACCTTGTCAAAATCTCAATGACATCGCAGCGGAAAATAGATTCATAGTTCAACAACTTTGGCACTACGGCCTCAACGTAAACAACTTAATCAAAAATCTTAATTCAAAAAGGTTCAGCAACATGGTTCATAAATAATACGCAACAGTGGAAAACAAGCAATTAATCCCCATCCCGTTACGTATCAGAGCGACCCTAAGACGATACATGAGAGAGTCAACTCACATCAGCAGCTAATCCTGGTTATCTGCACGTTACCCACGTAGAGGCAACATTCAAACAGAAGGGGTGAGATTTCACATTCAATAATAATAAGCATATAATTCATCAACAGAATTTAACAACCTAAACAACAATTATTAACAACAATAATAGTTCACATATACTTATTGTCAATAATATTTCACATATGCTTCATTTATTTCTACTTAGCATTTAAATCAACGACAACTATTCAACAACGACGACAACAACTCAACATTAACGACAATGCAACGACACAACAACAACTTGACTATGCAATATGCATGTGGTACCAATCAACGTGTTAGAGCATAGGCTCTCAATTCAACGTGTAGAGCAATGACTCATAAAGCAACGCTGGAGCATAAACTCTTAAAATCAACGCTGGAGCATAAACTCCTAAAATCAACGCTGGAGCATCAACTCCTAAAATCAACGCGTGGAGCATAGGCTCTCAAATCAACGTGATATGAATGATTGACATTCAACAGGGCATGAGCCCCCAACTTTATATGAGTATGCATGGACTCAACAACTTATACAACATCAACGTACAACTTGAACGACTAGACAACATCAACGACTTGACGACAACCACAACAACGACAACAACAACGTACAACATCAACAACAATGACAACATCATATAATCATCCAGTTAATTCAACATATGCATTTCATATCATAGTTCATCAACATGTATACATACCTTCATGTAATATTTCACCTACAAGTTATTCATATAATAGACCATCAATGTGTATATTCATATATCAATTCATAAATCATGTCATTCTTGACCAACAAATCATTTGAGTAACTGGTAATATCACCTAAAGCTTTCAGGTATGCACTAAAGGCTAATTCAAAACAGAAATGTATGAGTACAACACAAGAACATGAAAAAGGTACAACACTACTAGGTTACTCGCCGTGGCGGGCGTTCTTACTCGCCGTGGCGAGCAAACATTGCTCTCTGTTACACAATCACTCGCCGTGGCGAGTGGGTAGCGAGCAAACACTGCTCTCTGTTACACCTAGCTCGCGGTGGCGAGCAGACTACTCGCGATGGCGAACGTAACAGGTTCTTTGTCGGGAAGTGCGATTTTTAACCCCAAAAACCCAATTTTCATCAACCCCAATTCCAAAATTGTTATGAAACTCAACCTATGATCATTCTACAACCTGAACATCAATTATCTATGAATTCTACGGACTTCCTACACTCTTAACAACCAATTCCACGTGTTCTATCATCAAATCCGGTTTTAAACCCTAATTCTCAATTTCACATGAACAACAACAAAACTACATACTAAATTCAGGTTCAGCATTATACCACTTAAGATTAGAGAATATTAGTCCCACCCTTACCTTAGATTGGTGATTGCAAGACTCTACAGGTTCTCCTCTTCTCTTGGTTCTCCTCTTTTTCTTCAAAAGCTTGTAAACCTAATTTGTGTCTGGCTCTTAGCTTTTATATCTCACACCCTCAACATATTTTCTAACTAAATCCACGTATTTTCTAACTAGATCCAAACCAGCCCCTCAAGTCTATTTATTCTAATTTCCAACATATTCTACTAAATAATAATATAAAGCCACTTAATAAAATATTAAAACATCACAACACATCATAAATCAACATAAATCATATAAGTCATATAAAAGACTCTAAACTCAACCAAAAATTATTAAATAATAAATAGGGCGTTACAAGGGGAGGTGGTACGACTGCTATAGTAGTGGAAGTAAAGTCTTTCCCGCAAGTCGTGTATCCGGCAAAAGGAGGAGAGGATGGATGTTTGGAGCATCAACCAGATGAAGGGATGTTACTGGAGTTGGAGAGCTGTTTTGTGGGTAGACTTAAATTTAATACGCAAGGAAGCAATATACAAAATAGTTTGAGTTTGGAGGGAGTTACAACCGTTTAGGTGACTGCTATGGGGGAGGAAATGGTTTTGCTGAAACCATTGATTCCAGGCGAGCTTGATAGGGTGAGAGAGAAGCACAAACCGTGGTAGGAGGCTACTTTCTCAGATGTGATGAGATGGTCTCCTCAGTTGGTGGAAAAGGAAAGAAGAATTTGGCTCAATGTGTTTGGAATCCCACTTCATGTACGGGAAGAGGGAGTTCTGAAGTTGATAGGAGAAAGGTATGAAGCCTTTTTAAATTTTGATGAGGATACAATCTGCCGAAAAAGATTGGATTTTGCAAGAATCCAGGTTAGTATGGCCAGAATGGGGTGGATTGATGAATTTATGACGATTAAGGTGAATGGGGTGAAATTTCATCTCTGGGTGGTGGAGGAAGGGAGGAGCACGGTGGTCCAGCGACGGTTTCAGCCATCTCTAGCGGTGGGGGATGGTGTTTCCAGCGAAGGGGATAAGGAAAATGATGAATATGGTGGTCTGTTTGGTGATGAAGATGAATCATCATAGTCTGATGATGCAGTACAACTAGAGGGAAAGAGTTCTGTACTAGGTTGCTGGTCTCCAATGAGGAAATAGGGCAAAAAAGAAGGTGTGACAGGTAACTTTTTGCGGTCTTCTCCAAAAAGTGATAATTTGGGAGATATGTTTTTGAGTAATCCTATGGGGGAGAAACATGTGGCAAGAAAGGGTGAAAATCCAAGGGGGAGCCAGACTGTGGGGTTGGAGAGACAAGGGGGATATCAAATTTGTTGGAAAAGGAGACAGAGAGGAACACGTGGGTCATGAAGGTGATGAGGACGCACAAGTGCATTTTGAGGAAGAAGGTTTAGTGGGTGGTGTGGGCCACGCGTGTGATGTGCGTCTGGGGGTAGGTCCAACAAACTGCAGAAGGGTGAGGTGGCATTGGTGGGGCCGAATTTTATGGATGATGGGTTTGAAGACCCATATGGACAAGGTGACTTACTCCATTATGAGGCCCAAATGCAAGTGGGCTTAATGGATGTTAATCTATCTCATCAACATGATTTTTCTGAAGGGGTGGGAAGAGCAAACCGCCATATTAGATTCAATATGGAGGATTTAGATTTATCCAAATATAGCGACTCAATTGATAATTTAGGAGTAGATCAGAGGCTGAAGAAACAAAGGAGGAAAGAGAAACAAAGAAGTAAGATGGGGAAAATTGAACCAAGTCAATTGGGAGTTCCAAAGTGCTTGCAATTGGTGGAAAGTGTTAGAATTGGTAGAAATAAAAGGAGGCATAGGGTCAGTCAGAACTCAGGTTATTCTCGGGGAGGGACAAGTAAGAATGTTGAAGAAGAAGTGGAAGGGTGTCAAGAAGCTCAGAGGTGTGTTATGGAGTCTGGGGATTCGGGTTTGCGTCATTTAATGGATGAGCAAAAGGAAATTGGAGGCGTCTAAACTTCATGGGATTCAAAAGGAAATTGGCTACTCTTTTACTATGGAGGATGGCACGGTGGTGCGGAGACTAGTTGTTATGGAAAAGATTGATGGGGATCATAAAGTTGTGAGGGAGAATGAAGATGATAATCCATGATTAATAAAACCTTTAACATTATAGGGCTTGGGGGAGTTTTGAAGAAAAATAAAATTTGTGAATTGGTTAGGGTCCATAAGGTTGATTTTCTTGCGATTCAAGAAACGAAGTTGGATATTATCACTCAGGAACTTTGCTATAATTTATGGACAAGTGAAGATTGTGAGTGGGCTTTTCGTCCCTAGGAAGATAATAGTGAAGGTATTTTATCTTTATGGAATACAGTTGATTCTAGCCTTAATTTCACTTTTTGCGGGGGAAGGTTTTGTGGGTGTTTGTATGGATTGGGGAGTTCACAGTAGGAGATGTTTTGTGATTAATGTCTATTCTAAATGAAATATGGAGGATAAAAGGAGGTTATGGAAAAGTCTTGTGGAAGTTAGAAGGAGTTTAGGGGAGGGAGCGTGGTGTATATTAGGGGATTTTAATGCGGTCCGAAATGGGGACGAGAGAAGAGGTGTTAATGTAGGAGTGTCTTCTTCCCAAGTGGTGGAGAGTAATCTTTAAATGGCTTTATCAGGGATGTGGAGTTAGAAGATGTGAATTTATTGGGTCGAAGGTACACTTGGTATCATTTGAATGGTATGGCGAAAAGTAGGATTGATAAAGTTCTTATTTCGGAGGAGTGGACTCAATTTTGGGGGGCAACATCTCTTTGAGTACTACCTCGTGATGTGTCGGATCCTTGTCTGTTGGTGTTAAAGCTTAGAGGTTGAGATTGGGGGCCGTGGCCTTTTAGATTCAACAATTTTTGGTTGGATAATAAAAAGTTTAAGGGCGTGGTTGAGGATTGGAGGAGGAATAGTAACTTTAATGGATGGATGGGTTATGTGAAGAAATAAAAATTTAGAGGCTTGAAATTTTCTTTGAAGGAATGGCTTAAAAGGGAATATGGGGGAATGGAGGCGAGGTTGGTTAATTTGGCGTAGGAAATAGGGAGTTGGATATTAAAGGGGAGGCCGGTTCACTAAATGGGAAAGACTTGCAAAAACGTAAAGATTTGTTTGGTGAGTTATGGAGGATTTTAAAGGCAAGAAATACTTTGACGGTACAACGATCTAGATCAAAGTGGTTTAGAGAGGATGATGCTAATTCTAAATATTTTCATAAATGTGTAAAAATGAGATCTAGCAAATATATGATTAAAGCGTTGAAGGTCAACGAAGGATGGGTAGAATCCTCACATGATGTGCGAAAGGAGGTGGTAGATTATTTTACCGAGCATGTGTCTTCAATTACGTGGGAGCGTCCAAAGCTAGATGGGGTCATTTTTGAGGCTTTGTCGGAGGAAGAAAATGGTAGTTTGGTGGTGCCTATTGAAAGGGATTTTAAGAGGGGTTTTAAAATTTTTAATCCTCTTTGCGGAAGAAATCCCATTGAAAACGGATCTTGATTAAATCATTAATCACAAATCAAACAGAAACTTAAACACTTTAAGATTCATGTGTTTACCTCTTGAAGAGCAGAACCTTTG
>Ga0228710_1007802_pt1 | contig 15642 bp, 8 predicted proteins | sample MedpolnodulmetaG_FD_177995 | JGI IMG/M metagenome (GOLD analysis project Ga0228710, IMG submission 177995) | Root nodule microbial communities from Medicago polymorpha collected in Santa Monica, California, United States - pink nodules | ecosystem: Host-associated > Plants > Roots > Nodule... | reverse complement strand
GACTTTGGATCAAGAAATCATTAAAGGCATCTATGGTGATTAAAGGATTAATGGACTTTGATAGTTCCTGGTATTTGTGCGTTCTTGAGTGATTAACCAAGACACAACACAAAGTTTAAACCATACCAAGATACAAGAAATCAAAGGACATTAAATTCATGAACTAATTCTGAAGTTCAGAAAGTTAGTTCAGAATGTTGATCAGAGAGTTCTGATGATAGTTCAGAAGGTTGTTCATAAGCAAACTCAGAATCATCAAGGACATGAAGAACATGCAAAACACACGTGACATAGATGAATGTCCAGGAAAGTACCTTTGCATGGATCAATCTAGAGCTTAAGACATTTACAAGAGAAATGTCTAAAGGATCTTTAATGTTCATCTAAGACTATGAACATTAAAGTACTAGGAATATTCCAATGAGATTATCATCCTAGATGTTGCAATTATTGCACTTCAGGTGTGTCTTTACTATTAGAGTTGATTACATCAAAAGTTAAGTCTTACAAATCAACCTAAAGTAGGAACAAATGGAACATTCTGAAGGTTAGAATGTTCACTCATGCACATGCTTCCAGCTATGAACAATTTAGTTGGTGGAAAGATGAAAAAGGTAGCAAAAGGAGATCTTGCATCAGAGATAACTTATCCTCTAATCAGAATCAAGCAAATCTCCTAGAAGCATGAGCCTGAAGTTGCAGACCCACTATCTTCTCTTTCCTGCACAATGACCAAGGCAGATTTGGTTCAACTTTATCCTACTTTATCCAGCAACTTTTGATGCATATGGAGAAGTTACCTTTTGGTGGATAAAGCCTAACAAATCTCATGTCACGCCTTGAACAAACCCAGAAACTCATCAGACATTCATCATTGATGAACTCAGATGAAGAACATCATGAATATCAACATTCTGATGAAGAACACAACAACATTCTGATGTTCATCCTGGGAACACAACAACATTCTGATGGTCAGAATGTTCACCCAAATTTTCAAGTAAAAGCTTGTGGGGCCCATGACACGTGGCATAACACCGTTGGTCACCTTACAACGGCTATATGAGCCCAAAAACTCTATAAATAGAGATCAAGGCCTCAGCATTACTTGCTCCATTGCAAAGCATAAAAATAAACAACTTGAGATTGTTTTTTAGCTCTTGCAATTGAAATTGATCAATCACTAAAGGCTTTTGTTTTCTTAGTGCACATCAATACTCTTTGTTATCTCTTTTAAAGATAACTTCTTCTTCTTCTTCTTCCTTCTCTTCTGTTTGTTTCTCAAACATTCAAACTCCAAACATCTTGTAAAGTCTCATCTACCTTTAGGGGTACTAAAGTGTTAGTTTGAGCAAAAGGTGTAAAAGTCTAAGTGGGTAACTTAGCAAGTAGAAAAGAAAATCTCATCTAACTTTAGGGGTATTAAAGTGTCAGTTTGAGCAAAAGGTGCAAAAGTCTAAGTGGGTAACTTAGCAAGAAGAAAAGAAAATCTCATCTAACTTTAGGGGTACTAAAATGTTAGTTTGAGCAGAAGGTGTAAAAGTCTAAGTGGGTAACTTAGCAAAAAGGTGCAAGCCTTCTGAGGCTTAGAGAATACAGGTTTTGTAATTGTTCAGGTGAACAAAGATTGTAAAGTGCAGGATTTGAGAGGTTATTTCAAACATCATAGTGGAAACTCTCACAAGATTGTGAGGAGTGGACTAACCCACATTGGGCGAACCACTATAAATTTTTGTGTGTTCTTTCTACTCCCTTTACTCTTTTAAATTCAGTATACACTATACACACACAACACAGTTACTTGATTAAATCAGTTTCTGCATAATCTGCACAAGAACGTCAGAACGTTCTGAAGCAATTTCACTAACTTAACTTTTCCAAGTAAACCACTTGAGAATTAATTTTAAGTTGTAGGTTAATTTTTAAAGGGTCACAATTCACACACCCCTTCCTTGTGACTATTTTATTTACTTCAGCTTCATCTCTGGATGTTCATAGATCTGCAATTAAAAACATAAAATTTAAGGAATCTTGTATTATCTTCATGAAAATTCAGGCAACTAAGACCGGTAAAAACCAACAATGCACACTTACTTCTTTAATTTCTCCATAGAAGCCAAAAACACGTTTGAACTCATCGTTTAAAACACATGAATCAAGACCAGATAACATCAGTGTACCATGATCAATATCCTTGTCTGGAGCATTGACATAAAGAAGCAATCAAGTTATGATACATCTTTAGAAAAAGCATAAAAAGTAGGAAACCGAGGCGATTGAAAAAAGCAAAGCACATATCACATTGCAAAGCACAACCAAGTATATCCAAATGAAGGCTACAGAAATTGAATTATGCATACATAACACATTGTTATGAAAATATCTTCGGAATCGAATAATGTATATCGAGTTTCCGAGACCTCAATGGCTTGCTTTGAAGGGCTTGCATTGCTCTTTGTGCTGCTCTTAGATCAAAATAAGAAATCATGACAAAGCCGCAATGCTTGCAAGCAGTATACATGGTATAGATATCTCCATATTGCTGCCAGAAAAAAAAAACAGCAATCCATTTACGTTTTACAATTAATCGAAAAATAATGAAGACATATCTCAAATAAAGTCTTTAGCTCAAAGTCTTCTACACTGCTATTAATGTTTCTAACAAAAAGTGTTTTAGAAGGTTGTTCAACAAAAGGAAGTTTTCCTTTAGAACCTCCAAAGAAACCATGATCTCCATCCAAACCACCTGTTCTTCTTAGTGAACTTAAATGTTCATCTCTTTCCAACTCCATGCCTCCACCGCTGCTAAAAACATCAGTATATTCCGAGTCATCATTAGTCCTAGCATGAGAATTGTATTCTAACCCATCAGCAACATCAAAAAATAGATCATCTTCAACAGGAAGGAGATTATGTAAATCGATCCTTTATCAATTTGCTTTTTAACTACCATAGTTGTTTTGGAAATATCTTAATTCAACACTAAAAAAGAGCTGATGTAGGAAAACCAGTATATGCGATGAAGAAAACAATTGATCAAGCATAAAAAAACCAAATAACCAAATAGCATAAAAAAAGCAAACAAAGGTTAATAGGTTTTTACCTCTCTGTAATATAAGTCATTTTCGGTTTTCCCTCTGTAATTTTTTTTTTTTAAATTTTATTTACTCCTGTTAAACAAAACAAAAACAAAATTGTTTTGATTTATCTTTAATAGGCTAAACAAAAACCAATTTTAAAGTTTTTTTTTCTTTTTTCACTCTGAGTATCAGTAAAATGGAAGAACAACAAGACGAGGCTCCTCTCACTCTCACACTTGAAATCCTCGCTGGTCCACGCAACGGCGAAACCCACGAATTCGAACCCGGATCCACCATTAAAACCGGTCGGGTCATCCGCGGCAACAACCTCCCCATCAAAGATCCAGGTATTTCCACCAAACACCTCACTATCCATTTCGATTCTTCCGGTAATTGGATGCTCACTGATCTCCATTCCTCAAACGGCACCGTTTTAGACAACAAACCCGTTCCTCCAAATACCTTCCACCATTAAGATCGGTGAAGTCACTTCCATCCTCGTCAATTTCATCAATCCCCCTACGGAAACAATTGTACAAGATAAACCAATGAAAAGCGTTAAATTTTGGGTTCCGGTTCAGAGTATTCATGAATTTGGAATTGTGGATCGACCTGAACCGATGAAGGTTACTAGAAATACGAGGAATTCCAAGAATAAGAAGAATGCAGTTGAGATTTGTGATAATGGGGATATGGAGGGTGTGGAGGAAGTGAAGAAGAATGTGAGGGTGACAAGGAATTTGAGGAATAAGATGAATAAAATGGGGATTTCGATGGTGTGAAGGAGCCGAGGAATGTCAGGATGACAAGGAACCTGAAGAATAAAGGGGTTGTGATTGGGGAAGATTTGAGCTTGGGGGATGGAGTGGAGAATGTTGAGAATAAGAAAACGAGGGGTGGTGCTAAGGGGAAGAGGAAATTGCGGGAAGAGATTGTTGGTGATGGAGATGGTAAAGAGAATTGTGAGGATGCTCAAGAAACGGAGAAATTGGAGGAAGAGTTTGTTGGTGATGGAGATGATAATAAAAAGGACAAGTTACCAGAAGAGCATGTTGGTGTACCAGAAGAGCGCGTTGATGATGGAGAAGATATAGAAAAGGAGAAATCACAGGAAGAGTGTGTTGGTGATGGAGATGGTAAAGAGAATTGTGATGTGAATGAAAAGGAGAATTTGATTGGGGATGAGAATTGGCCTGATTTGGAGAAGATCAGTTTAGGTGAGTGGTTTGATTTCTTGGAAGTTTATTTGCCGAACAGATACATGATGAAACGGAAGAGATCATTGATTCCATGAGACAAAAAGCCGAGAGACTCCGCAAGCTGGAACTGCCACTGAATGCTAGTATATGTAGTTAAGTGATAGTTATTTCAGCATTAACACCACTGTTGTTAGATAGTTAGATTTTGTTAACTGAATGAGTTTTTAGTTAGCACTCTTTTGTTACTCTCTCCAGAATATATTGTTCGTACCTCTATTATTGCTTTTAGTGAAGTAACTCAAATTTACAGAAACTTTTTGAGCTCCCACCCTTCCCTATTTTGTGATATCACAAAATTTGACCGAATTCAGTTCCATTTTCTTCCAGATTTTCAGGTTGTCTCTTATCCGTGCATTCATATCCTGTAACTTCGGTTTTATTTTATGGATTTTGGTTGAGTACTTATTTGTGTGGATTTATTGTTCCTAGGCTTGCAAATTTTGTTTTGTGAAATGTAATTTTTATGGATTTTGGTTGAGTACTTATTTGTGTGGATTTATTGTTCCTAGCCTTGCTAATATTGTTTTGTGAAATGTAATTTTGGTTGCTCTGTCTGTTTTCTATGGCTATTGTTTTTCATCTCCTCTCAAGGTGAGAGGAAGTAACTATAGTGCCTTCCTCTTATTTGGAGTTATCTTCTTTTTGAAGACAGAAAATCTGATATTATAAAATACAATACATTGATTATGTGAAACTTTATGCAGTTAATTTGATTTTACAAACCATTGTTGTCAGTTTATTAGATGCTGCTCCCAAATCACATAAATAAGGGTCTGGAAGGTCACAAATACAAACCTCAGTTGTAAATGCTACATATTATGCAAGAGGAGCACATTCATTCAATTTGAGCAGCATGAGGTTAGTATCAAACTCTTTTTCTTTCGACATGCATATCAAATAGTTTGAAGCTTTCTATTTATAGTACTTTCAATTTATTTTTTTTGAATCAGCATATATTATTGAATCACACCTGGCACAGGACGTGCTCAACGGGTAGGTGAACAACACAAACAAGGAAAAAAAGCCAAAAGCACAGCAGATACAGCAACAGCAAAAAACACTGCTGATACGCAGCTGCTAAACACCAGAACAGCAGTAAAAAACAGCACAAAAACACAGTTGAACCGTGCCAAAACAGAACCAAAAAACGGCTCCAACCCGTCGCAAGCTGCCTCTGCACAGCCCTCAACATAACCATATCCCAGGCAGTCAAAAACAACTCCTACAGACCCCCGCACCGCTGCTGTTCGCCCACGACAAAGGTCCTTCCGGACACCTCCCAAAATGAAGAAAAAACCGGAAAAACCGCTACCTCCTCAAACACTCTCGGATTCCAACACCATTCATAGTAAAGGCAAGACACAATCTTCAATCTACTAAGAGACCAACACCACAAAAGCCGCTTAATATCTTCAACCACCTCATTGATATCCTTCCCCTTATTATAGTACTTTCAATTGCAAATAAGATTAGTTCAATGTTGGTTTGCTTTCAAAGCTTTTACCTTTTCAGAGCTTTTGATATCCATCTAAGCTTATAATTCTATGATTTTCATATATTGCTTCTTAAAATGACTTGATCTCTAACTTGCATCCTTTACTTTTGTTTATCAATGTAATAAACTGTGTTTCTAACCTTTTTTTAATGTTTGTTGAGTGATAGAAATTAGTTTATCAAACAATGCAGTGATATTCCAGTAGGAACTAGAAGGAGATGATATGGAAAGGAGTGAGATACCAGAGGAAGAGAAAGCGAGAAACAGAGAGGGATGAAGTTTTGGACTGCTGATGGCTATCATCGACGTCTGACCTTTCACAACATTAACCCGTTAGACTACTGTTAAAGATGATCCTTTTTAGGTCCATCATTATCTTTATGTTGCATCCTTGATTCTTAATATCTCTCTTGCAAAATCCTTTCTTTTTAATAGTAATTAATTTAATTTTTTATGCCTTGGGACCTTTTTTGCTTGGAAATTCAGAACAAGATGCATCCATACAGGAAAAGAATTAGTTTATCCTGCCCTAATTGACATTTGATATGTATATATATTATCCAGAAATTTATGTGACATTGTATGAATGTTTTAAATTTTTAAATTTTAAATGTTGGATAGCATTCACATGAGGCCTTCAGTTGGTTTTCCATCATGGCATGCAACTGAAAGGAAGTTAGTCTTTATCATATTTTTTACTCTGAGAAGAATAACAATATAACACATCGTTTTATTTATGTATAATGACTAATGCTGTACTAAATATTTCCTTTTTTTATTACTTAATGTTTGATATAAAAAGTAAAAGATGAATAACAAAGCTTGACTAAAGAATGGATAGAAATGAGGATAACTAACCTTTCTTCCCATGATTATGCATTCCAGTTGCATATTCTGTTCAAAACTAAACTGGTGATTGTGCTTGAAAAATACTTGGGTGTTATTCTCCTCTACTAAGAGCAGGTGCACATGTGAATTTGTTTATCTCTTTTAATCTGTTCAAATCATTTAAGGGCAATGAACTAATTGGGAGAAAGGAATTGGCCCATTTAGATTGTAAATACTTTTTGGCTCATTTTGAAGAATAAATAGATAATATCTCAATATCTAAAGAAACTATAGTTGTAAAAGTCATGAAAATCGTAAGTTTCATATTTCTTTCATCTGTCATGACAGGAATTTCTGATTAATTGGTGTTGTAGCAGTCTCATGGTTTTCATACCAAAAAAAAAAAGTCTCATGGTTTTCAATTTGGAATTAGATGGCTGCAAGTTTTGTAACTCTGGTGGTGTTGTGTTTGGAAGTTAGGCTATAATCGTTGGATGTTTCTGGGCATAATTGAAATACTGTGAATTCTTTCTTGGCAGGCGCGGAACAAATTGATGCTGAATGTATAGCTTGATACCTGCATATTATGTATGTGTAATTTCTCACTGCTGTTTTAGCATTGAGTGTATGTTTGGGTTGTTAGTATTGGTCTCTTTGAAGTTTATTCTGGTGTTTTTCTGCATGATGTGGAAGACTGTTGTAATTTTGACATTGATAAAGTACTCTGTGGTTTTGACTTTTATTTTAATATAATTTTGCTTTTTTTTTAAAAAAAAATAATTTATTCTTTGTGCTTGGCAGTATCTTCTCTATAGAAGGAAAGAAAGATAACTTAACAACCATATATGAGAGGCAAAATATCATTTTGGCAAGTGGACGTTGCTACGAGAATGTGTGTTTAGCATTTGAAGTTGTGTTAATGATTGAGGTAGAGACATAGAATAGTAATTTATTTTTGAAATATGAATGGTTTGGATTGAGAAATATTAATATATAAGCAGTAATTTATTTTTAAATTTCATGTTATAAGGAGATGAATATCATCAATGACATATATACAACATTTTAAAGTAAATGATTGTGTGATTGTGTTCTTGCACTTTTTATTTCTAATGATTGTGTTGCTTTATATCTTTGAGACTTCTGGGATGTTCTTACGCTAACTACAAATATGAGAGTTTTATTTGGGAATTCTGAGTCTGATGCTGAAGAGTGTAAGAAATCAATGATGAAGATATATCAGTAGAGGTACCACTAGACAATACCAACAAAACTACCAGTAGTCGAGATGATGTGCATACTCCAGAGTTCCTAAACACCATCTCTGCCTCTGGACTTCCGAATCACAAGCTAAGGTTAAAAGTAGGCGTTCTAATTATGCTTTTGAGGAAACTGGGGCTATGTAATGGAACACAGCCGGTCATTACAAAAATGGGGACATTTATAAATAAAATCGCATGATGATCCATTAACAAATGAGATAAATATTATAAATAAATTCTTAGGTAAAGTTTGATATCTCCTTTTATGTATGTAGCTAGCACTAGCAAGTAGCAACTGTTCCAGGAAAATAGAAAATAAATAAAGAATAAATTCTAAAAATTGGCGAAAGAAATACTAGGATCTATGAATCGAAAATTTGAACAAAGAGGCTCGATCCTAAAATCATATAGGACCCATGAACATAACATGATCTGAAATCACTTTCGAAGATGGTTCCCGAAACTATGAGAGTGAGATAAAAACAAAAACATATAGCAAAAGACAAGTGTTGTGTCCAGAACTTTCATATTTTCTCTCAAACTCTCAAGACCCTTCTCCATCTTTCACACCAACTCTATATATTCACAACTCTCACTTCGCACTCTTACCAACAATTGTAACTGATTCTAGCTCTAGCTATCTAGCAGCTATTCTTGTGTTGTCATTTGCTCACTTAATTTAATTATTTTACATTTTCTTATAAAAACTATGGCTCAAGCAGTGTCATTGTCAACAACTACTTCACCACCTATGCTTTCCCCAAAAGCAGGGCACTCTGCAGAAACACGTAACAAAACTGCTGCACCTTGCATGGCCTCATTTCCATTAAGGAGGCAATTGCCAATGCTAGGACTAGGAAGGGTGAGAGCTCAAGCTCAAGCTCAAGCTAGTGATGATAACAAAGACAATTCTGTGGAAGTTCAACATGTTAACAAAGGTGATCAAGGTCAAAGTTCCGGTGTAGAGAGAAAGCCTCGTAGAGGTTCCATGGACATTTCACCATTTGGTGAGTTTTCATCAACACCAAACTAGCATGGAAAAAAATATGTTTGTTGTTTAGAATTAAGTGGTTCATAAACATTACTAATAACTTATTGTGTGGCCTATTGTAGGTTTATTGGACCCATGGTCACCTATGAGAAGCATGCGTCAAATGTTAGACACAATGGACCGAATCTTCGAAGATACAATGACATTCCCTGGAAGAAACCTTGGAGGAGGTGAAATCCGTGTACCATGGGACATTAAAGATGAAGAGAATGAAATTAAAATGCGTTTTGACATGCCTGGTCTTTCCAAGGAAGATGTTAAGGTATCGGTTGAGAATGATGTTCTTGTCATAAAAAGTGACATGCATAAGGAGGAAAGTGGTGAAGATTCTTGGTCAAGAAAGAGCTATAGTTCTTATGATACTAGGCTCAAGCTTCCTGATAACTGTGAGAAGGATAAGGTTAAGGCAGAATTGAAAAATGGTGTGCTTTATATCACTGTTCCTAAGACCAAAGTTGAACGCAAGGTTATTGATGTTCAAATTCAGTGACATGCTAAGGCTCAAGCTGGTGTGCTTATATATTTTGCTATGTAACAATGTTTTATTAAGTGTAGAATAAATAAGATACTTTACTACTTTATAAATGTCTGCAATGCAATTATGCAAATGTCTACTTCTCCTAATATATTTAGGTATCAGTTTCTTTGAGATAATTTGATGGTATTAGTATGTGTTAGTTTGTTTGGAAGAACTTATGCAAATAGTTTATGACATGTTCATAAACTGTGTTAACTTATTTTTTTAAGTTCTCTAAACTAGTTATGAAAATGACTTATAATTTATACGAAAATAATTTAATTAACTCTAAAAAAGAAAAACAATTTAACTTTGTTTTTTAATGGAAATTTAACTTTGCTAACTTTGTTTTTTAAGTACATATCTTTGGTGGAAATTTATGTAAATGAAGTTGCTTACAAAAACAGAGCTTCAGCGTCTAAATAATTCTATGATAACAAATATTGATTGATTTTAAATTAATCAATTATTTTAAAGTTGAGTACACTTGAAAAGGAGTTGAACATAAATTATGTTTGTGTACAGTCATATAAGACTATGTTGAACTATAAACTTGAGATTAAAAATCAATTGTAGACATAAAAGTTGTAAATTTTAACGTTAATATTTTTTTGGGGGAGGTTTTAACTTTAATTTAAAATCAATTCTCGAGTCAAAATTAAATCATTTTCTTTGGATGAATGAAAGTTTATATGAGTCGGGATTCAAAGACAGAGAGTTCAAGGCTCTAAGATACGTACTTACAGACTAACCAAAAAAAAAACGCACTAGTTGAACTTATGCTCGCATAGACTATAAGTCAAGGTCGATTCTATCTGTGAGCAGTCAAAATTCATTATATTATTTCATATCAGGTTATATTTCTGCCTTTACATTAATTTCTTTCTGTGAGTCCTTAATTATATAACCGAAAACAAAACCTTAACATCTACCACATCCACACAGAAAAAAAGAACCATAAGACAGGATGAAAGCTATGAAACCAAAGGCTGAAACAAACAAACAGAAAATCAAAAATGGAAAAAAATAAAATTATAGTTATATAAGTTACTCATTTTCTTCAGGTATAGAATCCAATATTGGCTTCCGATCTGTTTTAACAACTGATAATAGTTCCTGTAATGACATTTCCTTGGTCACTAACTGTTGAAGCTGCTGTTTCGTTATTAAAACTTTGATCCTCTTTGTCCCACCACTACCTTGTTCTTCTGCCTCTTTCTTATGTGGAATCAAGTAGTACAGTTTTCCACCCTTCAATTCATGATCTTGTGATAGAGTTTCTGTTGCATTCTTTGAATCACCAATAGCATTAGCAGGAAAATTTATCAAAATATCTTTCACATGTATTGGTGAACTGAACTCTAGTATCTTACCATCTTCTTTGGCTACCTTGACAACTTTAACATGTTTTCTCATGGTACATGCTATGCAACATGATCCTGAAATGGGTTTACAAAGAACAAGACAATTACCCATTTTTGTTGTAACAATACCAACTATAGATAGAGATAATAACAAAACGGAAGGAGTTTAATGAGTATGGGAGAGAGAAAAGGAGAATGTAAGTTATGTAGGATTTAAGGGAAAGGAAGATATACAGTGACTAGTGTGGTAGGTCTTTTTAAAAATATACAAGGGTTTGTTTCGTGTGGAGTGGAGTTGAATGCTGTTTTTCCGTTAAGTGTAAAACTTGTGGAGTGGAGAAAGAATGATAATAAGAGAAAATCTAGGTTCTGTCCCTTACGCCTAACTCATTCGATCAATCAAACGATTTAGATTTTAAGTTTGGTATTTTAGATATTTTAAAAAAATAAAAATTTATTAAAATTCAGACCGTCTGATTTTGATTGGATGATCTAGATTGGTTGAATATAATGCATGTATCCAAATTCAATGAGAGAGTGTATATGTGAATTTAAAATGAATTATATTTGTCCATACGCATGCAATAAAAGGTCGGTTTAGTGGAAAGTGGCAAAATTGCATTTGCTCATTTTACCTAGTATTTTTTAAAGCACCTTTTAGACCAAGATACAACTTTACTCTTGTGCTCATGATATCATATGATAAGGTGGGTGTGCAGCTAGGCTTTGCTTTTGAACTAAACTATCAAATATCAATGTCCCAATTTGGTGTAGCACAAAAAACAAAAAAAAAAAACTTCAACAATTAGATGAAGACATGAAGTTGAGAGAGATATTTTTGTTCCTTTCATATTCATATGAGATATCTTAGTTTTGATTCTATAAAAAAAAAAAAAAAATCTTAATGTTGGACCATTTATATTGCATTTTGTTTTTTTTTCTTTTGGGTTTGCATCAGCTCCTAGTGTTGTGACGTCAAAGACTTAAATAAAAAGAATATGGTTTCATAGACACAATAGAAAAACAGAACGAAAGTGATGCAACAACAAGAATGAAATTTGTTTTCAGTGGGAAGGAAAAGAGAAATTGGATTGGATAGTTGAATGAGGAGAGATTAAGATTAATTTATGTAACAAATGAAGTTGATCATCTAATATGGTTCAGGTAATATAAGGCCTAAGAGTTTGGGTAGTAGGTTTTAGTTTGATTTATAGTTTTGTTTTTATTAGATTTTATATTTTAAATTGACATTATTTAACTGCTAAATACTAACTAGTACTACCATGTATCTACATTTCATTCTTTCAAAAAATACATTTCATGACAACTACTACTTAATTGGTCATATAACCGTGACAAGTGTGTCATAATCTTTGAGTTGAGGGTATATAGAGGTTCAGAAAGAAATGGTGATCCAGAATAGGAAAATTGTTTAAAGCATATAATTGAAACGCAATAGTTACATTATTTGCAACTACACAGTCTTAATCTGAAAATCTGATATAGTGCAAAAACCATCCAAATATTAATGTGTGATAGTCTTAAGTATACAAAATTATATATTGTTATAGGTTTTGGTTACCAAGTACGCACTCTCAAAAACCAATAAACAAGTCCAGTTGCTTTGAGTGCCAGTAGGTGGCTTTGGACCAATAAAAGAATGTCGCTGTCACATTTGCTAAAACATAATTAGACAAAGATCTTCTAAATCCACAAAGTGCTTTGATTTAAATTAGAGAATTCACTCGCAATTTTCTCATGTTATAAAACTCAATCTAGTCTTTGTTTGCGAGTTTGCAAGAAAAGGGAGGGGAAAAATTTGGAAAAAAGAAAGGAGTAAGTAGAAGAAATAGATGACATAAGGAGGAGAGGGCTTTCGGCGGCTCAAAAACTCTCTTCAGTTGGGGAATTAAAAAATTATATTGGAGGAGGGTTTTGGAAAGTTTATATGAATTCTTCAAATTTAATCTATATTGTTATAATATTTTTAAAATTAAAAGTATATTAATCGAAAGTATTAATATATCATTCTCTAAACAAAACACTCTTTAAAGAAATGTGAAAGATTTCTCTATTTTCTCCTATAATTCTCACCCCTTGAAGTCATTCATTTCCCTCCCCTCTAAACTCTCAAACAAAGTCTTAGTCCCTTACATTTTAATTTTAACGAAAGCGACATATTAGTCGCTCTATTTATTTTGACTCAGTATAACAAAATGACTAATTTATCTCTACTAAAATCTGAATGACTAATTTAAGTATTATTTTTTGTGAGGAACTAAATTAGACCAAGCAAAAACTGTGAGGATCAAATTGAGTTTTTATTCTTTAAATTATTTAGAATTTGCTAACTTCCAAGCTTCCTAACCCCCGCAGTTGCCTATCAAATGGACCTAACTCTCATCAATATGTTCTTATTTTGTTGAGGAATTCACCAAGGATTTTCTTTCTTGTTGTTTCTGTTGTTTGCTCTATACTTTTTTTCCCTTGACAAGTTCTATTCCTCTGGATTTTTCTGACAAGGATTTTAATAAGGTAGATGTTGAATTCTCTTGGTTATTATGGAGTTTTGATCTAATCCCTCCAAATACATTTGTATCTTTTTATTTTAATAATATTTCTTCAGTAGGGTGGCGGCCAAAGGGTGCAACATAGTTGTTATGTCTTAATTTGTTGTCTTTGCACACTTTTTTCTGTTAGAAAAAATAAATTAAAGCAAATAGGTATAGTTAATGAACTACTTATACAAAGGCTTTTTTCCTGATACTTATACAAAGTTATTATTCACGTAAAAATAGTATATATCATGTGTATCCTTTTTTCTTTGGCACAAGTCATGTGTATCCTTTTAATTAGACATTCATATTTCTTTAAAAAAAATTATCAATCTTTCTAGCAGTAGACATCAAAAGGCCTGCCCGGTGCACATATGCAGTATCTGGGAAGAGTCTCACCAATTGATGTATTATCTGCAGTTTTACTTTGTTTTTTACTCAAGAGACGGAATCAAGTAGCAATAGACAACAATTTCTACTTTATTAAATAACTAAAAGAAGGAATGGATGTGTCTGGTGATTAAATAAGAAAGTGTGTCTCCTTACTTAGCCAAATAAAAATTTTTTGTCAACTTTTTTTTCTTATAAGGATTTTCCAAATCAAAAGTTAGCATCTAATTCTTTGAAATATGTGAATTCATGTAAGAGATTAACATCTTTCGGTAGATATATTCTTTCATATGCACAAACTATAAATCGAACTCACAATAAAATCTACATGAAATTTCTAATTATCTAAAGTCATCTCATGCGATTATCATTCCCATCACTGTCAATATAACATAATGTAATCATAATTCAATACGAGAATTCTGTTGATAAATGAATTGGAACATTCCTTCAAAAAAAAAATGAATTGGAACATAACATTTATCAAGTGTTAGGTCTATTGTACCTTCAAAGGAAATTAGGCCACATTCATGATACATTATTGAGTAATCACTGGCATAAATATATAATACTTACAGTAATTCACATGAAAACAATTACCAGTATCTTGTGGTGTAATACCGAAAAATCTCCATGTTTTTGAAAGTACAAAATTAGTGATTTTTTTGATGTGCATACCAAATTTATGTTGGGTGGGAAGGTAGGATCCTAGGAATAAAGGAGCATTGGACCCATGTGTTTGTCTTTTCAATTAGGTCTCCCTAAAAAATTAAAACAAATTAGGTCTCCCTCCAGAGGCGTCCACAATCCATTCGATCTAGGACCGTGGTCCATACTTATTATGGCTTGCAAAATTCAAATAATTCCACATGTTTGTCGTAAAGATTCAAATAATATGATTTGCATGTAACCATTTTCTTGGTTAGTTTCCGTGCCATTGTAGGAGCAACAATTCCACACGCTTTGTTATCTTAGTTTTATCTTTCACTTTTGTATGATTACATTGGAATTCTCTCGAGCACACAAGCTCTTTCCATTGCAATGGGTTGTTATTAGGGAAAAAAGGAGATGAAGGAGAGCCAACCCACGTCAATAGAACATGAAAAAAATGAGTGGGGCGGTTAAAGCTTATTGCTTATGAGCAAACCCTTTTTAAGAAGTATTGCACAAACCTACGTTATCATGTGTTAGACCGGACAAAGACGTAAAATACATTTTGAATTTAATTTATATACATTGTAAACCCTCACAAACCTTCCACAACCCCACTCCAATACAATTTTTTAATTCTCTCAAATGAGGAAGGTTTTATTCTGAAGATAAATAAGTCCCTCAAAACCCTTCTTTCCAATGTCTTTTATTTCTTCCACTTACTCATTCCTTTTTTTCGAATCATTTCTCTCCCTTCCCCTCCAAACTCACAAACATTAACCCCTACACACAGGTGTACTTTTTTTTCAACGACACGGTGATAGAGGTATATAGATATTTCACTCATGACCATGGTTCTCTAATTTGTCATGGGGGTCTGCACAAATGTTCTTACTACATTAGCATGCTCTTTGGTTAAAGTTTATTGGCTTAAATATTGCACTCGTCCTTGCAAATATGGCCCGTTTAAGTTTTGGTCCCTGTAAAAAAAAATTGTTTTTGGTCTCTGCAAAATTTTTTGTTTTTTAAAATAGTCTCTGACCCCATTTTTGTGATGATTTGCATACGTGGCACATGATGACTGGACCCATTTTGTAGTTTTTGGTCCCTGCAAAATATTTTGTTTTTTAAACAGGTCCCTGCAAAAAAATTTGTTTCTGAAAATAGTCCCTGGAGGGACTATTTTAAAA
>Ga0228710_1007801_pt1 | contig 15643 bp, 11 predicted proteins | sample MedpolnodulmetaG_FD_177995 | JGI IMG/M metagenome (GOLD analysis project Ga0228710, IMG submission 177995) | Root nodule microbial communities from Medicago polymorpha collected in Santa Monica, California, United States - pink nodules | ecosystem: Host-associated > Plants > Roots > Nodule... | reverse complement strand
TAAAGGGAAGTGCTTCTTTAGTGATTGCTTTAGTAGTAGCAAAGAAAAGGGACAACTTTTGGTGTGGACTTTTAAAGAAAGTATTATGCATAATTGTGTATTACAGCTCTACACTTTCTAACTTGTTATTTCTCGTAATCAAATGTTTAGTAAAAAAAATCAAGTAAGGGCCATTAATTGTTTCTTTGTGGGATACGTGTGTTTATCTTTCTAAGTGTGTGTTTAGGTGAGCGGCAAAGTTTATTAAAACTACGAAGTGTTATTTTTGTTAATAAGATAACTCAACGACCAATCTAAATATACACTAAATCTAACGATCAGAGGATCGAGGTATGGAGACATAATTGAAGTTACAGATCACATGAAGAAAAGTTAAATTATACTAAAAGGGTAGGGCTAGAGTAAAGTTGCAACAAGTAGGGTCAGAAATATGTTAGGCCGGACTACAGGGGTCTAACTTACGTCCTAACCTACGTCAAGTTAGGTTAAACTTTTTTGCTAAATAGAGAAAGCTAATGCTTTTTCACAAGTCTATTTAACGAAAAAGTCAGATCATGGGCCATGGAAAAGTCTTTTAGCCTGCGAGACTGATCTACCTAAGTAAATCTATAATAAAATATAAAGGGAATATGAGTTTTTTTTCTTTTCTGAACTAATGTAGACTAATGAACTTTAAAATAAATGAGCAAAATTTATAATGAATTTTTTTGAATATAAACAAACTAGAATCCTCGCTTGTGATTTGTTTTTTCTATATACAAAATGTCCTTCAATCTAATAGCAACTAAGTCTATTTCTTTCTCCTACAATCTTTTCTCTAGTCACATTTCCTTCTTCCGGCTACTCTTGAATCTTTTTATTCTCACTAAGAAGTGAAAACACAATTTCTTGTTTTAGTGGCTTTAAAATATAGTTTGTGCTAGCACAAGCAAAAACCATTGTTCCATCGTCTTTCCACTGCTCCAAGAGGTAGAGGGCACACAAGAGGTTGGCACGAAAAGGGTGCATTTTACCACAAAATATTGTAACAAGAGCATAACAATCTACTGAACAAAGCAGCCTTCAAACCAGTAATGTTGAACAGATAGGAAAAGTAATGATGATTATTTTGATCAAGTGATAGAAACGTTTAATCTTAAAATTGATAATATGAAGAAGTTGATCCAATGAATTTATGATACACCTTTTTTTTTCCGAAAGAAAATGTATGGTACACCTTATATAGTGATTATAAGGTAACTAATATATCCAACTTCTAATAAATAAAAATTAACTTCTAACTACCCTAAAGAATACTAAACCAATTAAAGATGAAAATGACACAAAATTGCACTATAATGGTGTTATAAAATGAGATATAAATAACAAGATCAAAGATGGCGAAAGTGAGCAAGTGAACGATCACATGTATATTTTTACGCTAAAATATAAGTCGTATTTATATGATACAAATAAGTAAGTGAATGATCGTATGCATGTATTTAAAGACTACTATGAATTCATTTACTAATAGAGGTTATAAGAATGTGTCCCTTGGAAGACATCAGATAAAATTGAAACAATACAAATAAGGTATAAGAATGTGGAAGATCAAGAATGAACATCCACCAACTTTATTATTCATCACTAATAGATTTGTTTTAACCTTCATTGTTTTCTTAAAACCCACACTAGTTTAGATTTATCAATTCGAACGGATGTATCGTTTTTTCTAGTACCCTGGATGAGTAAATTTTAAAAAAAATGTATTTTCTTTTGTCTAGAGACGACGGCTCTGTTTGGTAAAAATAGTGGATAGCTGATAAGCTAGCTGATAGCTTATAACTGATGACTGATAGCTGATAGCTGATGGCTGATGACTTATAGCTGATAAGCTAATTGAAGTGTTTGGTAAAATTAGCGGTTCAACTAACTGATAAATGTAAAATGACATAAAAAGGTATTCTTAATTCATAACAAAATTTATATATATTAGTTTTTAAGTATTTAAAATTTACTCATTTAAATTTATTAATTTAATATATCTTCTTTTAGGGATTTAATATATCTTTTATATATTATAAAATTAAACTTTATTTCAAATGTTTATCCTTAAAAAATTAAACGTAACAATGGAATGTATTATTATCATCTTCTTTTTTATTACAAAATACGTAATCTTATATATACTTGTAAAAATCATATGTCACTTGTATGTCACTATCGTTGTTGCACTGCAATGTGTCGTCCGGTAGCATTCTATTTTTTTTTTTTAAGTATGATAAATTATAAAGGGTAAGTATGGGTTTTACTTAAAATAATAAGGGTAAAGATGGAAGAAAAGATGATAAGCTATAAGCTATAAGCTCAAACGTTACTTAGAATAGCGTCTGCAAAATAGCTTATAAGCTCGTGAAATAAGCTATAAGTTTGTAAAAAGACGTTACCAAATGGAGCTTTTTTTGTCAGATGAGCTTATAAACTATGCGCTATAAGCTCTCTTTTTAGCCTTGCCAAACAGAGCCGAAGCTGTTTTCAATACTCAAGGTGTAAAAGAAACTCTCAAAAATAAAACTAAATACAAAAAAGCCTATCAACATTATTCTTCATCTTGGGGAGTCCTCTAGGCCCAAATCAGTTAGAAGAGTCATGATAAAAGCAAGCTTTGGATAGTTGCTCTTTAGGCACATCAAAATTGTTATGATCGTTATTTCTGTATGTAAAATCCGATCGAATTGTAACTCTAACCGGATATTTTCAACAATGTTAGCAATTTCCAAGTGGTTAAAGAACAATTGTCAATGCTTTGTGGCTTATCACTTTGAAGGTCTTTGAATTCAAGCCCAATCCAGAACTAACAAGCTAACCAGCCTAGTACACATCTCTGGCTCAGATTTAGTCTACTAAATATCCCTGCCAGCAAACAATCTTGGCTGGGGTGCATTACTGTATTTAAGGTTTCAAAATGGGGATAATTTTCAGTGGTGATGCCAATTAGTCATGTCCCCTGCAGAGTAAATAAATGTTTCTGATCAGCCTATATCATGATTCCCAGGAGATAGGGTAGAAAGGGATAGGGTAAAATTGACTAACCAATTTAATGGTCTCACTTCCTAGCAACTAACAATTAATGATGCAAAACTAAAACCTACAAATTATAAATGCATACTTGATCTTTATCATAGCCATGTTTAGACACATACTCAAAAAAGTAAAAAGAATTAAATGATATAATTTAACAATAATTAAATGATCTAAGTATAATTTTATGTATGTGTCTAAATATTGTTTATTTGAGGTTGTGACCAAAAGTATTTCTCTATAGTAAATTATGTATACTCAACTAGGACACTTAAGAAATACTATGACCTTGAGATTTCCTGTTCGAATCTGGCGACAATCATATAACAAATTAACCAATATCCCTATGTTGTAATGCAACAGTTAGCACTATTGAGACATGGGTGTGTATGTTAGTATGAACTATGAATCCACGGCACCCCTTTCCTCTCTCCTTTTGTATGTATGTATGTATAAGGATTTTCAACGGTCGAAGATGTTTTATATTAGGTCATAGTGTAAAGGTTTTTTTTACGACGTCAATCAATCATACTTGTTTTTTCTTTGTTACAAAAAAAATCATATTTAATTCATCTCTTGTTAAAAAAAAAAATTTGGTAAGAGAGAATTCTATTATATACTAAACATGACCGTGAAAAAAATTAAAAATTTCAAATAAGACACAAAAACTAGTTGACTTTAATCATAACTATTTTTTAAATCAGACATATGAATAGTTGTGGTTGGTTTAGTGATAATGTCGGACTTTTTATGCTTGAAGTGCATCAAAATTAAACTCTAAAAAAAGCAACCTTAAGAACTTTATAATTCATATACTGCTAGCAAATATTGGGTATTGATGAATGCAATCACCCCATGGTCCCTTATGAGACTCACCAAGTATTGGTCTAATACACTTCAAAACAACACTGCAACACTTGGTCCCACTTCCCATTCCAACTTGCCAAACATTATCACCTTTCTTCACTTTTTCCTTGGCTTCCAAGTAAGCAAGTTCATACCATAATGATGAAGAAGATTGATTTCCAAACCTATGAAGTGTCATCAAAGCAGCTTCAATCTCTTTCTCACCAAGCTTCAACCCTTTTCCCACCTCTCTTATCACACCCCTTCCTGAACATGGCAAACAAAAATGTTGTATAACAGTCTTAAAATCAGGCACATAAATCCCTTCACGTTTCATAAACACAAACCTCTTTTTCATCACAGAAACAAAATACCAAAATTTCTCTGATACTGGCAATATTTCAGAACCAATGATTGAAATATTTGAACGAAGTGTTTCACCAGCTACTTGAAGTAAATCTCTCTTGAGTGTAACCCCAAGTTTTCCATCTGAATCTTCTTCCCTTATACAGGAAAAATAAGCTTTATCATCAAAAGCTCTTTGTGTTCTAAGTGTCCTAAGTAACAAATATTTTGCATTTTTACTTGCTTCTTTTTTGTTTGAAAGAAGAATTGCTGCACTTCCCATTCTAAAGAGACAGTTAATAAGCAACTTTGATTTTTCCTTACCTGGATACCAACCGTGGGACAAAATCTCTGTGCTTAAGACAATAACATTAGAGTTTTTATGAACTTTGAGAAGATTCTGAGCTAAATCAATACAAATAGCACTAGCACTACACCCCATACCAGAGACATTATAGCTTTTAATGTCACTTCTCATAGCATATTTGTTAACAACTATGGAAGTTAAAGAAGGTGATGAACAAAAGCCACTACAGTTTAAGATAAGTATGTCTATATCAAAAGGTGAAATTTTTGTTTTTGCAAAAAGATCATCAATGATAGGGAAAAGAACCATGTGAAGTTCTTTGATGGATTCAGAATGATGGGTTTTTGGTGGAATGTAGTGTAAGGAAGGAGGGAGACAAGTTTCTTCACTTAGGCCTGAAGAGTGAAGTACTTTTTCCATGAAAGCCATGCTTTCATTGTCAAAACATTCAAACAATGAAGCATTTTCAAGGAATGTTGAGAAGGGTACCCTACAATAGTTTGGTGGTTTAAGACATGAGAAATCAATGAGGTAAACAGGTGAGGGTTTTGAGAGGAAGTGTTTTAGAAGGAAAGAAAGTAGAAGAAAACATAGGAGAAAAACATGGAACATTGGTTCATAGTTTTGGAGAAATAAGAATGCTTCAACAAATGTTGCTAGTGTTATGCTAGAAAACCATAGGAAATGTGAGAGGTGTGAAACGAGATAGGTTGATAAGAGAGTGAAGTTGGTGCATTCATTGAAGATAGGGACATGGTTTGGTTTGGAAGTAGCTTCCATTACTATAGCAATAATGGTGCTCAGTTTCAAGGCTTATGCTCAAGAAGCTCCCTATGAATAAATAGATGGTGAAAATAACAACTAATAAGAAAATCGAAATCTCTGACAAGAGAGACTTTCAAAAGTTGTGTTTGAATTCTTAACCATGAATGGAGTGATTCAATGAGAAGGGAAAAGTATGGTAAAAAAAACATTTCCAACATCTCTTTAATTGTTGCGGAGACAGGTGAGATTAGGTGAGAGGAGGTATTGACCGCTTACAACATGAATTGTTACAATCTTTAGGACAGAAGGAGCAGGACGTAAAATATGTTGATAAAAGAGATATTAAAAAAAAGTAAATAGTCATTTTGATCCGTAAATAAGTAACGAATAACTACAATAGTCTTTTAATATATAAAAATTTTAAAATAATTCTTAACCCTGCAATATGTCAGTCAAAATAATCGTTAATATTAAAATAGTTGTTCAATGCTGCTGAAAGAAACTAAAAAGTACTTGTCTTTTCATCTTTTAACTTTTTTTCTTTTATAAATAAAAATTTCATATACAACAACTAGTAATGGACACTAATGTTGCTAGTTCATCTAACAAGAGTATAGCAAGGTCTATTGCTGCTACAAATACTTTCTCCCTGCAAGTGTCCGAAGCATAAATGTTAGGCATGAAAATGCAATGAAAATACTCTACAAAGATGTTTTAGATAATGGAGAAGAATTGAATATCCGGCCCTACAGTGGTATGGAATTCGAGTCCATTGAAATGGTTAGAGAATTTTATAATTCATTTGCAAAGAATAGAGATTTTGGAGTACGTGTTTGTGTTTGTTCAACTAAACCAAAAAGAGCAATATTGGTGTGTTAAAATGAAGGTCAACACAAAGTCAAAGAGTCTACGAATGAAGAAAATCAAGATAACATTAGCCGCACTAAAAGAAAGTGCTCAAACTGTTTTTAATTATCGTTAAAGAAAGCAAATTGAAAATTCCAACTTTTTCTATTCAATCCAATGTGACGATGATTCTTGAATGGTAAACTTTTTTTGAATAGATGTTAGATCAAGATCAGCTTACCAACACTTTCGAGATGTCATAACTTTTAACACCACGTATAAAACCAACAATTATAGATAGTAGCGGACCTACCGTGTGGCTGGGTGTGGCTATAGCCGCACCAGAATATTATCCAATTTTTTTTGGTAAGGTGGACCTAAATAATTCATTATATATATGATATGTTGTTAGTATATCACATTTGTATACGCAGCCTAGCAGTAGATTCTCCCTGTTCATAATTAACTACAAATTGGAGGAAAATAAATGGCTTCGAGGGTTATACAAGATTAGAGAATCATGGATACCAATTTATAATAGAAGCACATTTTTTGCTGGGATGAGTACTACTAAAAGAAGCGAAAGTCTTAATGCTTTTTTTATTCTTTTGTTGATGCAACAACAACATTGCAAGAATTTGTGGTAAAGTTTCAGAAAGCAGTTGAAAGCTGGTTGGAGGTAGAAAGAAGGGAAGATTATGTATCCAAACATAAAAGGCGCATTTGTTACTACAAGCAATATTTTCTGGAAGTTTCAAGAGGAGCTAGCAAAGATCAACAATTTCACTAAAAAGAAGATTCGAATAGAAGGACCAAGATATGAGTATGAAGTGTCTAATGGCTACAAGTCTACAACCCTAAAGATACCTTCATTGTCGATGTAGATTTAGAGTCAAAAGTTGCTAAATGTGGCTGCCAAATATATGAATTCATGGGATTGTTATGTAGACATATACTAATGATTTTTCAATCAAAAGGTATTGTGCAAATCCCTGATCATTTCATTCTGCAACGTTGGACTAAGGATGCTAACAAAGGAATTGAGTTTAGTGATACTAAATGTTGTTTTGATACTTATTATGATACATCAAAGATTTTAAGAAGGGTGCATTCGCAACAAGAAGCAAGTCCATTTGTTGATCTTGCTGAAGAATCAGAGGATTTATATAAGCTCATTATTCTAGAATTCGATAACCTTCGTGTGTGTCGACTATGAAGATGAAAGCAAATTTATCATTTGGTGATAGAGTACATCATTTGGAGTCTAGCCATAATAATATGAATGTCATTTTCTTACTTGAGCAAAGGGAGTGAAACAACACGAGTAATTACTAGAGACCCACAAAAATCACAAACAAAAGGGAGGAAAAAGGATGGGGATAAAACGACTCAAAATATTAGATTTAAGACTGGGCTTGAAGAATCGCTTAATAAATCGTTGGTCAAAAGGAAAGTATGGTCATAATAGCAGAACAAAAGGAAATATTGAAGACTAACATATTTGTAATAGCAATTTTTAGGGCTTTGCTTGGGAGTTTGGAGGGGAGGGAAAGGAAAGGTTTTGGAAAAAAGGAACGAGCAAGTTGAAGAAATAAAAGAGATTGGAGGGAGAAGGCTTTAGGGGTTAATTTTTTATTCATAATACAAAATCCCCCTCATTTGAGGAATTAAAAAAATTGTATTGAAAAAAGGTTTTTGGGAGTTTTGGAGGATTTATATGAATTTTTAATATTCAATCTATGTTGTTATAATATTCTTAAAATTAAAAATATATTAATCATTTGCATTAGTTTATCATTATCTAAAAAAGTGCTCTTTCAAAAAATGAGAAAAATTTCTCCATTTCTCTGTATAATTCTCACCCTCCAAAACCCTCTCTTCCCCTCCCCTCCCCTCCAAACTCCCAAACAAAATCTTATAGTAAGTCATGTTTTTATAGACAATACTTGCAAGACTCGTGAATCCTAGTTGCCATGCTTTTAATTTTGTCTTCATGACTTTGAGGTGTATGTTTTGAGAAGATTTAGTTTATATGTCCTTCCAATTTATATTAATCATTCTTTTCTGCTTCTAGGTTGCCATCAATAATTTTTTGTTTAAGTTAGAACTGAAATAAATTTATTAAAAAAGCGCAATCTCCGTGAGCTTAACTCAGTTGGTAGGGATATTGCATATTATATGCAGGGATCAGAGTTCGAACCCCGAACACTCCATTCAAACAAATGAATTTATCTTGTCCTCGTGAGCTTAACTTAGTTGATAGGAATAATGCATAATATATGTAAGGTCCGGATTCAAACCCCAATCACCCAAAAAAAAAACAAAAACAAAAAAACAAATGAATCTATCCTAAGATTATTTTTGCTTCTCTATTGTTTTGTAAAATCAAAATTCATGATGCAACACAGCTAAGACCTTGATTTAAAACATTGTCGGAAATTTTCTTATTATTTGGTTGAAATCCTTGTGTTTTATGAGGTGGTTAATTTTCTTTCTTAACTCGTGTTAAAGATGGTCATTGACTTCACTGCTACTTGGTACCGTAATGACTAAAAACGCAAAACAACTAATAGTGTTAGGGATCAATTTGAGAAACGTTTGACAAAGACATAGACCATTTTAAGTTATTAATAGATTCAGAAATCAAGTCAAAAATTTTGTACAAAGACATAGAACAATTTGATGGTTTACTCTAACCGAATTGAAATGAAATCTCAAAATGCAAAACACGTCAACAGTTTCATCATAAAAGTGGGTCCTTGGTGGAATTGAAATTGGAATCGGATGCTTTCTTTGTGGAAGTGGTTAGTTGGTAATTAAAGAATCGTTTACAATCTTGTTACTATTAAAAGATATATTTTGAAAATATATATTTAGTGATCATTTTAAAGAGATATATGAAATTTATAATTACAATATTTCAACACTAGATACATGTGCGTACACATAAAATCACTACTCTTTTTTTGGTCGATCACAATTGCGTTAAATTAAAATAACTTTTTTTATTATTAAAAATCTGATTATTTTTTTTGCCGTGGTTGAAGTTTGAACACAGAATCTTGCACATATTATACATTGTCGCTACCAACCAAGCAAGCTCACAGGAACAAAATTTGATCTATTTTGTAAATAAGAGGTGTAAGTTTTAACACTTACACCAAATCAAAACCATTAAATTAAATTGATCCGACGGCTCATATTATATTAAATTGATCCGCATACTAGCTCAATATAGGAACTCTTTAGTTTTACGCAATCTTCTCCGAGAACCAACAACCGGAGTAGCACATCAAAGGAATCAAAGAATTTGTAAATCAAAAGGGTTGATGAATTCGATCAACCAGAATTGTGATAAAAAAAAAACAGAACGTAGTGATGATCTATACCCATCTTGAAAAAGAAACGCAAAAGGGTATCTAAAAGAGAAACCTAAAATTAATTTATAAAATTGATTCAGTTTCATGATTATTCTTATATAAGCATGTATCAAATTGAAAGAATAAAGACTTGGATGCAACAGAGCTCCTCCACCGGAAGAGAATTAATTTACATCCTCTGTTGTGATTTTTTACATTCTTCCAAGACTAGAAGAACAATCAAAGGTATGATTCATCAAGGGAGTTTGAACCAATGGACAAAGCTGGATTAAAGAACACGGCTTGTGTATTGCACAAACACCAAATTAATGAAGAACAAGAAAAAGGCAAAGGGTGGTGGTGTAGGGCGATGCGGATTTTCCACCAACGGCGGTGAAGTGGAATGAAGAGTTCTTGTGCATTGAGTTAGTATGTGGATCAATTTAATTGAACGGTTTTGATTTGGTGTAAGTGTTAAAACTTACACCGTGGTGTCAATGGATCCTGCCTCTTTGTATATACATACTTAGTGATCTATGTGAAGCGAAACATGAAATATTACAATTACAAAATTTTGAAACTTGCTACCTGTGCATACACACAAGATCACTGCTCCCTTTTTTTGGATAGGTCGCAATTGTGTTAAATTTAATTTTTCATATCAATACTAATGGAATATTTGGGTAGAGCATAACAATCCTAATTAATTTTATTCTAATGTTACATAATTAAATGGTTCAATTATTGCTAAAACAAAGCAGTACAACACTTTGTCAAAGTAATTACATGATCCTGATATTATTACTTATCACAACAAGTCTATAATAATCACATAAAAATAGTACACCACCTTGCTAAAGAAGTGATTCTATTATTTTTATTTTGTTATCGTTACTCCCTTTAGATCATAGTTTGACTATATACACTATTCATATAACCTACTTAAACCATATTATTATAGATTACAAAGTTATAGATTTAAAACTTGTTTGGTTCCACATCCACCCAATAAAACTCACATTTATCAAGGTTTTCCAATGTGAAAATTTAAAGCTACAAATTGTAGTATCCAACAAAACTCATGTTTGGAGCCATGCTACCGTGAAAACAAACACAACATTAGTTCAAAACTTATATCAAAACCATATGACTTTTTGAATCACTTTTTCTTATTTTTATGACCCAAGCTTATTATTAAGAAATGCTAATGAATACCCCAAACATTTTTTAAAGATTTTAAATAGTATGTTTTTATAAAAATTTGAGCTTCTTAAAAAGTATTTGAGAATACTCGATGACAAGATCATTAGTATTTTATTACCTTGTTAACGAACCTTTATGAAATCGGAGCCACTCTTTTATAATTAAAATTAACAAATCAATATTCACATATGAAATGGTCCATTCCATTTATGATAATCCCGCACAAGCAAATGAAAGCGACACATAGAAGCAAACTTTTTATCCTCGTGGAAAGTGAATGAGAACAGAAAAATCAACATGTGAACCATTGTAAATAAAGTGTGATGAATACTATAAGACAAATAATCAACTGAACATAACACACATGATGACTTTATCTTCACTTCACCTTTTGTCTTAGTTCTATTCATCACATTTTTCAACTCTTGTTCCCATTCCCCTCAAAGAAATCAAGATCATCATGGCTAGACTATGGTGTTCTTTTTTCTTATTTACACTATTACTCCAACTAAAAAATTTCTGCATTTCTATGCTAGAACAAGTACCAAGTCCACCATTACCAATTCTCCCACTCCCATCATATTCACAATTAAAATGGCAACAAAGGGAGATCATAATGTTCCTTCATTTTGGTGTCAACACATTCAGTGACAGTGAATGGGGCACAGGCGATGAAAACCCATCAATATTCAATCCAATTGGGCTCAACACAACCCAATGGGCCAATGTGGCAGCTGAAGCAGGAATTTCATTGATGATATTAACTGCAAAACACCATGATGGATTTTGTCTCTGGCCATCTAAGTACACAAAACATTCTGTCATTAGTAGTAAATGGCAAAATGGTAAGGGTGATGTTGTTAAAGAGTTTGTCAATGCTGCCACCGATAAAGGAATAGATGTTGGGATCTATCTTTCACCTTGGGATAGACATGATTCTAGATATGGTGATGATTTACTTTACAATGAATACTATTTGGCTCAATTGCAAGAGCTTCTTAAAAAGTGAGTGTCAAATTTTTCTTTTGTATATTGTAATTGCTTTGGTTGATCTGACAGATTAAGGGCATGTTTGGATCGACGGTAAATTTATAAGAATGACTATATATCACCATAATTTTAATAAAAGTTACGCGTGTCATTGTGATTTTATCAAATTTATTGTCAATCCAGATATCCAATGATAATTAAGAGTTTTACATAATGTTGTATACTTTTTTTTATAGATATCAAGATGTTAAGGAGATTTGGTTTGATGGAGCAAAAGATCCCAAGGCACAAAATGTTACATATTATTTTTCAGATTGGTTTTCTATGGTGAAAGAGTTGCAAAGTTCTATCAATATTTTCTCAGATGCTGGACCTGATGTTAGATGGGTGGGGGATGAAACAGGGACTGCAGGGGACACGTGTTGGTCTACCATTAACCGAACATCTCTTTCAATTGGAGCTTCAAACATAACTCAGTAAGTGCTCTTTTTTTTTCTTTTTTATGCAAAAACATGCCAAAAAAGTGGTTGATTCTACATTTTGCCACTTACACTGAACTCTATGGTGATAAATATAGCTAGAATGATAAGGTACGGAATGTGAAACTTGAGTGCTAAACTTTTCTTTATAAGTAAGTGCATATGATCTCCACTCAAATCAAAAGGAAAGAGTAAAGAAACTGCATTCTTTTGTAATCCATATTCCTTTCTCAATCAAAAGTGGGTAGGTAGTGAATCAAATCAACCATCCAAAGCAAAAAAAATGTGGGTTACCAACTCGTTGTCTCATAAATCATGTTTATGCTAAGTTGTTCAATTTTGGTCCCTAAGTAACCGACTAATTAAGTCTTCAATTATTTCGATTGTTACATTTCGTTTCAATAAGTCCTTCCATAAATTAATGGTCCAAATGTTAAGGTTAGAATGCTAGCCAAGATGTGAGGTTAATACTTAGTCCAACATGACATCAACAATTGAGGTATTTGGGATACCTAACCCTAAGCAAAAGTAAAATGTATTTGGTCTAAATTTAGATCAAATACATTTGACTTTTTACTTATATTTATGACCGAATATAGTACCTTAAAAATGAATGTAATATGTCGGTTTCCTGCTAAGGTCAAACTTAGGTTTTGTAATGTTTATTCTAAACTATTCTCAGCCATATGTGTGAGAAGAAAATTGCATAATCATGATATATACATGGGACCTAAGCATTCAATTAAGCCAAAATAATAGTGTTGACTTTTTCTTTTTCTTTTTTGGGGGTAGACTATTCTTTCCCTCATGTGTGTATCAAACTAGTAAAATATTTAGTGGGATCGGAATAAAATCTCTCAAAAAGCAAAACAAATCAACGGTTCCATCATGAACAAATTATATTATCTCATACCCTAGGATACCTATAATATTTTTATTATACTTTTTAGAATTAATAATTCATGTTAATCACAATGCAGGTATCTGAACACTGGTGATCCAAGAGGGACAGATTGGCTACCAGCAGAATGTGATGTTTCAATTCGTCCAGGATGGTTTTGGCATAAATCAGAATCACCAAAAAAACTAAGTGATCTACTTGATATTTATTACAAATCCGTTGGTAGAAATTGTGTGTTACTTCTTAATGTACCTCCTAATACAACTGGTCTTATATCTGAAAACGATGCACGTAGATTAAAAGAATTTAGAAGTGCAATTGATACAATATTTCATAAAAACATAGCTGAAGATTGTTATGTTAAAGTTAGTAGCCAAAGAGGAGGAAAAGAGGGAGGGTTTGGTCCAGAAAACATGTTGGATAGTGACCATTTGTGGTCATATTGGACCCCACGAGAAGATGATAAGGAAAAGGACCATTGGATTGAAATTTGGGGTAATGATGGAAATTTAAGATTTAATGTGATTAGAATACAAGAAGCAATTGGACTTGGTCAAAGGATCAAACAGTATGAAATTTATGTGGATGGTAAATCAATAATTCAAGGGACAACAATTGGTTACAAGAGGCTTCATAGGCTTGATGGAGATATTGTGCATGCTCGTGTTGTGAGAATTAGATTCATAAAAGCTAGAGGAGTGCCTCTTATTTCTTCTATTGGATTATATTTTGATCCTTTTTGGCACTCAAGGTTTACTGCTGCATGAAGAAGATAATTATATATTGTTCTAGGAAAATATCGTTAAGAAAAAGTTTGACAAGAAAATAAATAATTCTGTGTGGTAGCATGTAGCATAGAATTTGATTGGTCAAATCTCTTATTATTATCCATTCTTCTCTTTATTTCTTATATAGATTTTTCGTAACAAATAGCACTTCTAGTTGTTTTATGTCAAAAAGAACCCAAAAAATAGTTTTTTTTATTTTTCCATTCAATGTTTTTTCATATATTTTTGTCTCAAAGTATCGTGATTGGATGATAAAATAAAATCCCACTAACCATTTTTTTATTTTTTGACAAAAAAATCCCACTAACCATTGTCTTGGTCGAAAATCATTTAGTACACTAAATTTAATTCTTTTAATTACTTAAAAAATATGCTCAATTACAATTCACTTGCTACAATTGGATGATTTTGGTACCCACTTTCAAACGAACTAATTGGACCATACATATATGGAAAATATTAAGGCGGTCACACAGGGCCGTTCCTATGAAATAGGAGGCTCGGTTCTATTTTTAAAATAGGCTCCAGTAAAATAAAAATGCAATTTTTGTTGTGTAGTTAAGCTTCATTAAAAAATCAGAATCAGAAGAACTTTTAAACATGAAACAAAACAAAATAAAATTAAGTGAAAGAGAGGTGAAATTTACGTAACGGTGTTGTTTGAAATGTCACTCTTACGTCGTAGGAAAGGGGAAAACGAATGGTTTATGCGAAAAAGAAATAATTGTTGTGATTCTTTCAATGAAATAACTTTTATTAAGTGATTATACAAATTGATGGTGGTTTGATAGCATCAAATTTATGTCCAGAACGTAGAACTAGAGTCTAAAAAAACTCATACGTGTACTGATGAAGAAAAAAAAGTAAGATGTAATTTTTTAATTTAAGTGGAGGTGGGTATTATAATTTTTTTTTGAGGTCCATAGTTTTTAGAGGTCCGGCCCTGCGGTCACAATATGTTTGTTTTATGGTGGTTAGGTTCGAATCCTAAATCAAAGTTAAGTTCATGAGGACGGTCACAATCATTTAAACGCACATAAATAAAAACATATATCATTTTCTTATTTTTAAAATATATCTTGTATATTTGCCAATATATATATATATATATATATATATATATATATATATATATATATATATATTATATATTTATTTGTGTGACTAAATGGTGTTATCAAATGTTTATGTCAAACTCATAAAAATAAAAATAAATTAACAAGTAATGTCAAATTCTTCTTTTTTTTAGGTGAAATGTCAAATTCTTACTTAAAATGGCCAAACTTTGCAAAGTCTATCCTTCTAAGCTATTCCCATAATCATGATACACGGGAACCAATATTGAATTAAGCAAAAATCATAATGTAGATTTTTTTTTCTTTTCTTTTTTGTGGTAGACTATCTTTGTCTATCAAACTACTAAAATATTTAGTGGAATTGGAAGCTTTCTTTGTGGAAGTTGTTACTTGGTAAAGAATCGCTTAGTCACACAATTTAATTATTTTAATTGCATAAAAAATAGTCTTAATTACACTTGTAGTTTAAGTGTCACGATAAAATGTGATTTTGATCCTTTATTTATTATCTGTGTTTATCTTCAATTGCAATTATATGGCTCCCTTATTTTCTTTTGTTTTTGTTCTTTTGGCAAGATGAGATTGAGGTCCCCACATTTTCCATAAATAAATAAGAAGTAAAAGAAATCTGAAATTTCAAACTAGTTTTCATGAATACATGTAATGAACATGTATCAC
>Ga0228710_1007800_pt1 | contig 15645 bp, 10 predicted proteins | sample MedpolnodulmetaG_FD_177995 | JGI IMG/M metagenome (GOLD analysis project Ga0228710, IMG submission 177995) | Root nodule microbial communities from Medicago polymorpha collected in Santa Monica, California, United States - pink nodules | ecosystem: Host-associated > Plants > Roots > Nodule... | reverse complement strand
TGGTTTTTTTTTTTTGTTATAAAACATGTTGGTGCTCGAAGAGTTCAGTTAATTGTATGTTGCTTTTGCTAGTGTTCTCGATAGATCTTAAATGTTTAAAAGTATGTTTATCAGTAACCAAATGTTTGATGTAGTATTTTTATTGGTAATGGCCTTGTTGGAATGTTCTACTAAGTTACTGACAGTCTGACACTATTAGATACTTGTGATTTGGTTCTGGATTTGTGAGAAAATCTATTATCCTTTGAAATTTTCAATTTTTGTTGAGGGATAGAAGAAAGATATGTTTGATAGAAAGAAGGGAGAGTAAATACCCGGGAAGGATGAGAAATTCGTCTAAATTGAAAAACAAATAGCGGCTAAAATAAAACATAACAGTTCAATTTATGATCATATTAGTGAATAGGTTCCCATGAAACAACCATATTGAGAACAACCATATTAACGGAGCTCCAAAGAGAAGCCATAATGACAGTCATATCACAAGACAAAATAATGGTATGTATATGGAGAAAACTTGTGAAATATGGACATGCTTCTGCAATCAACATGCTAAGAGACTGCATAAACTGCAACATGATAAAAATATTAGCCCATGTATTCCTGCCAGCACTTCTGAAACATATTGCCAGAAATAAACTGCTCCAAGACAAAATAATTTTCTGTTCTTCTGTTCCACGAATCCTCAGCGGTTCGTTCCATGAGAAAACACTTTTCATTTTATTAATTCTTTCATTTGCTACTTGTGGATGGATTCTATGGTACAATCTATTCGGACAAGTAGTATAAGTATCACTTTTTCTTTTTCAGACAAACGTGTATACTTATTAAAGATTCTTGGTTAACTCAACTCAATTGATAAATAGTTATTTTCAATATGGTTGTTGTGAAGTCCTTATCATTTCACTGACGAGTAACTAACAGCTTAAGTAGACTAACATTTGATTCATGAAAAACATGGCTTTAAAACAACCCATCTCTGGCATGCTTTGATATCATGTAAATTATTGCAGGTTTGCCAATAGTAGATGCTCCGAAAAAAATTAGTGGAGTTCACAAGCGTTGTTGGAGGTACCTCCCAGGTGTAGTAAAAGCATCAGAAAGTTCACCAACCTTGACAAGTTCCACAGACAGTGACTTAAAAGTTGAACCCCAAGCAAGTTAATGCTTTGTAGTGACTTCGGATTTGGATTTATGTTATCGACATTATGGATTAATGTTATCAACATTATGCCTTGTGTCTTAGATTAGATTTTCAACTGCCATAGTTGTTTTTTACTATGTTAACATTTTTTGAGTCAATCGTGAAATATACCTTTGGCATTCATGTAAGGTTCTTGTGCTTCTTTCTTTTAAATTTCTGAGTAAATGACCTCCTGACCATGAAATTTGTTTTGGGAGGGTAAGCTGAATGGATTGAATTCTTCTTTCTTGATAGGTATTTGTCTTTGGCCTTCTAGTTTATATCTATCTATTATTATATCAAAGAAAAATACTTCTTACTGCGAAGACATTTACCTATGAAACTCAAGAGCGACGTGGACCTCCTACATGAGAAAAACTACTAGAGTCCCCTCAGTATGGGTATTTATTTTCTACAATTGTAGGAAAATGGTGATGGAGCTTAAACAAGACTGTTAGTGCATCTTCAAGGCTAATAAAATTGGGGAGCTTTTTTCTCACTTTAGAGTCACTTTAAAACTATATTTTCCTAAATCAAAATACAATTTTTATGCTATTTTTTCCGTTTAAAATATACTTTCAGACTCGTGTGGTTTTGTGAAAAAGAAACCCTCGAAAATTAGATGATTTGGATATTGTTGTGACTAGATGTATTTATCTAATCTTTACATTTTTTGACAGAAATCTTATCTTTACATGTGTATGCAACATTTTATACAAGAATAAAAATTTCAAATAAAACTCACTTTAGATTATAAAATAAATACTGAGACAATAATTAACAAATCATAGAAGGGATATGGAAGATGCATGTCTTTGCAAGGGTGCAGTTCTGTATATGGCAGATTTGTTCCAACTTGCTTCCTACGAAAGAAATTCTTACTCATAGAGGGGTTGATGTCTCTCCTACTTCTCTGCTATGTGAGAAGGAGGAAGAGTACATTTAACACTTTGTTTTTTGTGCTCGTGTTGCGACAGGACGTGGGTTGAATGAGGTTTCAGGAATGTGTCATCAATTTAGATAACATTTCACATTGGATTGTCAAATTTGTGTGTGATGTTGGTATTATTGATCCTCTGATCATGTGCAACATTTTTGCCTCTCGGAATTAATTCATTTTTGAAGAATTACATTCGATTCGACATTCAATTATATCAGCTTCGTAGAGTAGCCTCATCCTCCTATTTGCGAGGTTCGATGGCAGAAGGGTTAATGTGGATGACATTGCTATAGAGAGAGCAGGATTGAGCTTCCAATTTGGATTCCATAGGAGTATATGTAGGTCAAATATTCTTCGTGCAGAGATTGAGACTCTACTTGTTAGTCTCAAATTGTGTTGGCTAGCTAACTTTCGGAAGATTATACTCTTATTTTGATTCGCTTCACATGGTACAATTAGTATATAGGGACACTCATTGGCTTTTATTATAGAAATGATATTTGTACGACCATTTTTGACAACTTTTGAAACAACTCTCTCATACTCACATGTTTTTTTTATTCTCTCTCTTTTTCTTTCTCTCTATTGTTTTTGTCCAATAAAAATAGAGAAAAAATGGTTGTCACAAAAGTTGTACAAAATTGGTTGTAGAAATATCACTCCTCTTATTATTATGCCTATATGTTGAAAATTATCACGGATTGCGTGAAGAAAATTGCAAAATTTCTCCCTTCATCAAACTCTTCATGAGGACAATACTTGTGGAAATATTCTAGCGAAATTGAAAGCTATGAGTACCTACATCCATGCCACCCATGTGGATGGTATAAACAAATTTATATCTTACATTAATTTAAAACAACCTTTGCATAAATATGAACCTATTAATAAAAAAAAAAAACTCAAAGTAAAGAAAGACTGACAATTACAGGTAAGGATATGTTGCCGTGTAGAGCAACGATGGAGAGTTTGACTACTCTTCTTCAATGCCAATTATCTAAGACATTTTGACACAAAGACATTAGTTATTGTGTAACCACGACAATATACAGACGATATTGATGTTCTAATTGTTTGGGTATCTTGATTATGGTCTATGAGTCGTTGTCATTTATCTCCTCAGCTTTGTTGGCTCACATTTTTTTTTAAATGTCTTTTAATATAATGTAAACTTTTTTTTTTTAAAGGAAATATAATGTAAAAACTATTGTTAGAGTGTCTTTTATTAGAACTTCATTTTTTTTTAGAGAGAAAATTATAACCTAGTTACGTTAAAACGTGTCCACTCCTTGACATTAAAGAGTGCCGTCAAGTTGAGTTTGGTCGAAAAACCCTAAATCACACATTGGAGCGAATTGAAAGTTGTAGGGTTTAGTTTTGCAGCTTACAATCAACAATGGCCGCGAATGGAATGCCCCCTTCTGGTCTCGATAAAGATCAGGCAGGTATTCTCTTCTTTTGCTCCGATTCCATATTTTTTTATCCCCGTTTTGATTTCAATTTTCTTTCATTTTTTATTTTTTGTATATTACCCTTTGTGATTTCAAGTTTTTATTTTTATTTTCTGGCTATTATTGTTATGATTCTTTGTTTAAATAATTTATTTGTTAATTTGAGCAGATATTTGGAATGGCTGAAAAGGAGATGGAGTATAGGGTTGAATTGTTCAACAAGTAGGTTTTCTTCAACTTGTTTTCACAGTTATTGCATTAGCCCTTTTTTTACTTTTTTTATCAGTTAGATTCGATTTTGGAATAAACTATCGATGTTAGACCTGTTTGGATAAACAACTTATTCACAGCTTATAGCACAGTGCTTATGATGATAAATGCTTATATATAAGCTTACATAAGCTATTTTTATGGCAAATGGGAACATAAAGTTAAATTGTTTTTGTATATGCTATAAGATAAGATGTTTCAAAAGCTATCTTGGAGTACTTATCAAAGTAAGTTGAAAAAATCTTATGAAAAATTTCGGTTTGTTTGCAAAAGTTCTCCCAAAGAGTCACACCAAACTTTATGAAAACAATTGATTGATATATAAAATCCCCAGTCTCTAAACTATAGTCCATAAAGTATATAAAATCTGTCAATTTAGTCCCTGCTATTAAGATGTTAGAGACTAAATTGATTGATTTTCATATATTTTGACAGGTTTCATATTATTTATAGACTAAATTGATAGATTTCATATACTTTAGGGACTGATTGTATTTATGTAGCTTAGGGACTAAATTAGATAGAGGCTGATAGTTTAGAGATTGAGTTGATGGTTTATTCTAGATTTTTTGTTGAACATACATAGATTTCTCTGTCACTGTCATGTTCTCTTGCTTTCGGTATTAACTAAAATGTTTATCTTGTTTTGCGTTTCTTGTATGATTTTTTTTATGTTAAGTTTTTATGAAGATTTGTTGTCAGCATGATTATTCATTTGGCTTACCCCTGTTTGTTTTTACCATTCAGGATGACCCAGTCCTGCTTCAATAAGTGTGTTGACAATAAGTAAGAAAAGGCTCTTTTTCTGTTGCGTTAATTGTTCGACTCCTGTTGTGACTTGTGAGTGATATAATTTGTTTGTCACTTTATCTTCTCAGGTACAAGGAGTCCGAGCTAAATATGGGTGAAAACACCTGCATTGACCGCTGTGTTTCCAAATACTGGCATGTAAGATGTTCCTTATGTCTCTTTTAGGATTGGATGGGTCAAAGTTTTTTTTTTTTTTGTTTGTTTCTATTTTTTTTTTTTTTTTTTTGCAAATCCATTATTTGGTTGTTTGTTTCTCATGCTAAAATAGTTCTTCAAATGTTTAAAGGTACAATTTTAGTTGGTTTACTATCTGTTAAAATGTGTGCTCTTTTTGAAGTTTCTACTGTTTATTGCCTTGAGTTTGATGCAATGCAAAACAATTTAAGTGCTTGGATCATAGAAGTTGTGATCTGAATATGGTTTTTACTTTTGAAAATGCTGATTTGTACAATGGTTAGCAGTGAAGAAACACAAGAATGATTTTTGGCTGTTGATTTACACAATGGCCTCCCCATGATTTCTATTAATTATGGACATAACCGTTTTAGCTTTTTTTTTTTTAACGAAACACGTACAATTCTTACCTATCGTGCACAATTCCTTCGTAATATTTAGCAATCCTTTCTTCAAAAAAAAATATTTAGCAATCCTCTTTTACTTTTGGATTCATGGAAACTGCACTTGTTAACCATAATCACTGCTTTGTTGTCTAACTGGTGTTTTTTTGTTGATGTCAGGTGACTAACCTAATTGGTCAGCTTCTAGGTACTGGCGGGAAGCAATGATTCAAGTATATTATATTTGTGTTCTATTTTGTGGTTTGATCTACCTGAGCTAGGACTCGGTATTTGTAGTTGCAACCTGAGGAAGCTTAAATTTAATATTTTGCAATGTCTTTATTATTTCACATGACTGTTGAGGTCAAGCTATTTTATCAAGAGTTGATACCTATTGTGAGCTTGAGGTAGCTCACAGAAAACTATAGAATAATTTACTCAGTTAATTTAGTTCATTCTTCCTTTCTAATTTGCCTCTTTAGTTTTACCCGTTTATGTTATCCTGACAAAAAATATTGGACTATATTATTTGGTTGGGGGCTAAATAAATCAATGATTCTTTAAGGACACGATGAAAGTAACGAGGGCGAACGAGCTATTGCACCTTAAGATTCACAGCTAATAAGCATAAATAATTTCGTTGACAGAGACAACTATTAATTTGAACTTTGAATCTTGTTGAAGATAATAATACAGCTAATGTTTGCTGAGGTAACCAGAAAGAAGGAAAGAATATGTGCATGTTTCCTTGTCGTGCCTTCTTTAAGACTTTGGTGTGCATCAATGTTCATCCCAAGGCTGAAGAAGGGCACTCCTTGAAGATAGAATGCAGTAGGCCAGGTGGGAGGTATTGATTGAGCTTGCATGGCGTCTCCTAAGTCCTAGTGCTTCTTGTGCCATGTTGTTCATGAAGCAACACAAACACCGCCTTGCGTACACAGTTGGTGAATACCATAGTCCCACCATTGATCAACTATGAATTCATTAACATTGATCACATGTCCATATCTGCGCCACAAGAAACAAAAAGTAAAAAGTGGTGGTTCAAGTAGCTTCACTAGGCATATTAGACTAGAAGTGCAGCTGTCTGTAAACCCTCCACTGCCAAGAGCCGAAGGTAGTCGCTGCTTTGTTAAGCCAGCCTCACGCAAAGGAGTGCGTAACAACTCACCTGCCGAATTAACTAGCTCCGAAAATGGATGGCGCTAAAGCGCACAACCTATACCTGGCCGTTGGGGAAAGGGTAAGGCCCTAATGAGTAGGAGGGCACAACGGTCGCTGCAAAACCCGGGGCGTGAGCCTAGGCGGAGCGGTCGTTGATGCAGATATTGGTGGTAGTAGCAAAAAGGAAGAGAAGTCAATAAGTTATAGATTTTTTTAAAAAAAGAAAAAACTTGATATCCGGTTCAAGGATCGACTAAATAACTTTTCTCCTACCAAATATGATTTTAGTTAAATACATGTTTGATTTCGGTCAGATAAAACCGATTTTGCCTTGAAAATAAGATTTGATTAAATATGATATAAAAAAAAGGAAACTACTTTTGTGTTTTTTTAAGATTAAACTTGTCCAACTTAATTAAATTGGCATCAGGGAGAACACTTGAGAAGGAGCACACTCCAAGGTCTCGAGTCAACACCATCAGACTAACTCAAGTGGGTTGGTAACCACTTTTGTGTTGATTTGAATATTTTAGACAATTTTACATCAATAGAAAAGCATTCATTGTATAAAATTTGTTCTATTAAAAAATCATGTTCGGGAACTTTCCACCAATGTAACAGTTGCATTATAGCTGACTTACTTGTGTATAGAAGTCAATGGCCTTGGAGAATTCTCCTGCATGAAAAGCAGAATCTCCATGCTTCTTTGAAATCATTGTTTCTTGTATTTGATCTGTCCATATTTGGAATGAAAGCTGTGTTGCAAGCATAGTTAGTAAATTTATAGCATTGAACACTATATATTATGAAGTCTAAGAAAAAGATCAAGGTTAGTAGCTGGTAAATTTGTCATCAAGAAGCTTTTGAAAAAATTGTTTGGGCCAAAAATAAAAAGCTTATCCTATCAAAGAAATATTCTCTTAACAAAATCAGCAACACTTAGAATTAAAGCTTTGATTTACCTCATTTGCAACGTCTTCCTCCTTGTATCCCACTCTTTCCGAAATTGATGGTTCACTCTCATCTAGTATACCCAATAAAACAAGTGATGAAACCTGACAAATGACACTAGCTGTAAACCAAATAAAATTTTATGCTTCTACCAAGCTTCAATAATACTTGATCGACTTGGGCCATGTTTAGATTAAAAAAGTTTAATTAAGTGTTTATCATTCAAATGCTTATGTATGAACTATTTCTATAACAAAAGATACAATCATGTGAAATGGTGTTCGTATAGCAAATACTTGTTTTACAAGCTATCTTAGAAAGCTTATGGAAATAAGCTAAAAACAACTTATAAACATATGTGATAAGTAGTTTCCATAAGCTCTTACAATCAGTCTCACAAGTGTTTTTGCCAACAAATAAGCTTTAATAAACCAATCCAAATAGCCTTTGTTAAAGAGAACAGAAACAAAAAGTAACAAGGGGAAGCTAATAATGTGAAGCTAATCTAACTATCTCAATTCCATCATCGTTTGAAAAACGACCTTCCATACATGAGTCCATTAGCAGTGGAAAATTAAGGTTGATTGCCTGCATGTTAAAGGACTATGATGCCAACACATAGGCACTAGTAATAATTTGAAGTAATTAATTAAATGTAACCGCATGTGTTAGTGTCATACACACGTGCCAGACACAAAAACGTTCTTCAATTTGAAGTATCCATGCTATATGGATTATGGTCTCCATTTTATTCACAAACAAACTATAATTACTGTGACCAACTGAGCATTTTAAACCAACCGTCCAAGGATGCTATTGTCAGTCCAAGTCCAATAAATTTCAAGCACAAGTTGTCAAAACTTCTATGAATCAAAGATTCACTAAACAAAATAAACACAGTGCAATAAAATAAAAAGAAAGTGTGAAGCGGGTAATAAGAGAGTATACATGGCTGGGTGGGATATGCTTTCCACTCAGAAGATCAAGCAAAAGTGTTTCAAAACTGTAAATTACACTTCCTGCGAATTTCAATTAACAGTGCTGGTTTAGAAAATAAATTGATTAAGTAAGAATGCATGAAAAATGTTGAGTACTTCCGCATCATTTTTGGATGGATAGATGCCACCAAAGGCTAAAAATGAAGGAATCTAAAATTGCAGGGATAAAATCTATAAAAACAATTCAGGGTCTAAAACCAAATTTGACCTATATTACAAGGATCAAAAGTGCTATTAACCCCCATTTTTTCCTTTAATTTTTACCGTCCTCAAATATTCTGGAGGTGTAAAAGCTAAATTTGTACCGTAACGTCCACCCTTGATACCATATGTAAACAATAGTTAATAAAAACATGATGATTCAAAAGAGACTAGAACCTAATCATAAAAGCTTACTTGATCAAACAAAATTCTGTAAGCATTAAGATCATGGTACAATGGCCTTCCTCTAATGTTGCAGTATTCCAAAGCTTGTGCTGAACACAAGGCCACTCTCAACCTCATTGCCCATTTCATAGGCTGAGTCTCCCCTACCGGCATATAGTTCACACAAATCACAAACTAGTGTTCTACATGGATATAGCAGATTCTTATATAGAGCCCGTACAGTGAAAGAGATGCTTAGAGAGAGTTTCATTACGCATAAACTCTGCAACTAGCAATCTCTCTTCTCCTTAAAAGCAACAACCAACCAAGTTAGCTATCCTATCATTCTGCAGTTTCCCTACTTCACGTGCATCGTCCTAAAATATCCAACCAAACAAAACACATCAAACATCAACTTTCATCATATGCAGCACCGACATTTCTGAAATTGTAGGTGTGCAAGAGTGTCCCTGACATGTGTCGATGTACTCCACCAACACAACACTTGCACTTGTGAATTGTGATTACATAAATTTACTTTTATTTTCCCAAATTATTATCAGTGTGATGCAAAATTGAAATCAGTAGAGAAGCACAAACGAACTACGAATTGGTGTGAATCAGGCCAAGCAGATTTGAAACGCTTCACAGCAACCAACATTTGATCTTCAATCATTCCTTTGTAGACAACATTGGGAGCCTTCTCACCATGTTCTGATACAATGTTGTCGGGTGAAAATCCTGACGTGGCAGTTCTTAGTTGGTTTGGTCCAAGCTAAACTCAGTGAAACCACCCCAAGAATCCTTCTCCTCACCCTTGTTCCCATCTTCTGTATCCATAATGAATCAAATCAACGTTAAAAAACAAAATTTGAATTTGAAAAAGACGCTGATAAAAAATGCTTTTGTTCTTGTCTTTTCGTTGGCCCAGATAGAATACTACAGCACCACTTCTGTCTTCTTCTTGCTCTTGTTGTTTGAATCCTCTATGTGTATGTAACTAGATGAAAAGACAGAGTGGTGACAGAGAATAAAGAGAAGAGAGAAAGTTCAAAGGATTTGTGTTTGGTGGTATCAGTCCCTCACCACCTTTCTCCATCATTTGCTCTTGCTGTCTCTGCTTTATCATTATTCTTCTATTTTCTTCTTTTCCAAAATTCTTACGTTGGGTAATTTGTTATGGTCTGTTTTAAAAAACAAACCATTTTTATTCAGGTACATCATACAGAAAGACTGTTATTTTATTTGGTCAGATTGAGACAATTTCCTATCATACACAAAAGAATATTATAGCAGTAATTATATTATTTACCCTTTTAATTGTCTTCGCTTATCATATATATTATAGTTAAATAATATATTTTTTATAGCATAATTACTTTTTTATTCACCTTATTATAGTCGTGTGTGTGATTTTAATCTGTAAACACTTAACGATTGTGGTTCAATTGGTTGAACATGATAATCTTGTGGGAAATATGTGATTTCAATATCAAAGATAAATCAAAAAGCAAGCGGATCATAATAAAACTGCAACAAATAATGGTGGCCTTTTGGCTTACACCCTATTTGATTATTGAAACCTTGAACTCTAATCAACAAAGGGTCTTTTCTTGATCAACCTTTCCAACTCTGTGCTCACTAGTCAGTAGCTGACCTGAACCCAAATTCTGTTGCGACTTGCGACTTTTTTTTTTCTTCCTGGATATGGTTAACATGTGATGTGACGTGAGCTGCGACTCCTTAGATTTGTGCTAAGGACTACAGTTAGTACAAATAATATTTCTGGTCTAACATTATATTTAGTTGTTTACAGTGAAACTATGAGATATTTGCAACTGATTTCCAAGATTAATACGCCTTGGTATATATATATAGACTGAGGAGGACTAGCGGCATATATGTTCCTGCTTTTTCAACCTTTGCAACTTCGTATGTTCCAAATGTACTTTCCGTAAATCATTGGTGTACGAATCTCTAGAGTTTGAAAGTTGAAACACCATTCATAAACTGAAAGTACGTATTGAACTCAACTCTAAGATTCGGACATCAATGATTTACCAAAATTTACATATGGAACTCAATTGTCAACTCCCTTTTGGAAATCAGGCTTAGTAGTACACTTGTACGTCATCACATTACCTCAAGATGCCACTTTGAATGTGGTCACTTACCCATTCGATAAAATGACTCTAATTACATGATTTATTGGTCAACCAGGTGAATGAGACAAAAATGAAATACCAAAAGATAAAATGCAATTTACTGCTATTCACACTTCAACTAGTTGTTAGTTGACAATGATTATTTATGATCGAGTTATGAGCTTGCAAGGCTTTCACCTATGCGGCACATAAGAATAACATACTACTCTAATAAAAAAAAAACAAATATTTGCTAGTTACCCACGTTATGCACTTAATGGCAACGAGACATAAGATTTGACTTTACTCCATAAAATTTAGACCCTTCCAACTGGAGAGACAGGAGGATAAGCAGCATAACTTGCAGGAATGTTGTCAGATTTACCATGACCCTTTAGTTCATCTGTTTGAACCAATAGAGATTCCGCCCGATTCTTTCCCTCGATAGAGTTTCTTGATCCAGAAAGTTCGTAAGGGAGTTTGCCATCCACCATTGCAATGCAAATGGAGAACGCTTGCAAGGGTGAAAGTGATGAACCAAAAGCTACTGAATATACTCCAGGTTCAAAATGGGAAAAATTGAAAACAGGACGGTTATCTTGACATTGTTCAGTCCCCTGTATTTAGCATTCACAGTTTAAATAAATTAGCAATCAATTATCTACAGGCTAACCAACTAAGATTAATCTGCAATATGCTAGGAAGGATAACTAACTTAAATTAATGGAAGAGAAAATACCTGGAAGAAAAGCTCATACTGATCTGCAAAATAAGCTTCTGATGTTCTTGACTTTCTGCACGTTTGATTATTGTTGGCAAGAATTTTTAGCTTACAAGCCAAATCCCAACCTCCGCAATCACAGGATCCACCAGTTTTCCAGCGCTCAATCAGCGACGAAGGTCCACCATCACTTGGAAGACTATGAACCCCGCTTGGAAGCACCACTGTTACCTGTAATAGGTCTTGACATTCATGCAGATGCGTATAATTGATAGCTTTGGGTGATTTCACAACTATAGCAGCAAGCTCGTCATCTGGCTGATAGTCAGCCACCTGAGCATCTCCTTGCTTTAGCTTTACAGAAAACAAAACAAACTCTTTTGTGATAGAGTCTACATGGTTCTGGCTATTTGAATCATCATAGTGCAAATCAGAAAGCTTCATTTGAGCAATGACATGGCGAACATAATCAGGACCTTTGCTTTTTCCTGTGTTATTTGTCCGACTTCCATTCTTCTTTTTAACCTCCCTAAATGTGAAAAAAGTATAGATACAACTGCATTCACCTTGTCTTGGGACGGTTGAGTACTTCACTGTGGCAGCGAGAATGTTGCTATTGTTGCCAACAGCAAATGTAAAAAGGGGCTGACCATTCTTCATGGATATTCTCAGTAGAGCTTGAGACGTCGAAGGTATATGCCTCTCTTCGCTTGATGATTCCGCAATGTTAACTGTGGAACAACCAAACCTCTGGTCCTTGTCCATTTCTTTCTCAGGTAGTATAGTGGAACATTTCCCATTACCTGACCTACCACTCTTATTTGTTACCACAGACTCTTTCTGAAATAAATTTATGGAGTGATGGCAGTTTGCTGCCTTAGGTTTCAGCAGTGGATCAAGTAACCTCCTTAAAGGGCTGGACCTGCTTTTACCAGCAGCACCTGATTTGTTGCCTGAAATGTTTGAACCAGCATAACCTCTCGCGTTTTCTGAATCTTTTTGAGATACCTCCATGGAGTTATGGCAGTTTGCTGCCTTTGGTTTCACCAATGGATCAAGGAATCTCCTCAAAGGGCTGGACCTGTTTTTGCCAGCATTTCCAGGTTTATCACTGCCTGGGATGTTTGAGCTAGCATGACCTCTCACATTTTCTGAACTAGGTTTATGTGTGGCTACGGAGCTCTGGTGTGGAACATATGCAACCTCTTTACAGCCAGAAACTTTATTTGTGAAGCCCATGCTGAAGCTAAGTCGACGGAAAGGCGAAGAGCTTCTTGGTTTCTCAGTAGTTACTTTCTGGTCTACTTCCGTAGAAGGTGCATTTACAGAGGAAGATACAACAACAGTGCGCTTCCTTTCCTCGGCCTTTCTAGATCTGCACGGACTCATTCCCATTCTGACGGGTACAGGTGCCGAAGGTTCTGAAAAAGTAGAAACAGGAATTTTGAAACTTTCGTCATCAATGGAACTAGGTTGTGATTCTTTAGGCTGGGAATGGCTTTCTCTAAGTTCATCTGGCAGAGAACAGGAGTGTGAAACATTGCAATTCAGATATGTACGGGAGGGTTCCTTCGGATTTACAAATAATCTTGTTTGACTATGGCTTCCTAACTTCTGATCCAAGGTTGTTCGCATATCAGGAGCTCTACAATGATTGTTTTTATGAGGGTTGTCTCTAGGTAAAATAAGAACAATTGGTTTGCTTTTCCCAAGCATATCATGTGCATTAACACTACTACTTTGTTCTCTTATATTCTCCTTTTTCTTTTCAATTTGATCATCTTGCGTGCTCATTTCCAACTTAGCATGTGATGCTGCCTCGTAAGTCCGGTCATGTGACAAGATGCCACTTTCCTTAATAATATGTGGATGTAAATATTTCCTGTCAGAACCTTTCAATATACTAGTAGGATGGTTTCGGGAAAGATGATCAATAATCCGGACATTTTTTCGCTGTATGTCAATACTACTGTTGCCATCTCTTAGATTCAGACGATTTCCAGCATTCTCTCCAGAGGATTTGACAGCTATATAATGGTCTTGCTTTGTAGAAGCCATAGAGTGAGATTGCACTGATTGTGGGATTATCCTTTGACGAGAAGGAGACCAATTTAGACCCCTTCTAGAATTACCACATGACTCCTCAGTACGAATAGAAGTTGATGTATTACTAGAAGATGTTGAGCTCCGGCTACTTCTGGGGGGTACAAGTTTATTGCTGTACTGCCAACGTTCCAGACTGGTCCAATCAAGGACCCCAACATTCAAAGCTTTCTCCGGGATTTTTTCTCCCCTCTCCAAATAACCTGGTAAAGTTTTCATGTGCTTAACAAGCTCATCTTCATCACTTTCCCTTCTACAAGTTGTTTGCTTTGGTTGATTCGAAAAACCTTTTAAAAATTTGTCTGCCTCGTCTTTGGTAACTTCACGATGAAAATCAGCATACGACAAAGAAGAGTTTTCAGGTTTGAACCCATCAATAGGTTTTCTACTCATGCTGGTGGATAACTTTCAGGCTTCAATTCTAACCTAATATCACTAGGATAAGCATCCAATGCACCGGCTTTGAAAATAACCTTTTGTCTTCCAAAGAAATTTCAGTTTCTAAAATATCGATGCTTGCTATCCAGCTGCAAAACTGAATTACAATTACAAATCAGACTTCCAAAAACAAAGATTTCATAAACTGAACTATCACATATGAAAATAAATATACAAACAAACAAATATATTAATATCAAATCAAGGGTAACCTCTACAACTAATCCCACATTATTATTTCCTTTTTGATAAGATTCAGATTTGTTTCCTCATTTGAATAATCACATGAAACAAATGCAAAACTAATAACAAGTAATATTATATTGGCAAGCAGTTAGAATTACACCAACTACAAAACCATATCAATCGAATGATTGAGTGGTTAATGAGCTCCATCAAAAGACCGATCATTCAGTAGAACCGAGTTCAATTCTTGGGTGGAACAGTTATGTACGAGGCTTTACTTACCTCTCAACTGAACAAAACAAAAACAAACAGAAAAGAAAAAGAAAAAGAAAAAAAAAAAACGTATCGAAGACAAAATAAACCTGTTATGAGTTTAATTTGATCGGCAGCGGCGAAAAATGAGAAAATCCAACCGGGTAGTTAATCACAATGGAGCTAATTAGTATATGGAGCTGAGAATAGGTAAAGGTTGTAGCTCAAAACACAAGTGGAGCTGGAGCGTTTTTGGTTTGAAATGTTGTTCCTAAAAAATCTAATACTAATAGTAACAAGTTTGAATTGTTCACATAGCTTAACCTCTTAAGAATAGCATAAATTAAAAAGAAAAGTATACGTTAATTAATGAATTAATGCAACAAAAAAAAAAGAATAATGCAGGGACAAAACTGAAAATCACATAAGCTAAAATCGCGGAAGCGCTTATATAAAAACAAACGGTAGTGGTACACGCAAGCAAGCACATTTTCATCATGCAATTGCAAAAACAAACAAATAAAAAGGGAAAAAAACGGAACAACGGAAAAATAGGGCCTTGTTTGGAGATAGCTAAAAAAAGCAGTTCCTGTGAGTGATTGATTGATTGATTGATGAATCGAAATGCGAAAAGTAAAAGCTAAAATGTGATTTGAAGGTTACCGGAGAAGCGAGAAATGGAAGGAAGGAAAGAGTGTCGGTGCCGTTAGAAAACGACGTCGTAACAGAGTGAAGTGCAAGAAGAGCAACACTTTCAAAACGACGTCGTGGAGTGTTGTTACTATTGATTCAATGTGTGAGAGTTGTTGAGACAGAGAGATTGGTTTTTGTGCAGTGAGTATTGTGATGTCACTGTGCCTGCAATCAAGTGTGTAAAAACTGAAGAGTGATGATGATATGATTGATTAGTCAAGGGAGATTGGTTTTGTGGGACCTATTGATTTCATCAAACGGTTAAAAAGTGGGGTTTGAAATAAGATCGTACGGTTATGAGTGCTTAAAGTAGTGGCATGTATTGTTTTGGGTTATATGATTATTGCACCTCGTGTGGTTGGTAGGGATATGAACTAGGATTTGTCAAAAAAAAAAAAAAAAAAAAGGAAAAAATGAG
>Ga0228710_1007797_pt1 | contig 15649 bp, 6 predicted proteins | sample MedpolnodulmetaG_FD_177995 | JGI IMG/M metagenome (GOLD analysis project Ga0228710, IMG submission 177995) | Root nodule microbial communities from Medicago polymorpha collected in Santa Monica, California, United States - pink nodules | ecosystem: Host-associated > Plants > Roots > Nodule... | reverse complement strand
GGAGAAAAAATCGTACCGAATATTTCTCCCTACATAAAGCTTTTTTTTTCTTTTTGGTACAAACCCAACATAAAGCTTTTTACCATGCAAGAACTATTAATATATGAGGCACTCATGCAAAAATAAAACACCCCCCTATTATGAGAAATGAGAAGATTTAATTATAACCGTTCGATTTTATTTTTTTTTTTTTTGAAGAAAACCGTTCGATTATATTTAATTACTCGTTTTGTACTCAAAAAGATAAAAGATTTATTGACTCATTTGAATTGAAAAAATCATGTGCCAACTTTGGCAAACAGATTATCTGTTGCTTGACGTGTGTGACTGTCTCCTCAACAATTTTCTCAAATCCAGCAAAAAATCTTGATCAATGGAGCCGAACAGGATGCTCATGATTCAGTTGCAGTGGTGTATGGGTGGTTAATACGATAGTTGTAATTCTTATGGACCACCGAGCAGTAGTAAATTCACAGTTACACATTGCCAAGAAAAATTCGAATGAACAAATTGAATACAATATACAGTTATGAATTTCAGTGAAAACCACAGAAGTAATTAACCATTTCCAACAAAAAAAAAATTGAAATCCAGTGATATCTGTTTAAAATCTTCTGCAGTATCATCTCGTCAATCCCTGGCATTACATGCTGCCTTTGCTCTCCTGTTCACTGCGGAGCTTTTTTTGTTGCAACTCATCTTTCAGTCTTTCAATCTCTAGATCCTTCTCATCTAATTTACCTTGCAGCATGAAAACCTGCAAGAAAACCCAATGACTTAGACACACATACAACCTTGGACAATTAAACAAGAATACGATGGTTACAAAAGATTTTAAAATAATGAATATCAGTAAATAAACGAAGTGATTCCTTGAAAAATAACGGCGTAAAAAAAAAGTACAAACCACATTTACACGATACAGACATGCCTAACACCATAAAAAATGCCAAATACGATTAACGAAGCTTAGGGGCAGGAATGGTTTATATACTCTTTTGTTAAAATGTTCAACCATATTATCTACACAAGCACTTTGTTATTATTTTGTCAGAGGGGTAAGTTGAACCCATGACTTTCTTATCACTCAAACACCTATGTTCCTCCCCCAAACCACCAAGTCACCTTATATCACTCTGTATCTGCACAAGAATTTTACCTATTTCATATTAGCATTTGTGACACAATATAAGCCTTTCCCCGAGACAAAAGTTTTGTTGAGGTCCTAAAAGGGTTTCCTAAAAAACAATGCTTATCTTCATTTCTCATTAACATTGTTTACTGAGAAAGAAAAAAAAAGTAAAGCATAATAGTGATGCAAACATGCAGTGAAATTTTTTAAATCACGGTAAAATATGAAACTAGGGATAAGTGAAAACCGTTTCATTAGATCTTTCCACATCATTGGTCAATCCATCCATATGCTTCTGCAACTCTGTAGAAAATTTTAAGGGTTAAGATTACACAAATTGCTGATGCATAAAAATCAACAAAAAATTGCATAACTTTTAATCCCTAGTTTTCAATCTTATAACATGCAAATAAAAAGATTCCTGCAGAACATTTAACATTTTGAAACGTCCCAAGTCCCACACAATAATACTAAGTGTTAGATAATACTCCCTCCGTTTCAAAATGAGTGTCACTTTAGCTAAAAAAAATTGTTTCAGAATGAATGTCACTTTACATTTCCAATACAACTTTAATTTTTTTCTTCCAACTTTACCCTCAATAAATACTCCAACTTTTCTCTCACACAATTTTCAATGCAACTTTAAATTTGTCTTTTTCTTATAAAGTAAGGGAAGTTTAGTAAAAGTGTTATGTCTAATGATTATTTCATTCCATTTCTTAATTTGTGTGCAATTGGCTAAAGCGACACTAATTTTGAAACGGAGAGAGTAAAGTATTGGACTTAAGCTATTGGGCCTTTATCATTACTAAGTTAATAGTCTGTTAGGTTTTATATATATTCTCTTATAACCTTTTGTAGTATTAAGCTATTGTTAACAATATTGAAACCCTAGCCGTCATTATTTTTATCTTTGATTGTCTATATTGTTAACATAATATTAGCAATACACTCTAAACTCTGCGGAATAATTCCCTATTAGAGGTACCCACACATGTAATTTTCTTAATAATAGTGTTTCAAGCATTTTTGCAATATTATTCTCAATGTATGTTTATTTGAAATAAATAATATGTATTTACAAATTAACCTGTTTGATGAATCCAATATAGTAACAGAAGAAACAAATAGTCACCAAGCAGCCATGTAATGATATAAAGGGTCATTAGACAAAAAATACCAAACCATAATGTGATGAAATCACTCAACAACTAACCTTCAAATTGATTTCTGAGCTCTGAATTCTGATCTTTCTGCAATGAAAGTTTCATTGCTAATTCATGCATCTGCAGACCAAGCAAAAAGAAATAAAAAAGAAGGTGATATCAGCAATAAACAATATTGACAAATTAGGTAGAATAATTTGTGTAGAATTATAGTTAATGTGTGTAATGTTACTTCCAGTCAATAAATACCATAAACTTTGTTTTCATCAGTTCAACATATGAAATGTTTATTAATAATTTTCTTTCTCTCATACAGCACATATATAGAATGTGGGGAGGGGAAAAGCAACTTTGAAATTAATGAGGCAAAGAAAGAAAAAAAACAGTTGACAGTTAAGCTGAGAAGCATGAAGCAAATAAGATAGCAACACCTTTCCCTCAGAAGCTTGAAGCCCGATCTCTTCATTTTCCTCTTGCAGAGTTTTACATTTAGCCATTAGCAACTTCCCCATCTTGCTTTGGGAAGTAAATTTTACAGCAGACATTTGATCTTGCAACTCCTTTAGTCTTGTGTCCTTTTCCGCAACTAAATTCTATGATGAGATCAGAAGTCTTGTAAAAAAGAGTTGGAATAAATACCAATGTGAATAATGCGTCTATAAACTAATAAACCAATTCCTAATATATGTAGGAAATTGGGGCATATGATGTATAATTGCAATAAAAAAACAGATTAAAGAATAAATATCATAAGCCACAAGAAAAGGAAATCAAGACACAGTATGTGGGCTATGAAGGCATCAATATTAGGCATGTCTAAAAGCCAAACACAACTCAGAAACTTATTAAGTTTCCTTACGATTCATCACTGAAATTAGAGCTAATAACAGTAGTCAGCTGAAAACCTGTTATACATTTAACACCACCCTACAACCTAGAAGTTATCGTTTTCACCTGTATAGTCTGCATTTAAACCAGATAATCAAACTAGAGAGAATGCTTACCCATTTCCACCTCTCTTTTTTTTTTGCAAATAATTTGATTCCATTTCCTTCTCTAATGCACTCCCTCCGTCTTTAATTTATTATTTTTTCCAAACATACATTAATGGGAGCCCCAAATAAGGACCCCAAATTAAAGGGACCATAGATGACCCTCATCAAATGGTCTAACATTAAAGGATAACAATATGTTTCTTCACTGTACCTATAGGTTGATAAAACTATGACGACAACATGGACCAACATTTTACTAGTACAACCTGAATTAAAACATTTACCCTACTTCATGCCAAAAAAACAAAATTGATTTAAAGCTAGAGCAGAAGATGAGTATGAAACCTTTAACCGCGTGAACTCTTCATGGATTACTGGATCTAATAAGAACCTTCTTGCCTGCAATTTAAATAGCAACCAAACATAAGGCAATAATTTCGGGAGCCCATAAGGGAATAAAAGCTTGGTAGTCAATCCCGGACAGAGGCCGGCTCCAAAAGTGGGATAGCGTTAGTGGGATGACCGCTATTTGATAACTTTTTGGACAAATTACATGAATGATGCCATAAACATATATTTAATGTGAGATTAAATAACTGAAAATGCTCAAAACATTTCACAAAAAGAAATAAAAAACCACAATTCTTGATGAACACATACATTAAAAACCAACAAAACTCAAATAAATGTTCTAGCATGGGAATACAACAAAAAACCATGTCTTATCCCACCAAGTGGGGTTTGCTCCATGGATCAAACAACTGCATAATGTTTTATCATATCTCTATCCACTCATTAATCTCTAGATCCTTCTTAATAGTTTCTCTTATAGTTTTCTAGTTCTTCTTTTGCCTCTAGTGATTTCACTACCCTCCACTGGATCTACTCTCCTCAATACATAGCTACAGCTCTTCTCTCTACATGCCCAAACCCCCTAAGCCGAGTTCCTACCATCTTTTCTACAATAGGTGCTAGCTTAACACTTTCCTTAATAATGATAACAACCACATCTCTGGTATTATTGAAATCATCCAATAATATTGTAATATTGTGCAATCACTTCTCCTATTAAATGCCATACAACATAAATGATTAAATGCAATAAAAAACTGAAATACAAGTAATGAACAAGTCATAAACAATATTTAAGTGGCTCAACAAAGTTTGGAAATCTATTTTGCCCTTCTCAAATTAATATGCATGAATAAGAATGATGAATCATCAAGAAACAAATTTATCTAGAGATACACTCAAATACTTGTATGGTAAACAATACCTGCATTGATGTTGGCTTGAGTTGAGCTTTGAGGTCCCGTACAGCAGACTGGAATTGTTTAGAAGACACGTAAACAAAATTAAATTCTAAAAATAAACTATTTTAGCATACATTGATATAAACCACTAACATCTGTAAAATAATAATAAACAAATTAACATTCAAATATTAATAAATAATTTTAAAATACAAACACCTGACATATGGAAAATGAAAATAGATTTGAACTTTCTGATCAAGACTCGACAATCATATGGAAAGGTTATAATGCTGAGACCAGAATGAATTGGTTTCAAAATTCCTGACTTTTGGCCTCCATACAGTTCCTATAACGAATTGTGAAATGTGTTGTAATAATAGGGTTTAGATAGAGGAAGAGAGAGAAAAAAAGGCTCTCAATAACATTGTATTAGAATCATTGGGATGACCAGCGAAATGACGGACACATTAATTTTCTGTTGTCTATCATTGTATATATGTTGTATTGTATAATGTTTGTTTTAATATGATTCGCTTGTTTCAGTTTCATAATATCCATGTTATCAAAACTTATCTAAATTTCAGTTTCAATATTCATGTTTTACATTTTTAAATTTAAATTTGTTAAAAACTGTGTTATGGGAAAAATTGTACAGAAAAAGATTCAATTCAAACACGGTGGTTACTTTTGGTTACAAAATACTATTAGTGATGCTATTTTTGTAATGACTAATAGTTGGAAGTAGAACAACTCCTAGAGTACTGGTTATAGTATTAGTATTTAGTATTGGCAATACAAACTCATAAAATTGCTAACCCAAACTGAATACTGAATCAGATAAAAATAAACAATGAAATCAATAAACTCATAAAATTGCTTCCTCAATAAATGACAAATTGAAACCACAATATATTTTAAAGATATTCTAAGATTTCTATTTTCTACTATATTTTCATTTACAACAAATATATAGTAATACTATATTTTGTAATGTTCCACTGCTTATGATTTAAGCTCATCAAAAAAGAATGCTTTTAACAGGAGATAACAACAATAAAAAAATAAGCTCCATAAAACATGGCTGGAAAGTAAGCTCTATAAGTATTGCTTGAAAGATAAGATGGATTGAATGCACACTACACCGAGGTGCTAGTTAGTATAACAAAATGATTTTTGGGAAAAGATTACACACAAACACAACTAAAACATGAAAAATGATTTTTAAAAAATCTTAAACAAACGGGCCCTTTTTTTCTTTTAAGGATAAACAAACGGGCCCATAATGACTTGAAAGTTGAGCACATAATATTAATTTGAGTGTAAATTTGAAGTAAATTAATTAATGTTACATTGATAAAGTAAAACGACACTTGTTTGGGAACAAATTATTTTTGCTAAAGCAATGCTTATTTTGGACTGGAGGGAGTATCAAAGAAGCAAATTATAGTGAAACTTAAGTAGACAACGTGTTTGGGATAAATAAAATCATGTATAGAGAATGAATATCAGATATTCTAGTTGTTAGATGTAAATGAGAGTGAGAAAAAAGACCAACTACACTCCAATTTCTTCTTATTCTGTTAATTATATATTCTCTCCTGGGGGAAAAGGATTTACTATAGTTGATGCAAAATAAATAAAACAACACATCCAGATGCTATAAAGAACAGTTTTGAATATTAACTACCTTCAGCTTTGCTATCTCTTGCTCACGTTTAGCAAATGTCACAATGAATGCAACTTCCTTTTTCTTTGCCTTTTCAAGCTGATAACAAATATAAATGTGGAAGGGATCAATAAATATGATCAATGTATAAGGAACCATTTTGAAGCAAAAAATAGAATTTTAGATTCTGAATGGCTGAACCTGATCCGCTAAGGACTCTACTGATGATTTCAGTGCTTGAAGGTAATTAATCACCAATTTGGGTACTAGAAAGCATCAAAAAGAAATAATTTCTCAGATATATATTTAAAACAAAAAACAACAGTAAATACAACTTGATCTTCAATAACTAGTACATCTATGACATATTACTAGCAAATAATTCACGTACAAACTAACCTGGTGTGGTCCCAGCAGGTATGAATGGTGCATTTTGAAATGCAGAGCGCCAATTCTGAATCTCGTATTGTGCATCCTCAAGTTCATTCTTAAATATACAATGATCCAGTAAACAAATTTAGGAAAGAAAAGGCTATAACTAGGACTGTGATTTTCTGCAGTCGAAAATCAACTGCAAGCAATCACAGACATTCAAAAATCTTATTTGATAAGAAAAGCAGATGCAAGTAAACAAACTACTAGATAATTTTCCAACCGTAGAGGATCTGTTTACACCTAGACTGTTATATATGTAACTTTTTTAGAGACTCAAATCCAACAGTTAGTTATGTGAACTCTCTCTCGATGTAGTCAGGATCGAGATTCTACGTAGGATCGGTCGGCCGATGAACGAACGTAAAACACAAGGAACATAACACGGTTCGTAAATAGGATCTGTATGTTTTTGATAGAGTTGAGTGAAATAAATGGAGAAAATAGAGGAAAAACTGAGGAACCAAGCAAAAAAACAGAAAATAGAGGAAAAACAGAGGAACCAAGCAAAAAACAGAGAAAATAGAGGAAAAACAGAGAAACCAGGCAAAAAAATAGAGAAAACAGAAGAAACACAGCAAAAAACAGAGGAAACAGAGGAAAACAGGGCAAAGACGAACCAGGGTAAAGTCTAAGCACGGTCAAGGTGCTGTAGGATGTAGAATTGTACGATCCTACGAGCCAGCACTCGATCCTGACTACAATGTCTATAAGCATTTTATCCCACATGATTCATAGAGTTCACAAACATGACTTTGTAATGTGAGCCATACATGAATCTAACCCTAAATGGCATGTTTGTATTGACATTTCGAGAGCTTATATGCACATTAAATTCCTTAGGCAACAAACATGTTTTGATACATGCGGCAAACGAAAAACTAAAACGTATAAATCATATGACTTATAAGTTATAACTAAAATCCATTTCCTTCAATAACATAATTTAAAAGAATAGTCCATCAATTTAGTCCCTAAAATACCACCCTTTCTCAAATTTAGTCCCTAAACTATATAAAATCCGTCAATTTAGTCCTTAACACCTTATAGCTTAGTCCTTAACATCTTATAGCAAGGACTAAATTGACATATTTTATATACTTTAGGGACTACTTATTTTATTTACATAATTTAGGGACTAAATTGAAGTATTGTTAAAGAAAAAAACTTACCAAGCACGAATCAAGCGTTTCCTTACAGTCTTGAAGACTGCAACATAAAAAACAAACAAACAAAAAAATCCAGTAAGAATTTTAGGCTGAAACAGTTTAGTTGACACAGTCACGCAAAACATTCACATTTCAAAGGATGTATACCTCTCGCGAAGAGACAAAATCATTCCGGTTGTAACACCAGAAGCAGCTTCAACTTCAGCTACCGTTTTGGCCTAAAACATAAACTAACATTAATGCTCGAAAAAAATTGAATAAAATAAAATTTGATTATGTTACCTTCTTTCCGTAAGGATCATTATCAAAATTTCCATCATCAAATTCAGCAGAAGACCTCTTATGACTTACAGTATCTAATTCATAAAAATGAATGAAACATTAAGAAAATGTTGAATAGCATTAGCATTAGCATTAGCATGTGAATTATTTGATGAGAAAAGTAAAACCTGAACGCGTTCCGGTAAATCGTTCTCCGAAATCAAATTCCTGCTGTTGAGAAGAATGAAAGAGAAAAGTGAGATGATGAGTGAAGTGTGAATGAGAAAGGAAAAAGAGAGTTGAGAATTACGTCGTCGAGAGTTGGGGAAGACATGGTGGAGTTGAAAAAACCCTAGAATCGGAGAAAAACTGAGTGAAGTAGATGTTGCTGGTACTTGAAGAGGACTGAGTAGAGAGGTTGTTCTGACGCCAAGTTGAAAAACGGTGAGAGCGAAATTACTCTAACATGTCTGAACAAAGAAATAAAAATTGGGCTTGGGCTTGGGCTTGGGCTTGGGAGAGATAAAAAATGAGAGGGAATTTCTTATCGCATCCCACCATACTATACTTCTCGAGCACCCAACCAATTTCTCATCTTATCCCATTTGGATTCTATAATTTGAAACTTAAAAAAAACCATGTCGATATATGATTCAAGCTCATCCGCCTTCCCCAATTTCTTCAATTGCGTTTTTCAACCTAAAATACTTGACCCCTCCCTCCAAATGTGAATCTTGCTGCCACAATCGACAAACAAGATATTAATTTGCATTTGCTCGAACATTTGGTGTTTCATTTGCGTTTTTTCTGGGGGATTGGATGTGTTCGGATTTTAGATATTGAAACGTGTTCTTCGGCATTTCGGATTCTAAAATCCGAAATAGGCTCGTGGATGCTGAGTTTTGATTTATCTGAGAATTTTGTTTAGTGTTTTGATTTATTTTATATATGGACGCATACCCTAACTATTTTAGAGGTAAATGGATGAGAATGACTGTCACAACTAGGTAGGACCATGCGAGGAAGGCCATACGTGACAGACTCAGACCATCTTATGATCCAGAGCTTGATATTTTCATGCTTACTTGGCTGTAAATATCTTAACTTAAAGCTTATTCGATTGAGCAATTATGTCATGGGCTAATTTTAGAGAAAAAGATATTTGTATAATCATTTTTTGATAACTTCTCTCTCATACTCAGTTTATTGTTTTTACTTTCTAATTTATAAAGATAGAGGTTGTTGAGTAGCAACTAGCAAACTTCAATAACTGATTGGAGTTTAGATGGAAGGTTAATCATCATATGACTATTTTTTATGAAGATCTTGTATGAACGATCAAAGGTCTTTTCGAGTTAAGCTTCATAATCATATGACCTTTCTCGGGACAAAATGATTTTGCTGAGGAGATATAAGAGGAAGCAGTTTGCGGAGGCATTGGGAGTGATATTCGTCACAATCTTGTAAATGACATTACAGAGGCGTGAAGGTGAATATATAAGTCCTATTAAAAAAAATCACGTGCGATGCTTTTATATCAAGAAAACTCACATAGACTTGTCAGAGATGTCCATTTCCTTTCTTCCTTCATTTCTTTTTCTTCATATCTAAATTTTCAGATCCAATATTCTTAAAATTAACGTATCTAATTTTTCGTTGCAATATCTTCATTTATGAGAAATGGTTCAAATCGATGATTCAAAAAACACATGGTCATCAATTCTTCAATGTGAGTCATGATGAATGAACACATGAATATTGCTCATCTATGATAATGGAGTCGAACTTATAGTTTGCACAATCACAAAGTAGTATAACATAAAAGACAACAATGTAGCTGGAGCATAATTTAAAGGCTAGCAACACAAACAAAATGTAAAATAGAAGACCAATTTGAAAAGAAAAATAAAATAAATGACTAATCCAAAAAAAAAAAATTAAGCTAGAAGAACTTAGACGTAATTTTGTCAAAAAAATAGTAGTTAACTTCATATATACAATGCAAAATAAAGATAACACATTTATATGGATAATTTTTTTGTTTTATATCAAATTTTTGGTCCATTCGACCGAACTCATCTTATGTAGAGATAGTCGATTGAGTATAAACTAAATGACAAAATAATTAAGGATTGACTTACACAACATTGAACAAACTTAATGAATATGTTATATGTTGTTCTATGCTCAAAAGCACAAGCTCCATTAAGGTCACGGACTCATTTTCCTATAAAAGGAGCATGCCATACCCTAATTAAGGTATATTTCATCTTTCTACTATTTTCTTCTCTTACTATTTCGTGTAAGAAGTGACTTTGACATTATAGTGTATTTTGCATGTATCTCTCCTTCCTGTCAATAACACCACATTATAGAGGATATCCACCACCTTTGCCGGAAATCACCCACCACCCTCGAGATTGATCTGTCTTCTTAGACAAGAAAAGTCATTAATTTGATAAATTTGTTTTCTTATTATACGCCCCCTCCACAATATTCCACAGTAAAACCCACTCCGTAGTGGCAAACACATTATTTTGTCTCTGAAATTTTTTGTCCTCAATTCCCATGTCTCCTTTGCCCACACCACTCAATCTTCATTAGAAACAACTCACGTAATCATGGGATTAATAAAAAAAAGAATTATTATTACTATAAAATTATACTGGTAGATTTAATTATTATTTTTCTACTGTGTGGAAGCATATCTGATATATATCCTCCTCAATCAACTCCGATGTCCGAGACCAAGATACTAAAATCAACTATTGATCAAATTTTCTCCTTGGATTGTGCAACATATATATGCTTTTTATTTACACTTGCTTAGGACAAAACTTGTCCAAATATGATCATGCATGGGTCCCATGCTACAAGAAACATGCATAACTCTTACTGTAGATCCTAACTCATAAGTCATACCAATAAATACCATGGTGTGCCACATTTTCGTTCATACAAAGCTTCAAAGGAACCCTTAATCATCTAAATATATGTGGCGGTATAATTAGAAGGTGAAAAACTAGTCTTGGCATGGTGCCCACCACGCATTTCTTTCAAGGCTGGCTAGCTCGTGTGATGTAGGTCCAACTTTTTAGGGAAGACAAGGCTTTTGTCTTAGACCTTAAAAAAGTAAATTACCCCCTATCAAAATACGTTTCAATTTCTATTTAAGTTATAAAGATATTTAAAGTTGTTTGCTAATTTAGTCGGTAGATTTTAAGCTCACATTCTTGGGTGAAAAAAGTTATCCCCATTTTCTTCAATCTAAAAGATATATTCTTTTTGAATATGTTCTTTTTGAATGAATTTCAAGGGGAAACGTTGAATGATCTTGTTGTCTTGATAATAATAAAGGGAAAACGTTAAAAATTAGGTGTGACCTTTTGACAAACTCTTTTATTGAAGTTGAAGTTAGTGTTGAGGCATGATGTATCAAGCTAAACCCTGTTTTTAGGGGTTTCTTTCTTTTTTTTTCTTGTCATTCTACCCAAAAAAATGGAAAACAATTTAATTTTGCTATATTATCTTTTAAAAACTATATAAAAAAATTGATGATAAAAATTATGAATATCGCCAATGTTTAGCTTTGTTTTTAATATACGATCGTGGATTTTTGAATAATTTTTGTTAACTCTTACTTTTTTATGTTATTATCTTTCACATTCCTTGGTCAATTTTTTATCTCCTATTTAAAAACCTCATATTTCAAGTTTGCATTAGAGCTCCAAATTGGTTGGACCAATTTTCTGTTGGTATACACGTGTGGATGATACATATCAAAATAAATTATTTTCTTCTTTGTTGATGGATTACTAATATTTTCTTAATATTCAGTGGATGGCTGACACATCAAATCAGCAAGGTAAGTTGTGATGATTGGTCGGAGGGAAAGGTATTAGAAATTGTAAAAGTTGTTTTAGGCTTAATTACACTTTTGATCCTCTAAGTTTCTCAAAGTTGTGATTTTGGCCCCCTAAAAAAAATAACTCTTTTCAGACCCCCTAAGTTTACTTTCTGTTGCAATTTTGGCCTCCCACGCCAATTTTGACCCAATCAAAGGACACGTGCGCGCCACGTGTGTAAATTTTTTTATTTTATTTTATTTCTATTTTTTTAATTATTTTTTTGCCTTTTAAAATTATTTTATTTTTTTAATTTTAAAAAAATATTTTTGTAATTAAAAAAAATTGTTTTAAAAATTACAAATTTAAAAAAGTTTTTTTTTTAATAACAAAAATTAAATAAAAAATTTAAATTTTTTCTTTTTTTTATTACAAATAAAAAAATATTAATTACAATTTTTTTTGTTTTTTTATTACAAAAATTAAAAAAAAATTATTTTTTTAATTAAAAATTTACACACGTCAGCGTTGACTGAGTCAAAATTGCAACAGAAAGTAAACTTAAGGGGCCTGGAAAGAGTTTTTTTTTTAGGGGGCCAAAATCACAACTTTGGGAAACTTAGGGGGCCAAAAGTGTAAATAAGCCTAAATTTTAATAAGGTGTTCATATAAACTTCAAGAATTTGGTTTATTAGTAAATATCATATTTTTCTACGTGTTTTTCAGATCCCATTAATATTTTTGGTGAGAAGTAAATATCATATGTTTGTACGTGTTTTCAGAGCTTTAAATTCTTTTTTGTATTGAACTAATTTTTTTTTAATCTTTCGGTTCTTAGGAGAAATAAACCTTATTCATAATTTGAATTTGGACTAAGAGATACGATACGTAAAGTGTGACCAAAAAAGTGTTTCGATCAAGAATATAATTTAGGTTCTCCTGAATAATTGTAGTATTAAACTCTCATCTTAATTTTTTTATTTTTAAATATATATTTAGCGTATGAAATTTTGGACTTTATTATAGTGGACAAGGTTGTGACACACCTTAGTTTGTATTTTTGTATAGCTTTGTTAAACTAAATTTCTCGTGCTTGCAACTTAAGTGGCAAGATAAAAATCTAAAGTATAAGAAAATGTCTATCCATGGTTAGATTAGATGGCATGTGTGGCACGTATAAATCTTCACATCAGCAAAAGTGGAGCTGTTGGTGATACTGATTTGATACCCAGTAATCAAAATAATTAGGATTTTAAATATGTCGTTAATTAATATTGGAAGCTAGATAAGACAACCACATGTGTGTGGTGGGGTTTACCATTTCTTCCATCATCTCAAAAAGATAAAAGAAAAAAACCTATACAAAAATATGAAGATATGATCCCCCTATCTCAAATGCGTGAAAGGTCTTCCACTTTCTCTAATATAAAGTAAAGTAATTTTATAGACTCTCGAACAGGGACACAAATTATAGATTGCATTTTCTTTAACAATAAAAAGCTAACTTATAATGTGACCACAAATTTCTCTAATAGTGAAAACAACAGCACAATGAATAATGTGATCACAAATTTGAAAGACAATAACAAAGATAACCACCTCTTCTAAATCGGAGGAAATATTATTATTTAGATCGGAAAAAGTATACTTTTAAAAACAACATCAAAAAAGTTGTAAGAAGATATATATATACCCAACAAAAAGACAGTATATACTCCGTTTCCTATATACTCCGTTTTCAGAATCTTGGTACACAAGTCATGATTACCCACTTTAGCTTTTGAATAATGGAAGAAGCAAAGATCCTTTTTGTGTCTGTCATATCCAAGCATGTATGTCAGGCATATATGCATAATAATGCATGCAGTATATAAATTCATGTCATAGATACATATACATAACTCAGACTTTACAGAACACTTTTTCTAGACGCATGGCAAGCAACAAATATGAAGATCGCATGTGAATGAAAGAAAGAAAGAATGCAACTAATACTAGTGCTTGAAAGATGGTGTTGGCAAGTTAGGAAACAAAATGGGACCCTTATGCACCACTCCATTGTTGAAGGGTCATTCTCAATTCCTAACTTTATGTTCGTCAAAGTCAAACCTCTCCAACATTGTTCATCATTCTCAAAGAGCCACGGATGGATTAAACAGAAACTAATTTGGTCCCTCTCTCTGTCTTCACTATATGTGTTGTAAAAGAAATTAAGACTTGAATGGCACGCAGCAAAAGCTACTTTGTCTGCAAACGCGTATATGTTTCTATGTGTTTTAGATTCCTTCTATCCAAATTCAAATCTTCATTGCATGCTTGCTACTATCATTTGATTTTCTAGATGCACACGTGCTAGGGTTATTTGCATTCATACTCCATCTATATCTTTAAATTTTTCATGAGTACATGCAAGCAATTAATATCATCTTAATTAATAAAGGGATGATTACTTAAAGACATTATGATTACTTAAATTGATATGGATATATGAATGTAATTTTTTGACAAGACTAATAATCTTAAACATTGTTATATTTTGTTCAACCATGGCATAACAAGTGTATATGTGACATTTCTTCAACAAAAAAAAAGTATATGTGACATGTTAAACGGGTGTGAGAAAAATATCTAATATGAAAGTCTAATATTACTCAAATAACAAATAAGTTTTTATTCAAAAAAAATATAACAAATAAGTTTTTATTCAAAAAAATAACAAATAAGTTTGTCTAATATAGACCTTAAAAAAAAGTTTAAAGATGGACGATTATCATTTTTATAGTATAAAAATGAAAATGAATTTTATAATAAAAAGAGAAAGAGATGTAGTACTTTATTAAAATTCAATAAATATACTAAGGATCAATTTGAATGTTTTTTAAAGGTTCATATATTATCTTTAAAAAAAAGTTTCTTATAATTTTTGAAAGAAAAAAGTTTCTTATATTAGATGCACTCTCATTTTTGTGCATAAAAATAAATGGGGGCGCCGCTAGGTGTGAATGTGTGATATATACAAATTGTGCTTCATTTTACTAATAATATTTTTTGGTTACATTATGAAAAGGAAACAAGAAAGAAATATCAAATAAAAAAAAATATTAGCGTGGCAAAGGACGACATTGGATTTTCTTGTCAAAAAAAAAAAGGAAGACATTGTATTTTGGTTTTATTTATTTACTTTTTTTTTTAGCAAATTTACTATTTTTTATAATAAATAAAAAAATTAAACCCCAAAAGCATTTCAAAAAAGAGTTAGGAAAAGGAGATCACGTATCTTGCTGAGCAATAAAGAGTGGAACATCTTGTCTATTACTCTTTGTCTCTTCAATTGGATCGTGCACCAGATAATATTATATGGTCTCTTATTTTTACTCACACAAGATCACGTTCCATATAAAAGCAATATTTATATAGTAGAAATATATAGTAATGAAACAGAAGTCAAGCCTACATATTCTCAATAATATGATTATTTATTTTATAATGCATATTATATCACTATTATTTTCACAAGTGTACAAACTGTAGATACGAAAGCACAATTAAATGATGGCAACTTTTGCCTCTAATTGCTTTAGCTCCTTTTAGCCATTAATTAAATTATTTCTAAAATTAATTTAATCTGTTAGAATTTAAGAGGCGACTTTGGTGTCACACTATGGTAACAACTAACAACCCATTTTCTGGTGATGACTTAAAAAAAAAAAAAAACCCAATTTCAGGA
>Ga0228710_1007794_pt1 | contig 15654 bp, 7 predicted proteins | sample MedpolnodulmetaG_FD_177995 | JGI IMG/M metagenome (GOLD analysis project Ga0228710, IMG submission 177995) | Root nodule microbial communities from Medicago polymorpha collected in Santa Monica, California, United States - pink nodules | ecosystem: Host-associated > Plants > Roots > Nodule... | reverse complement strand
AACATGATATCCAATATTAAACTCCCTTTTCAAAAAACCAATTAATTCCTTTTCCTTTTTTTCCAAATGGTTTCGTACCCTTTTTTCTCCTTTCAACTGATACTTATATATGAAACTCTACAAAACCTCGTACATTGAACGGGTTAGAGTCTAGTTAGGATATAAGGTAGATAAATGTCGTGATCACATTGCCCAAACTCCCATGTAAACTATTTGGCCCTCATGATCCAGAAAATATTAGTGGGAGCCAAATGGTATGATAAAATCCAAATTCTCATAGTTCTCTCACTTTATGTGGCCAATGAAATGGTATCACGTCTGGCCTCGTGCCCCAATTTGCGGATTTGGTAAAAACCATTCATATCATATATACCATTTATATCAAGGGAAAAAAAAAATCTTTCCTTAAAACATATATCCAGAAAAATCATCAACAGTCTTTTTATTTCAGAAAAAAAATGTTAATGAATGTCCAGGATATTGATCAATAAATAATAAAGAAATGTGAAATATAGTGTATTCAATTATGTGGTAGATACACAAAATTGTTCGTCATTTAACAATTTAATTGGATTCATGAGCTACATTTTGGTCCTTTGAATTTTAAACAAGATTCAACCTTGGTTGTTGATAGTTTTCCCTCTTAAAAAAATGATGGCACAAAATTTGTCACTATCAATTAAAATTATAGAAAATTATATTTATCTCATTATAGAAACTTCCAAATTGAGTTTGTTAGGAGACCAATGAATGATTTTTTTTTTTTGACAAAAGGAGACCGGTGAATGATGTTGCTCATGTTCTCGCGACAACAACTTTAGCTAGTTTTTAAATTTTTAGTGATATATATACCACATTTTATTAAGCACATTAATATTAATGAAAGGGTAGCACTAAGCAAGAGGCCAGTCTTATGTTTGTGATAATCAAATTTATATTAATCGTATTATTGTCCTTCCGTCCCGGTGTTTGTCCTAATATTTGTCCTATTAGTCTTATAATTCAAAAGCACGCTTTTGATAATATAGTTTGTCTCACATGAATCACTAAATTGAAGTTAAAATTATAGTATTTGTTAACGTGCAGATGTGACGACCAATCCATTGCAATTGTTTGATCTGCATAATTAACCTGCTCAGTTTAATTATTTTTTGGTGGTGGGTTATTTGATTGATTAGCTCTTAATTAAAATTTCAATGGACCCAAACCAGAGCGTCGGTATAATAAGAGTGCAATATATATACTTGTACAATAATTAATCGACTGTTTAGTAAAAAAAATAAAATTAATTGATTGATTGAACCAGCAGCAACTAACTTTTATTAATTGGCGTTTCTCATTAAAATGGACAAAGGCACTAAGACACGTTGAGTTGGGGGATCCACATTTGGGCCTCCTCTCAAACCTGTTAGTATAGTCAGTGTGGGAAATGATCATCCTCTTCTCAATTTGTTTGAATCGTTTATTGATCTTAATCGTCTGATCTCAATTTAACAGCGTAAGTCTGTTTTTAAAATATAGGGATTAGAGGTCCAAAAATCATGTGAATAATTCTCTTCACTATGGTCCATTAAAGCAGGGACAAACATACTAGTATAATGTGATGAACATAGGGCTAGAGTCTACACCACAGTGTATGGATTATGTGATGGATGTTTTAGCAAAACATGTGGTTAATCACATTTACAAATGGTTGTCATGCAAACGTAAGGGTGATAATTATGATTGCATAAGAAATGACAACATGCATTGTTACTTTTTCTACAAAGACGCTCTTAGAATTATGAAAAGAAAAGCCATGGTGGAAGTGGAACGTGTTAGTGTTACTGCATGCAAAAATTATATACCTTGTGTCGGGGAAATGGGGCTAATAACAAGCTCTGTTATTCTGTACTTAAAGTAACCTTTATGTTATTTGTGCTTTTCATGCTTTTGCTCTTCTAACTTTAACTTGTTGTATTGGTTGTTAACATAGTCTTCTTCATATTTGCGTAAAAGCCAGCTCTTTAGGTACTTGCTACCTATGAAGAACGGATACGAACATAAACACAGTTAATAATTTGAGAAAATCACATAATTTGATATAATTAAAAGTGTTGGTGTCGGACAGATACGTGTCTGACACCAGGACACACCTAGGGTTGCTACCTATCACTTATAAAACTAAAAGTAATATCTGATTTTCTAAGTAAAAAAGTGTTTGTGGCATGGTAAATAATCCACGTATGAAGATCTAAATATTTACAAAGCATGACATATCTACATGGATATCCAAGTGGGACCAAATAGTCAATTTTCTTCAGAAATTTGCCTCACTAGATTCCATAAAGGGTCTTATACTTTCTTTTGATTTAGTAATAAGAACAAATGGCAAACCTACAAAGTACTAAATTCAGAATCATGTGCAAAAGCTAGCAACAGCCAATAGTATACAAGAGATTTTCAGTGGAATGCAAGTTCACAAGATAAGTGGAAGAAATAATTCAAATTGTACATTTTAGACGCTTATGGATGTAGTATCTTATCGTATAACAGAACCTCCAAATTACTTTGGGGTCACTGAGTGAGCCCATGAATCACATGATTAATACTTAACAATTAGTAAATAAAAGAAATGTGAAAAATCAAAAATACATTGAATTCCATAATGATGTTATTATTGAATTCAAATCAATACACAGCACAGAGGAGAAGGCCCCAAAGACCTTTTCACATCCATTTTCAAAGCCAATTAGGCCACTATGAAAAGAGAGTTCACCTCTTTTTTCAAAACCAATAAAAAAATGTAAAAGTATAGTATAAAAAAAACTATATACACGTGTTTCCCATCACACGCTGGACACCAAGCATTGGAGTCCTGTATAGTTAGGCCAAATCCCATGGCCACAAAAAAGGGATCAGAAAATAAACAGCTCCCAAAAACAAACAAAAAATCACACAAACACACATGATTGGTACGTGCCAAAGCCATCTTCACTCGTACCATCAGAAAAGTCCATGAGTCAAACTGTAACTCATTTCTGTTGCTTATTGTTGAGGGTATCCCTTCAAAGAAAGTGAGTGATGTTATCGCTTGGCGCCAAGAAAAGAAACTTCACTCATAAATGTCTTTCCCATGACAAGTCAAAAACAGCTCATAATTTCAGAGTTTTCATCCCCAAAGGTCTTGATTTTGATACCTGCTCTCTGTTTTTTCTTCACTGTTTCTAGACCATTGCCCCCACCATCTTTCATATCTTTCACCTATGATCAATGCAACCTTTGAATTCATATCTCCAACAATACCACATCAAATGCTTCTCTCTCTCACCTATACATCAATAAATGTGTGTTCCAAAATCCCCTTCCTCTAGGGGATACAGTTACACCAAAAAGATAAAAATGAAAAATAACAATTAAATAGGAGTACTAGTACTCGCCAAAACCATCAAACTCTCATACATACAACATATAGTCAAATTTTCATTGCAAAAACCCTCGTAAAAATGTTGAGGTTTCTAGACAACCTGGCCCACCTTATTTCCTCTTGTTCCTTTATTATTATTATTCTTGTTTGTTTCTTTTCTCTTCACTCTGAGTTTCCTTTGTCATCATCTACCCAGAAACAGCTATTTAATTTCCTCTTTTTATAAGACAACGAGAAAGAAGGTGAAGAGGAGGAAGATGGAGATGATGACGATGACGAAGAGATACTAGACCACCTTCTGGTCCGAGCTGTAACTCGCAACTGTGGCAACACTTTAGGGGCATTTCTTTGGTTATTGCTACTCACAATTTCTTGAATCAACTCATAGCACCCTATAATTTTTTCCTACAATAAACAGATAAATGTGATTTGGTAAACATATAAATAATCACATGATTTTCTTTTGTTTTATTTCTTTCATTTACCATATACTACGTATAGTACTATGTATTTACTATACATATAATATGCTTACTTTGCTTAGTCCTTCACACCATGACTCAGCAAGCTCAGGATTAACAAAAGACCAATTAGGAATTTCATTAGCTGCAGAGAGTATGGCAGCTGCAGCAATGCATGATGGCCTGTAAGCAAGAAAGCTAGCATCTGCGGACAGTATTCAAACAGAAAACTCATTAACCTTGAAAACTCAGAATAGAGATCATCACTTATTCACCATCGTAGTTTTCAAAATTATTATTTTTAACTACATTTTCAAGCATTGAGAGAAATTAAGGGTAAAAGAATACCTTGGATATTAGATAAGATAATTTCTGTAGCACGTGAAATTAGGAAGTGAGTGAAAGTTCCAGTTGAATCTAGCTTGCTCGCAAAGAAACTGAGGAAACTAAGTGGGGTGACTGATCTTAGCCTCCAATCCAAAATAGTCAGAACAAGCAGCTCCATTCTAAGAATTGTCCTCGGTTGAAATATGTATTTGGCACCTTCAACCTACGGTTTATAATATCCATCACAATTTTTACAAATAACTTAGTATCATCATCACTATATGCATTGACATGCAGAATAATGAACAAGGAGTTCTAATCAATAATTAATTTAAGTAATAAATGTATACCTGAAAGTCCAAGAGAGAAGGAACAAGGGGTTCCTCCATCTTTGCTGCTAAAGACAAACATGCAACAGATAAAAGTTGCAGTGGCCACCCATTTGATTCCTGTTAATGTGGTAATGTAATTAACATCATAATAATATAATATAGTTGTTCAATAAATTAATAGTAGTGATCCACTAATATTATCATATTCAAACTTTATGCCATAAATGCACTCACGTGACATACATGTGGAAAAGAGGGAAGCACTAGCTAAATTCTACTAGCTGTCATAATGTATGTATATGTTGCAAAATTCACTTATATATATCGTTGATTTTTACATTATGTGTGTATATACAGTATTTTTGTAGTATAGGTACTTGTAGCCTTAAATAAAAATTGTATAAATGATTTCAATTTTTATCATTATTCCTCGCAGACGTATCAAAAAAAAGTGATTTCTTCGTCTCAAAACAAAATTAAGTGCATTTTGAAAAGTATCATTCATAGAATTTGTCAATGGAAAAGGTAGCTATTAAAAAGAGAAAATTTATATTAATCAGGGTGAATACGCTTTTGGTAATGTAATATTAGCGAATTCCAGTTTTAGTCTTTGTAAAAAAAATAATTTAGATTATGTTCCTATAATTTCAGATTTTTTCACTTTTGATCCCTTATTTCACCACTTCAGCAGAATCTGCATACATGGCATGTGAAATGAGGGACCAAAAGTGAAGGAATACGAAATTACAGGGACTAAAAATGGGAGGAATCAGAAATTGCAGGGACGTAATTTATGCAGATTCTGCTGACATAGTTAAATAAGGGACTAAAAGTGGAGGAATCTGATATTACGGACATAATTTACATTTTTTATATTTTATAGCGACTAAAACCAGAATTCGCTAATATTACGGGGACCAAAAGCGGTATTAACTCAATTAATCAATTGATATTTTAAGAATGATAATACAGTACAGTGTTTTGTTTATGCATACTCAAAGCGTGAAAGAGTGAGTCTAACTGTCAATAGAAAACCTTGGCATAATAATTGTGATACCGAAGGGTCATGAGTTGAAATAATTGACATATTTAATTTAATTTATTCCTTTTCATGCGCCTAGTGTTGGAAGTGTCAAAAGAGACACCGAGACCATCACTCATTTTCTCGAATATGTCAAGCGTGCATTGAATACAATTAGTATCCTAGGAATTCTAATAAGGTCAGATGACTAAATAAAAAGTATTTGATCACACATGGAAAGAAATATTTTTTCAATGAGAAGTGCTATTTATTACGGAAGGTTGAGAGACGAAAACATTCGGATTAATAGGTGTGAACAGTAGGAAAGAGTATAACTCCACTTTTGGTGGAAAACATAAGGGTTAGTGAGGTGAATTAATTAGCCAACACCTTTCCCTATTTTTTGGTCAATAGATTTCCGGTAATATTTAGCATTTCTGTTTTTTAATAATAAAGAGGAAATTGATAAAAAAAATGATTGAATATTTTAAGGACCATCTTTTTATGTGTGTGTTCAAACACTATTGATTTAGTCTTGTGATCATGGAAGAATACCTTCTAGTACCAAAAAAACAAAATGATTTATCAAAATTTATTACTAGCTAGACTTTCGACGTTTGAAAACAAGAGCTCACCGGTAAAGGTCGAGAATCCAAAAACCGATCCATATAGTTAATGGAGAGGTACGCCGTTAACGGCTGAAATCCATAATACTCATGTACCTGTAAAATTAACAAAAAGCAGTTCCGTTTGAAAACTTATTAATAACAATAATAACGGCGTCAACCATGATTCATCGACGCTGTTTATATTTACCTTGAGAATCCATGCAATGGCTTCTTCTCTGGTGCTGGCTTCGAGAGAGCGAGATTGGAATCTTGAGACGTAGTCCAAACCAGGAACAAACTTATGCTCGTCCTCAATGAAAACAGTAATCGACTCCTCCTCTTCCTCAGTTAATAATGACGACAACGGCAACGACGATGATAATGAATCTAGGTCGGAAGAGTATTCCGGTGAATCACCGGTGATGACCTCTGATGAGTCCTCGCCGCAGTGGAGGTCACAGTCGGAGGTGCTGAACAGTGGCATGAGAATCGCCGGTAATTGCTCGTCATTCATTGCTTTGTCATGTTCAGTCACGGGGGGAGAGAGGAGAGAGAGAGAGAGAGATTTTGTAGGTTGGAAGGCTCTGCAGTTGGTTTCACTATAAATATGCGCGGCCTCTTGGGGTTTCCATTTTCAATTGTTAATAATAACGTTTATTTGTTTGTTAATCCAAAACGATTTGGATTAAAAAGTCCTCTTCAATCTTTTGTGCTGTGGTGTGGGCACACTGGACATATGGTTAATTCAAATCAACTGACCCCATGGTTTCAAATTTCAATGTTTAAAAAACAATGCTAAACAAAATAAAGATACTCAATGTGGGATGAAACAGACAAATCGGTTTGTCGATGGTGGTAACACTTTCCCTTCATTTCTCAATTATGCGATTAAATTAAATTGAAGTGGTTTATAAATTAAATAAAATAAATTGACTGGCTTATAGTAATGTACTTAGTTCAAATATCTATGTTTTATTGTACCCTTGAGTGAAAAGAAAATGTTTCCTTGTACCCAAGAAAACGATAAACATTCACTATAGTGTAGTATTAATCAAATAACAAGGATGGATCAGAGAAATAATGCATGTAACGATGAAATTTCAAATATACCAACCCTAAAATTTAAGTCATGGTGAGGGTCCCATATCCATCCGATAAGACATGACATGAAAATATATTTATAAGTTTGAAATATTCATCATTGTACAAGTTAATTTTTGTAAGGGTTATGCTAACCGGTGTCCTTAGGGCAATGGTTAAGAAAACCCAAAAAAGAAAGTTTTAAGTTGAAAATACCACTTTTTAAACTTTTGAGGAGTTGAATGCACAAATTCCAATGCGAGATTACTATATTTGCTTCCCTAACCATTGTCCTGAGGGCATTGGTTAGCATTATCCATTTTGTAATGATTGAATTATATTAAACCTAAATTTTAAGATGATATCATAAGAGGACATATCAAGTGAGAGGACCTTTTAAAATGAGAGATGAGAGGGTGAAATAGTGGCTCTTAGATTAATCTTGATGGTTGCGATTTAATTTTCCCTCTAGTAACTCACGTGACTCTATCAAGATAGTTTCAGGATAGTGAGTGTGTCACGTGAGTTACTAGAGGGAAAATTAAATCGCAACCATCAAGATTAATCTAAGGGCCACTATTTCACTCTCTCATCTCTCATTTTTAAAGGTCCTCTCACTTGATATGTCATCGATATCAGAATATATATAAAATATATTTGGTCACCCACTATCAAACAATTCAGGTTAAACATCAAACGGTCAATTCTTAATTGTATTGAAAGTCCCAAATTAAATGAGAAGTGACTTAAAAATAAGTAGAAGCATCTCTTACCTTACAAGTCGGATTTGTAAGGCTAATCAAAATCAAAATGTAATATGTTAGGATTGCGGTTTCGTAAGAAAGAAAGATACATTGAATGTCTATACTCCTGTTATCAAACAGAAACGAAGTGGGCTCACTAATTGGTGAAGTTCTTAACTTCTCCCATTGACTTATTTTTAGTGTACATAAAATCAAATGATGGAAAACTCCACCTAACCTTAAGTGAAATATTATACTATCTTCTTTAGAAATAAATAGGAGCAATACCCCCAAAAATCAGCATGGATTACGTATATGTTGTCATGTGTGCTTGATGCTGTTCACTAGTCAGTGAGAAATGCTTACTCACCCAACATTTAATTAATTTTCCTTTATTTCCTTTAGGTTTCTTGAAGTAAAGGTAACTAATTAAGAAAGAAACAAAGGTCTATAAAGAATAAATTCTTATGACTAATTCTGTGTTTGGTGTATAAAAATCAAGGAAAAAAAATCATGACCAGAATAGTCTTTGGTAGGGTGCAAAAATTGAAGGCATAATCGTATGTAAACGTTATCAGCCGACAAAGGATTATGGCACAGTTTTAGTTTGAAGATTATGGGAAGGTTAGCTGATGGTACATTATTATTTGGCAGATAAGAGAGAGCGCTTAAGAAAAAGTAGAACTAGATATGATTTGTTGAAAACTAAATTATATGCAATCACACATTGCCAAATCTCGAATATTTGATAAAGATGTTTCGATGTTTTGAATTGCATTGTTGGGTTGATTTGGTGAATTTAGAAAACACCTCATCCTATTCTGATCAAATGATTGGAATCTTTTGATTACGTGTTTTCTTTCTGATATTAGGAAATAAGGGTTTAATGTGTTGTAATTTAACGATAATTTGGTAAAAATAGTAAATTCATAGTATATTATTAGCTGAAGGGTTAATTAAGTTTTTGGTCCCTATAAATATCTGCAGTTTTGTTTTTAGTCTCTAAAAAAAAAATCACAGTTTTTAATCCCTACAAAATTTTTCGTAAATGTTTTTAGTCCCTGTTAAATTAAAATTTGTTTAATTATGCTTAAACTTCTAAATTTTTGAAAGATTTTTTACAGACATGTTCATAACATCGTAAGACACTCTTTTATAAAAAAAAATTAGTTTTTTTAACATGTAATGAATTAAATATGAATTTTTCTAAAAGCCAAATTTTCAAGATTATATTAATGAAAATTTGGACCTAATAATAAAATTTTGAGTTACTTTTTTGTGGAGGAACTTTGTATAATGTTCTAAATAAAATAAGTATGTAAAAAATATATTAAAAATTTAAAAGTTTAAGCACAATTAAGCAAATTTTAATTTTATAAGGACTAAATGTATGTGTTGGTCCCTGTTAAATTAAAAAAAAATTAATTATACTTAAACTTTTATATTTTTAAATGATTTTTAACAGACATGTTAAGAACATTATAATAATCTCTTTTATAAAAAATTAGAATTTTTTAACATGTAATGTATTAAATATAATTTTTTTAAAACGTCAAAAATTCAAGATAAAACTAACGAAAATTTGGACTGCTAACTTATTGTGGCGGAATGTTTTATAATATTTTAAACAAATATGTAAAAAATCATTAAAAAATTTAAAATTTTAAGCATAATTAAACAAATTTTAATTTAACAAGGAATAAAAACACTAACGGAAAATTTTGTAAGGACTAAGAAGTGTGATTTATTTTTATAGGAACTAAAAACAAAACTGCAGATGTTTATAGGGACCAAAAACTTGATTAATCTTTAGATGAATTAAATCATTTTTTTAGACAAACAAGTAGTATTAATAATGTTAGTGGTTATGTTAGTTTTTGAGGTCCAATTCAAGACACCTTACTTAAAGTTCCTTTAAATGTATCGTAGTTCATCAATTGAGATATCTATTACTTCTAGAATGAGTTTCAAATTCAAAGTGTACTTATTTGGTTTTCAAAAATGGAATCATGTTTTATTTTTTGTGTAAACTAACATAAAAAATTCTCTTGGGAATTTTGTTGCCCAATTTGAAAATTTAAACCTAATCCAAACACACAACAAAGGTGGAGAATAAGCATGTGAAAAGGAAAAGCGTTTTAATCTTGGCTGGCACAAATGGAAAGTTATGACTTAAGACTGTGGCTCTTGTGGAAGCACTGAGATGTTTGTTGAAATCTTGATCCTTATAATTTGAATGTTGATTATATAGTGTGTGGAATGATTGTGCTGCCATCTTTGAAACAATTGTTGGTGGTTTTTTGTGCTTCACGTTTAGGGGTTAAGACTTGTATATGGTAAATAAACATGATGATCCAATAAAACATACTACTTAGCTTTTTGGGACAAAACCCGATTTGTGAAAAATAACCAGTTTACAGCTGCATGTGAAGAAGGCGGGTCGCACCATATACGTTGAGCTCCGACCCAAAAACCAAACTTCATTAAAAATATAAAAATGGCTTCGCCCGGGTTCGAACCGGAGACCTTCAGTGTGTTAGACTGACGTGATAACCAACTACACCACGAAACCATTGATGACAGATTCTTGGTTTACAAATTTATATTATTTTATTGGATCTTGTTAACTTGTGCCCTAAAGACGGACACAAGATAAGAAACTAAATAAAGAAATTTAACCTTGAAAATTGTGCATTCATAATCTTAAAAGCTTAAAAACTTATCTTTTCAATACAATATTTTCCTATTTTATTTATGACATGGAGTCAATTTCTTTTCATTTATTGTACATCAAATTTTCTTTTCATAATAAAACAAAATGATATTATTGAAAACCTTAATGAGCGATCTTAAGGTTATGAATGATTAAATAATATTATAGAGTAAAGAAAAAAAATTTAAGACAAAATGAAGATATGCTTACAAAAAGAAAATAATATTCTAAACTCCTAATTATAGAGTATAAGTTTCCTCTAAAAATATACTCTAGACTCCTAATTTTAAGACAAAAAGAAACAAAATTTCTTTTCATAATATTTTTTTTAAAACAAAATAATAGTTTAGGTTCGTTGAAACGAAGCTTAATAGGGTTAAAACATATTTTAAAACTCAAAGAACACTAAAAAGATGCTTACAAATAATCTTTTAAAGAAGTTATTACCCTGTCTAAAGAAGTTATTATGCTATTTGCAGGAAAAAATCAACGCTCTTCATTATATGAGTCAATTTTCTACCAACCAAATTAACTTTCATTGTTAAAAAGGAGGTCGAAGACGAAAATGTAGGCTTACATGATATAAACTAATTAATTAATGATCGATAAAATAGCATGGTCACACACAAAAGAGGTAGGAATTATGTTTTTTGAGAGGAAGGAGGTAGATAAATTGGTTTGCAAAGTTATTTTATTTATTTGAATTTCACAATAAAATACAAAATTAAAATATAGCTTTTGAAAGTTAACATTACGAGTGTATTAGAAGAAGAAATAAAAAATGGGTGCTAATAGAAAATCAGCAATTACCTTTGAATTTGAAAAGGCAAAAAGGCCACATAACGAAGCACAATCCAAGTAAGAAAATGCTCTTCTCCCATCACATTTTGTTCACTCCCAACTACAGTTCTGAAAATGCTTCTAGTGTGACTTAAGTCACGCAGGTGTTAAATGCAACGTGACTTAAGTCACGCTGAAATACAACCTACGTGACTTAAGTTACGTTGAAGACCAACGTGAGTTAAATCACGTTGTGTGTCCTTTTAAAGATCAGACAACAACTTATTTCCTCATTTCCTCTTTCACATCTAAAATCTTCAAAAACTCTCTCAAATCAACCAACAGTCCAATAACAATTAAGTTTTCATAATCAAACACCATTAACATTTTATGTTTACATGTTAGATTTTTCCTCTTAAATTATAAATTGTTTAGTTTAAGGGTTTGTTTAAATTTTGATTTTTTCTGGAAAGAAATGATACAATGTTTACATGTAAATGACTTATATTGCTTAATTGTTTATATGTTTGCATGTTTATGTTGTAGTTTTGTGTTTTAGGGTTTATGTATAATTTGCACTTCAAGTGTTTAATGAAATGTTTGAATGAGTTTTTCATTGATTGTTTAATTTATTATGGTGTAGATCTAAAACAATGACCAATTTGTTCAACGATCAAGTACGCTTCAATGGTGGAAACCCTCGTTTTTTCAAGGCTCGAGTCGATGTCACGCTAAATGATCTAAAGGATCAACTAAATGAAATCAATCAAAGACTCAACTCCGAAGACACAAGGAGGGTGAAGGACCTTCAATATGCACGTCCCGATTATTTGTAGTCTGAAAAGATAATGCTGACAGACAATGACTCTGTGAGGAGCATGTTCTCCATATATTGTCAGCACCGCATGTTCCCGATGATTGAGATGGAAGCTATGTTGCTGAGATCGCCTGAAGATTTTCTCAAGAGTTTGATTCTGCCAAAAGATTATGTTTAGGTAGCATCATTATTATGTAGTATCTTTATTTTGTTGGAATTTAAGTTTAATTCATGAAAGTTTGCTGAAGATGTTGGCATTAAAGTGTCTTATAGTTAGCATAAAGATTTGCAGCATCCTTTGAAAAGTAAAAAGAATGAAGAGAACACAACTTGTATTTTACCAAATCAACTGTATATGTTATGACATCGAATTCTCTTGTATAAGATGAGTGTGATGAAAGAGAATGTACCTCTAAGATGTTGTTTTGTGCTTGATCACGCTCCTCTGTCAATTGAAACTTGTTAGTGGATAGTGCAGTAGGGTTAAGTTCAAAAGAATATATTGGAATACATTCATTTTTGTTACTACTCATCTTATATGAGGGAATTCAATGTGATAACCTATATAGTTACATCACCAGATAGTGTTTTGGATCTAGATGTTGTGTTTAAAATAACCCACCTATCTATTTTAAGCAATGCTATTCAAGATCACAATTTAATTCACAGATATCGTACGAGTTTGCTATCCTATTCATACCATCCCCTCAACTAATTTGCATACAAAATCGCATTTTGAGCAAGATTGATGCATAACTGCTTATGTATCATGAAATCACACATTGTGTGCAATTTTCAGTGTAATATATTATTACTCTTAACCCATTTTCAATGTAATATATAAGTATCATAGTTCATAGTTCATGTTTTTTATTGTTAAATTTCAGAAAGAAAAAAGCTGTAAAATTTAAATGTTGAAACACAATAACACATAAGTATCATATTGTACTTCGTGTTTACAACATCTAGTTTTTTCTTCCCAATACCACTGTTAGACTAGACTAGCCGCTTGAAAGCAATGTTTTAGAAAACCAAACCGGGAAATTCAATGGTAAACTGACACTGACTACGGTTCAGTTATTTGAGTGTGTTTGAAAGCAGTTTTGCCCCGGTTTGAACTGTCTAAACATTGCTTCAAACAACACATCACAGGGTTTGAAAATAGATTTTGAATGTAAAACACAATTAAATACACGTACCAAATGCTTCGAGCACTATGTTCTCAGAATAAGCAAATAATAAACTCTTCTATATAAGTAATTTTCTCCTACGATCATTCTAAACTAAGGCATAGAGATCATAATTATCAAAATTGCTCTTTAGCTCTTACAACATAAGCACAAGTGCATCACAGATGCTAGAGAACTAAATAAGTACTTAACATACAACGAGAGACACTTTATTGGTTGCTATTACCACCTATCCATTCATTCCAGTCCTTGTCAACATGGGCTTGTGCCCAATTGATAGCAGTACGCGCAGCTTGCGGTCCTCCAGGCAATCCTCTTTCGTTTACAATATCAGCCATGTCAACGAAAGGATCAACCAAGAGTGTGCCAGGACCTCCATACTCAGAATGTAAGAATGTGCTGAAAATCTGTTCAATTCAATCATAGTCACCGTTAATCCACAGGAAACAAGGTAAGTATGGACTTTATTTTGCAAGTCAAGTGAAGCTCCAAAAATAGTTTAGGTGTACGAACAAAATCCATACAGAAGAAAGCACTTGAGTAAAAAATCATAAAAGTCAGTTGCATGAAAACCAAAGGTAGTGGAGAAAGGCTGCGTCTAGATGGCATTTGATATGTTGTTTAGCACAATTATAGTTGAAAGCAGTGTTGTCAATCGCAGATCGCGGAAGATAGCGGTTTAGTCAGTTTCCGCTACACTACAGTTCTATAACGCCACCATAGTCTCTACTCTACATGACAACATGTGGACATAGCGGATCGCGGAACAATAGTGGTTTATTCATATTCTGCTACACTATAGCGCTACAGCAGCTATTTGACATCCCTGGATGATCAAATTTCGCAACGCTATAGTGTTATAGCGCCACTATAACTGCTATTTGACAACAATTTGTACTAAATAGTGGATCACGAAACAAAAGTGATCTGTTCAGGTTCTGCTACATAGCGCTATAGCAAAGCTAAATTTGCTATTTGACAACCTTGATTAGTTGATTGAAAGAAATACATTCAAACAATGCAAATAATATATTCTAAATTAACCTTGCATTACCAAAACATGAAAATATTGATATACATAGACAGAAAAAACTCCTAACTTCTTCTTCGTCCCCTGTTCTCTTTTCTAGGTTACTGAAAAATCCTCCTATTTTTAACTCCTAGTTGCATATGTTAAACTTGGATTTCAAAGAATTTTACTAATCAGATCAAATGTCTATGTATATGAATAAGAGCAGACACAACCAACCCTATTTTGTCATCCCACTCAAAGTAATATCAGTGCTCTTTTGTTGTAAAAAATCGCCTATAGATTTTGCTAATACATGCATGAAATCTCTAGCAAATCTAATAAGATCTCTAAAATCTTATTTCATAGAACATAAAAGTCACAGACAAAATCATAAACATAAATGAAGGATCATTCATACATCAATGGTCAATAAAGTTGAACACATCCAAAGCAGGGTGACAAGGAATGCTAACAATGAAAGTGTACAAAGCAGTTATACAATCAATTAATCATTAATCTTATGCTTACTCCCTATGTTCATCAAAGTCATAGAAAGCAGGTCCTTCAAATATGACATCTTTCCGAAAACTAATTTTAAATTATAGAGTAAACAGTTACCATGGTTCCTAAATGTGCAACGCAGTATCACTATAGTCCCTAAATATATTGAAATTACAAAAACTTCGCAAGAGTGTTTTCTATTAGTAATTTCATGCACTAAACTGACTAACGGAAGATACATTCGAACTTCGAAGATCAAAGTAATAAATGAAGGACACTCATGATAACCAAGATGACAAACAAAATACATATATAAGTATATTTTCGTAATTTTGATACATTTAGAGACTATAGGAACAAACTACTCGCATATTCAAGAACCAAAATGACAGTCTACTCACTAAATATACTATCAAATTAGCTAAACTCAAGAAACAAAAAGTAAATTAAATAGAAAATAAAATTAAGGGTTAAATAAGTTTTTCGTCCTTATAAATATACCGAATTTTGATTTTAGTCCCTAAAAAATTAAACTAAATGTTTTCATCCTCACAAATTTTTTTATTTTGTTTTTCGTCCTTAATGGCCATTTTATGTTCATATAAATGGCAAAATTATAACTCTTTTATGTTCAAATTGTATCCATGTTATGTTCGTTTATTA